>Ga0208695_1002955_pt1 | contig 11871 bp, 10 predicted proteins | sample AD_UKC111_MetaG_FD_184449 | JGI IMG/M metagenome (GOLD analysis project Ga0208695, IMG submission 184449) | Active sludge microbial communities of municipal wastewater-treating anaerobic digesters from Hong Kong - AD_UKC111_MetaG (SPAdes)... | ecosystem: Engineered > Bioreactor > Anaerobic >... | reverse complement strand
CCAAGTCTTCATACGGCGTAATCCGCGGCCTCCACTATCAGTTAGCCCCTTACAGCCAGGCAAAAATTGTAAGGGTTCTGGAAGGCAGGGTATACGATGTTGCCGTAGACCTGAGAAAAGACTCCCCCACTTTTGAAAAATGGGCAGGCGTAGAACTCACCGGGGAAAACAAAAAGCAATTTTTAATCCCGAAAGGCTTTGCTCACGGTTTTTCTGTCCTGAGCGAAACTGCTGTTTTTGCTTACAAATGTGATGAATACTATTATCCAGAAGCCGAAGCCGGCATCATATACAATGACCCCTCCCTGAACATTGACTGGAAAATACCTGAAAAAGATGCAAAACTTTCAGAGAAGGATAAGCTTCTGCCTGAATTGAAAAACGCTAAAATGAATTTTTGATTACCTGAAATTTGCTCCTGAAAAATTATCTGAACCCCCACAAAAAGGTGACTCAATTGAAACTGCTTGTAACAGGCGGCTGCGGATTCATAGGCAGCAATTTTATCCGTTATATGCTGAAAAAATATCCGGATTATCAAATTGTAAACCTTGATAAACTGACCTATGCGGGAAACCCTGCCAACCTTAAAGACCTCAAAGATAACCCGAACTACTCTTTTGTCAAAGGCGACATCTGCGACCCTGTGATTGTGAATGAGGTCATGAAAACAGCAGACCAGGTTGTCCATTTTGCAGCCGAAAGCCATGTTGACCGCTCAATTGAGGACGGCTCGGTTTTCGTAAGGACTAATGTGCTCGGGACAAACACTCTTCTCCAGAGTGCCCTTGCAAATAAGATCAAAAAATTCATTCATGTTTCTACTGATGAGGTTTACGGAAGCACAATGGAAGGCTCTTTTACCGAAACAGACAACCTGAACCCTTCAAGCCCCTATTCTTCAAGCAAAGCAGGCTCTGACCTCCTTGCAATGTCTTATTATACTACATACGGACTGCCTGTATGCATAACTCGATGCACAAACAACTTCGGACCTTACCAGTACCCTGAAAAACTGATTCCATTCTTCATCAGCAGGTTAATGGAAGGAAAGAAAGTCCCTGTTTACGGTACAGGCATGAATATCCGGGACTGGATCTACGTAGACGACCACTGTTCTGCGGTAGATTTTGTCCTCCACAACGGAAAAAGCGGGGAAATCTACAACATCGACGGCGGAAACGAACTCACAAACCTTGAAATCACTCACCGCATCCTTAAAATGCTTGGCAAGGACGAATCCTCAATCGAGTACGTTGAAGACAGAAAAGGCCACGATTTCCGGTACTCTCTTGACGGCGGTAAACTTGAAAAAATGGGCTGGAAACCCCAGTATGATTTTGATACCGCTCTCGAACAGACAGTCAAATGGTATGTGGAAAACAGATGGTGGTGGGAGCCATTAAAACGCTGATCATCGGTTCTAACGGGATGCTCGGATCAGACCTGTGCAAAGTCTTTCCCGATGCTGTTAAACTGACACACCAGGACCTCGACATCACAGACAGAGAGCAGGTTATTGAATCCATTCTAAAAATAAAACCTGATGTTGTCATAAATGCAGCAGCCTACACGAATGTGGACGGCTGTGAAGACAATAAGGAACTTGCTTTTCAGGTCAATGGATACGGACCTGGGTACATTGCAGAAGCCTGCGCCAGAGTGGGTGCAAAGCTTGTTCATTTCAGTACTGATTATGTTTTTGATGGCTCTAAAAAAGAATATGTAGAGTCTGATATCCCAAATCCGATTAATGTATATGGTCATTCAAAACTGCTCGGTGAAAAGAAAATCATCGAGAATATGGATGATTACAGGATTGTAAGAATTTCCTGGCTTTTTGGAATTCATGGGAAAAACTTTGTTGAAACCATGCTGAAATTATCCGGAGAAATGGATACCGTAAAGGTGGTCAACGACCAGTTCGGCAAACCCACCTACACAATGGATCTTGCCAACAAAATAAGAGAAACAATTGAACTTGATCCTGGAATTTATCACATCACAAATGATGGGGTCTGTTCCTGGTACGAATTTGCTTCTTCTATTATCGATAACTTGATTCCCTGTACCAGTGAAGAATTCCCAAGAAAAGCAAAAAGACCGAAATATTCAGTTCTGACAAATACTAAAACTGAACCGATGAGACACTGGAGAGAAGCACTTAAGGACTATTTGCAGGAGAGAAATATATGAAAGGAGTTATACTTGCAGGCGGTACAGGCAGCAGACTGTACCCTCTAACCAAAGTAACTAACAAGCACCTTTTACCGGTTTATGACAAACCAATGATTTACTACCCTATGGAGACCCTGATAAACGCCGGAATAAAAGACATTATGATCGTATCCGGCAGAGGGCATGCAGGGCATTTTCTTGAACTATTGGGTTCCGGGGTGGATTTTGGAGTCCATTTTACCTATGAAATTCAGGAAAAAGCAGGAGGCATTGCCCAGGCACTCAGCCTGGCAGAAGATTTTGCTGACGGGGACAGTGTAACTGTTATTCTTGGAGATAATATCTTTCAGGACAACATCAAAGGAGACGTTGCAAACTTTAATGATGGCGCCAAAATTTTCTTAAAAGAAGTGCCTGATGCTTACAGGTTTGGAGTGGCAGAACTGAAAGGTGAAAAAGTAATAGGGATTGAGGAAAAGCCAAAAGAGCCTAAATCCAATTTTGCAGTTACGGGACTTTACATTTATGATTCTGAGGTTTTTGATGCGATTAAGACTCTCAAGCCTTCTGGAAGAGGGGAACTTGAGATAACGGATGTAAATAATTATTACGTAGACAAAGGAGCCATGGAGTACGGGATTCTTGAGGGTTTCTGGAGTGATGCAGGGACTTTTGAGAGTTTGTTGAGAGCTGGAATGCTTGTAAAGCAAAATAGAGAAAAGGAAACGTTTGAATAATAATCCAGAGTTATAAATGTGGAATAGAGAGTATTATATACTGCACATTCATCAGTAGACACCTATGAGGCACGACAGACCTTTTTAGAACACTAAAACTCCCGAAACAAATACAACCTTGATATAAGCTCATGTAAACATATGGGATCTATATAGATTTTGGAGTTAAGAGGAAAATTTCAAAAATTGAATGAAGAAATTGCTGAAAATATTTAACGTGAGTATTCTATATGTTTGACAGTATTGAAAAAAACATTGCTAAAGGATCTTTGGCAATATTATCAGGCACTACAACATCGATATTAGTAAGTATAGTTACAACCCCAGTTATTGTAAGACTGGTAGGACTCGAGGGATTTGGGGAATTCGCAACAGTTTTAGCAGTATATTCCTTATTATTTGCTATTTCGGATATTGGACTTTCAGATTCAATTAGAAAATACGTAGCTGAAGAAAAAGATAACTTGAAAATAAGGTCAGATATTGCGTCGGTATCTATTATGATATTAATTTTATCTGGAACCTTAACTTTAATGGTTATAATATTAGTTACATTTTTTTTACATAATTATTTTGATGAAAAGTTGATACAAAATATAATAATAATCTGTATCGGATTAGTTTTTAGTAAAGTTTTTGCTGCATCAAGATCACTGGTTCTTGGATTGCAAAAAGAAGAGAAGATTGAGTTTCTTCAACCATTAAATGTGATAACATATAGTTTTTTTGCAATATTATTTACATCTAGGGGATATGGAAGTACTGGTTTAGTGATCGCTCACGTGCTTGGAAGTACGGTGATCGCTTTAATAGGTTTAAAAATAGCGAAGAGATATTACAATTTTTCAAAAGAAAACTTTATTGATGGGTATAAATGTTATAGAAATAAATTAATTAAATTTGGTTTTTTTACATTAATCACGGTTTTACTTACTCAGTTATTATATCAATCTGACGTAATGATGATTAAGTACTATATGAGCGATAGAGATGTAGGAGTATATAAAGCAGCTCTTCTTATTTCGGAATACCTTTGGCTAATCCCATCAGCTTTACAAATGTCCTTGCTACACACATCTTCAGAACTTTGGTCAAAAAACGAATATGTGAAAATTAGTCAGATAGCCTCAAAATTGATGAAGTATACTCTAATCCTATTAATATTACTCATTGTTGGCTTATTTGTCCTTACGAAACCGTTTATACGAGTATACTATGGAAATGAATTCATAAATGCAGCCCAACCTCTACAAATATTATTAATTGGATCCTTCGCGTTTGGATTATCTAGATTAATATTCCCAATATTACAAGGAAAAGGTGAATTAACTGTCGTTACAAAATGTACAGGGATAGCAACTTTACTTAATATCTTGCTTAACTGGGTCCTTATACCAATCTACGGAATATCAGGAGCAGCAATTGCCACATCTATATCATATTTTTCTATGATTATATTGCATAGTAAAGCAATAAAAAAAGTCGAAATCGATATATATCAAGATATTTCTAAAACAAAAACTAGTTTGCTTACAATTATACTACTTATATCTCTAATCATAACGGATAAAGTTATCCTCATTTTTACTAATAGTGACTGGATTCAACTTTTAATAATACCACCCATGGGACTAATTATTTTCATATTTTTACTTAAAAAGTTAGATATTATTCCAATTTTTGAATTTAAGGAAATATTGAAAATAATACCGTTTAAGTCAGGGGCATTACAGAAATTATACAACAGTTTAGTATTTCTACACTAGAACTAAAGATTTCGAATTGGTAGTGAAAAAAAATGAAAATTGGAATGGTTACACATGAATATCCTCCAAATATAAGAGGTGGTTGTGGAATTAGTTGCGAATTACTTGTTAGAAATTTAAGGAAAAAAGGTATTTATGTAGATGTTTTTGTATTTGACATAGAGAGATCAACAATTTACAGTGAGATGGGAAATACATACTATTTCGAGATTGCGAGTAATTTGCCACACATTCTTAATCTCACAACACTTTTAAAGCTAAAAATTCCTAAAAAAAGGTATGATTTAATCCATGTTTATGGAGTCACCCAAATATCTGTGTTAAAAATATTAAAAATGTTCCATCATACTCCAATAGTTGCAACCTTGAACGGCTTTGAAGAAGCATGTTTTGATTACTCTACCTGGATGAGTAGAAAATGTAAGACATGTACGGTTATAGAAAATTATCATTGCATCTATAATATGAATAATAAATTAAATCGTCCTAAGATATTAGTTCCGTTTAAATTCCTGTACTTTAATATACAAAGATATTTTTCAAAAAGAATTGATGATTATATTGCTTTGTCAGATTCAATAAAAGAGATATATATATCTGCAGGATTTCCAGAGGATAAAATCACAGTAATTCCAAATATGATAGACCCTAATTTTATCCAACTTGTTAACAATTCAAAAACAAAAAAATATTCAGAATCAAATGGGCGTAATGTTGTATTGTATATTGGAAACCTAAACAAAACAAAAGGCGTCGATACATTAATAAATTCTTTTTCTAAAATATCTAAAAATAATGTAGAGTTGTGGATCGTTGGAACCGGGATTCATGAAAAGCAATTTAAAGATATAGCTGATAAATCGCCCATGAGAGAAAATATAAAATTTTTTGGTTTTGTAGAGTATAAAAAATTACCCGATTTTTACAAAGCTGCAGATGTCTTTGTTCACCCAGGAATTTGGCCTGAACCTTTTGGAAGAACTATATTAGAAGCAATGATTTGCAAACTGCCTGTAATTACCTCGAACGTGGGGGCGCCTCCCAAAATAGTAGATGATAGTGGTTTAATATACGAAGTAGGTGATTTAGACGCATTAACTCAAAGGTTGGAACAAATATTAAGTGATAAGGAAAAAAGAGCAAAACTGGCTAATTCTTTATTTGAGAAAGCAAAGTCAAAGTATGGTATAGATAGTATAGTTAATGAAATAATTAAAGTATATGAAAAAAATATGTGAAGATGCACATGAAATCTGCTGACAATCTATTACCTGTCAAAAATATAAAGTGGCTAGGATACCTGTGTTTAAGTGTTTTCATTTCTAGCTTAATTTTTAGCACTGTAATTGGTAGAATTGATTTAATGTACAGAGCTCTGTACATAGTCGTGCCTTTGCTTGTCACATCTTATATACTATTTAATGAAAAAAAAATATATATTAATACAATCTACACAGAATACATATCAAATTGTATAAAAACTAGAAATATAAAACTAGTGTTAATAACTTTTAATGTATTATATTTAGTCTCAATTTTAGTTCTGATCAGCTCAAAAACACGACCAATAATATATTTTATACTTATAGTGTCACTTATTGCGATCATTTTAATTGAAATTGTTTCATTAGATACATCTAAAAAGTCCACAACATTTATCGTTATTATACAAAATACCCTAGTATCTTTAAATATAATCTGGGGAGTTACCTTAAAATATCCACTATATTTCGCAGGTGCAGATACAGTAACTCATATGACATATATCGAATCAATAATAAATCAAAATCATTTAACAAACGAAATGGGACCTTATCTTTATTATCCTCTATATCACCTATTGCATGCAATGAGCATTAAATTACTAGGAGTACCTAGCTATCAAAGTGTATTCTTAATAAGCGGCATAGTGTTTCAAATTGGAATAATCTTCTCGTACATTATAATAAAATTAATTACCAAAGATAATAAGATTTCACTGCTTTCCTCATTACTGGCAATGACTTCCCAAGAATACATATATTATGGTAATTACGTAGTAACTAGGATTGTTGCTGGGATAGTATTTAGTATTTTGATATATATAGTATTAAAAAAAGATGAAGATATTAGATATAGGTATTTGTATTTGTTTATAACTTTGGTTTTGGTTCTCTATCATCATGTTACGCTCATATTCGTTCTATTAATTTTATTTACAATCTACTTTTTGGAAATAATATTTAATAAAATAAATAAATCAAAATTACTCCCCTCTAATGGTCTACTCATCCCACTTGTTATTTTTTTATTCTATTCCTTTTATATAGCAATTTCATTTACCGAATCGGCATTGATTATGACATTTAAATCTGCGCTTGTGTCAGAGATTATATTAGGGGTTCCTAGTAGTACTAACGTAAGAGTATTTCTAATGGAGCATTTAAATCAGTCTATATTCTTATTGTTTTATTCATTAGGAATTTTATATATATTAAGGAATAGTTTTCAACCTATAGCCATAAAAAAATTTGCTTTATTAGCATTGATTTTTTTACCAGTTTATATACCTACACCTATAACTTCATTTACTTTTTTTAATGAGTTACTTAGGTTTGATAGGATCTCTATGTTGGTAACTCCATTTATGATGATGATAATGGCTTATGGGATATTGTATATTAAAAACTCATATAAGAAGAAAACAATGTTTGTTATTCTCATATTGCTTATTTCAATATATTCATTTGTTTCCATATTAAACACAGCTAATTCACCAGATTACCCAATATTTCAAAATAAAGAAGATATTCCAAACAGGTACTTTACTGAAGGGGAATTAAATGGCATAAGTTTCTTACAAAAAGAATGTAAGTATAATTTATATTCAGACTATTTTGTATATCGTTTACTTGGAGAAAAACCTAAAATCTTTATGATAAATGGAGATATGTTCAACAATCCTCATCAAGGATACCTTTTGATAAGGGACAAAGAATGGAGTTTAAGAACGTTACTATTATTGGAAGAAGATAGCTATCCATTAAGACCAGTAAAATATAAAAAAAATATTGAAAACGATCATAATTTACAAAGAAACTATTATCAAATATATAATAATACAGACACAATAATATATTATAAGGGTTGAAGTAATGAATGCCACAAAAGATACTCAGAGAATTTTATTTATTCATAATAAGGCGATAAATTATCGTTTACCCCTTTTTAAAAAACTTAGTATTTGTAAAAATATTATATTTTGTTTTACAAGAGAAAATAGTAATATAGATATTGATAAACTTAACTTCAAAGGCACTTCGCTAAATTTAGGTATAAACGTAAGTTTTTTGAAGCATTTTCAAAAATATATTAAAATCTTATTTACTTATGATTTTGACATCATTATATCTGGCGATCCATATCTTTTTGAAACGCAAATAGCATTTATTGTATCAAGGTTCAGAAAGAAAACTTTTGTTTTGTTTTCCGAAGAGTGGATAATAGGAAGTAGTTTAAAAAGAAGATTAGCATCCCCGATATTAAATTACATTGTAAAACACTCCGACGCCTGTGTAGTTCCCGGTTTCAGGCACAAAAATCACTTAATAGAAATGGGAGCTTCATCAGAAAAAATATTCATTGCCCCAAATGCTAGTTATACTGGAAACTTTGAAATAAATAAGGAAATGATTGAAAAAACACGTAATTCCTTAGGAGTGGGTAAAAAAAATATTATATTATATATGGGTAGAATTGTGGAGTATAAAGGTTTGGAATACCTATTGAGAGCATTCAAAAAAATAGAGGAGAAATTTGAAGATTCACTCTTATTAATAGCAGGTACAGGAAATAATGAATTAAAAATGAAAAGATTATCTGAAGAATTAGGCATAAAAAACGTTTGTTTCTACGGTTGGGTAGATGAAGAAACAAAAAAAGAGTTCTTTGAAATGGCAGATCTTGTAGTTTTACCCTCAATATATCATAAAGCAGCAGAAGCTTGGGGACTTGTGTTAAATGAGGCTATGTATCACAGTAAGCCTGTTATTACTACAAATATGGTCGGTGCTGCTTACAGTTTAGTTAAACATGGAATTAACGGCTATATAGTAAAAGAAAAAGACATCAATGAGCTTTGTAACGCAATAGAAAAGATAATTTATAATCCAGAATTGAAAAAGCAAATGGGAAGTAAATCCAAAGAAATTATCAAGTTTGAGTACAATTATGAAAATCAAGCTAATGGATTCATAAAGGCTATCGATTATTCCACAGAATAAATTATTAGAAATATTGTTGATATATCTCCAATATTTTATTATGTAATTCTGTACAGTTTGGCAAAGACTCAACAAATTGTTGTCCATTTTTACATAATCTTTTTTGTAGATTTTTATCACTTTCCAGTCTTAATATTGCCTGTGCAAGTTTTTCAGGATTGTTCCCCTCTATTAATAAACCAGTTTTCTCATTAGTAACAATATCTGAAACTCCTCCTACATTAGTTGCAATAACTGGTTTACCAAACTGAAATGCTTCAAGAATAACCCTTGGATTCGCTTCACTTCTCGAAGGTAATACTAGAACATTACACTCATTTATATTTTTTAATGTTTCCTCGTAACTTAAACTACCTTTCATTTGAATTCTTTCTTCCAGATTCATTCTTTTGATTTGTGAATCACACCACTTTTTGTCAGGTCCGTCACCAACTATGGTTAGCTCCGCATTAGATAAAGTTTCATTGACTTTTTTAAACGCAAATATTAAAATATCTAATCCTTTCACAGACCTGCTGAGAGTCCCAACAAATAATATTTTAAATTTATTTTGAACTAAAGAAACTTCTTTATGCTCCAGTTTCCGATATATATTTTTACATTCAATAGGGTTTAATGCTGGAAATGTAAGAATATTGTCTTTAGATACATTACATAATAGCAATCTATTTTTTACTGTTGTTCCTGTTGCAATATACTTAACCACATTACCGAGCCTCAGATTGAAACCAATTATTCCCATGTCCTGAACGTCTTTAATTATTTTTATACCCAATAGCATGCTTGCTAAACCTGCGCTAAATCCAAAACTAGCAGATGAATGAGCATGTATGAGTTTAGGTTTATAAACAAGAGATATAATGCAAATGTTAAAGACGATTAATGGAATTATGAAATACCTTAATGGAACAGGAAATAACAATATATTCGGAATAGTTCTTAAAATTATAGAATTATTTTTACTCTCAATAATGGGTTCTTTTTTGATATAAGTAGTTAAAATAATGAAATTAACTTTGCTATCTAAATCATCAACTAAGGAAGTAAAATATGTAGATGCTCCACCCTTTAAAGGAGCATAAATTGGTGTTGTAACTAAAACAAAAGGTTGTTTTATATTCATAAGCATACCCAATCATTGAAAAAATAAAATCGATTTAAGGATACATTGATAAGTGGAAATAAAATTAAACTTAAATTAAATTATAAAATTTCCCGATATGTTTCGATTGTTTTTTTTGCAATTTCATCCCATGACAGTTCGCTTTTTATTTTATTATAGCCATTTTCTCCCATCTTCTTTGCCATCAAAGGATTATCCAAAATATTTATTACTGCATTTGCCAAAGCGTTTGTGTTTTTTGCAGGTATAAGCAGTCCAGTTAAACCATCATCTACAACCTCTTCAATACTTCCAACTTTCGTGACAATAACTGGTTTTTTAAATGAGTATGCTATTGGAACGACTCCACTTTGTGTTCCATCCTTATAAGGCAAAACGACAACATTTGCGCGTTGAAAAAAACCAGCAACTTCATTATCTAATATATATCGATTATGAATTTCAAAATATTTTTTATCTACTATCATTTTATCATATTTGTCAAAATCACCTTCTCCCGCAATAATCACCTTTAAATTAGGAATAGATGACACAATAAAAGGAACTGCCTCTATCAAATATTCTAACCCCTTGTATTCTTGGATCCTTCCAAAAAAAAGAATCGTATCCTTACTTTCTTGGATTTTATCTGACCATCTTGTATAATATGAAAATTCTCCGTGGGGAATAACTTTAACTTTATTTTCAGGCACTCCTTTCTGAATTAAGATCTCTTTTAATTTTTTACCATGTACTATGATTTTATCCGCGAAATGTCTAAATAGATACTTGGTGAACGATAAATGAATTTTTACCAAAAGCTTTTCACCAGAGTGAAGCTCTGGGTCATGTTCAGTTAAAACTAATTTATTCCCTTTTAATTTAAGGAAACAAAATAATACACCAGATATTAAATCTTCAAGGGTTAAATGTATTACATCAGGCTTCTCTTTATTAATTATACCTAATAACTTATGATATGTTAAAGGATTAAGTAATTTTATTAGCATTTTAGGATAGCTTTTTTGTGAATCTATCAGAATGATCTTTACCTTTGAGTCTTTATAATAATTTTCATTAAAAATATAACTGCCGATTAATAAAGTTACATCACTATTTTGTCTGGATAAGGAATTTGCAACTTGGGAAGTATATAACTCAATACCACCGCCACCACCTACTAAATGAATTAATAATATCTTCATAATTTATCACCTCCTTCTACCCTAGATAAATAAGGCAGTCTGCCTAATTTTCTGTAAAGTTTACTCTCTGCGCTCTTACTCTTCTTCTTTGATTACTATCTTCTTCTTTTAAGTTCCTCGCGAATCCTCTTAATAGAATTTCTTGTCCATAAGTTTTCCCAAAATATATATCAAAAATTACAAAAGTGTATCTTAATCCTTTATGATTCATTCTAGATTAGACTATTCTTCTTATCAGTTTCATGTGAAACGCATAAAATGAGTTGAAAACGAAATCAACTGTTTTACTCATCATAGGGGGTTTAATAACCTGTTCAAAAGGGATTTTCCAATCCAAAAGTCCAAAAAACTCTCTATCAGTAGTTGTTTTTTTGCAAATGGTTTCGCGTCTTTTTATCAAAATTTTTTTAATATTCTTTATAATCCACAAGTAAGCCCATAATTTGCTTTTTATGTATTTCGGGCCTTTTAAAACAGCATGGCCCATAGTAACGATTTCAGTTACAATAAATGCAGGTAATAATAATATTAATGTATTTAAACTGAAATTTTTCAATAAAATTAAGTAACGATTTCTTTCGAGGTAAAATTCTTTCTGGGGGGATATCGACAACTTGAACT
>Ga0208695_1002952_pt1 | contig 11884 bp, 9 predicted proteins | sample AD_UKC111_MetaG_FD_184449 | JGI IMG/M metagenome (GOLD analysis project Ga0208695, IMG submission 184449) | Active sludge microbial communities of municipal wastewater-treating anaerobic digesters from Hong Kong - AD_UKC111_MetaG (SPAdes)... | ecosystem: Engineered > Bioreactor > Anaerobic >... | reverse complement strand
CTCTTGTAGTTTAACCGCCTCGTCCAGAGTAAAACTTCCGGTTTTAACCCTGATCAGACTGTTCAAATAGGCCCCGGTCCCTAAACGGAAGCCTATATCATGTACCAGGGTCCTTATATATGTACCTGGGGAACAGATCACTTTGATCATGATCTGAGGAAAATCACCCGTTCGATTGATTTCCAGAAGATCGATGGTTTCGATGGTTACCGGCCGGGGCTCCCTTGCTACCTCCAAGCCCTGACGGGCCAATTCATAAAGGCGCTGGCCGTTATGATGTACCGCCGAATACATGGGCGGGATCTGTTCGATCTTTCCCGTAAACTGCGCAAGCACCTGTTTCAATTCTTCTTCATCACAGGTCACATGGTCTTTCAAGACCGTAATATGTCCCCAGGCATCCTGAGTATCTGAAACTCCGCCCAGTACAAAAGCTGCGATATATATCTTGGCACTTTCATTAGCATATTCGATGAGTCGTGTGGCGTTCCCGATTGCTACAGGTAAAACCCCTGTCGCCATGGGATCCAGTGTACCCAGATGGCCGATTTTACACTTACGGGGAAATTTCTTTTTTATTTGGCGGATGACATCAAAGGACGTCATTCCGGATGGTTTATCAATATTAAGAAATCCCTGCAATTTAATCCAGCACATCCTTGACCAGTTTAATAACCGTTTTTTTTGCCTGGGCCAGGGTTCCCATGTAAACAGCCCCGGCAGCTTGCCGATGGCCTCCTCCGCCAATTACAGCCGCAATGGCAGCTACATCGATATTCTCTTTGGCTCGAAAACCGACTTTTATTTTACCGGGTTCGATTTCACGGAAAAGCATTCCTACTTCAACCCCTCTGATTTCCCGGGTATAATTGATAATACTTTCCGGATGGCTTTGCAGAGCCCCGATCGCTTCAACTTTCTTATAGGGCAATGATATCCAGGCTATACGTCCGTCATCAGACACAGACAGATTATTCAAGGCCAGGCGTATAAGGTTTACTTCTTCCCGGTCTTTGCTTTCAAACAGATTGATCCTTATCTGGTTAAGATCCGCTCCAGCTTTAAGCAGTTGGGAAGCTGCAATCAAAGTTCTGTCTGAAGTATTCCTATACATAAATCTGCCGGTATCCATAACCAGCCCGCTGTAAAGGGCGGTCGCCATATCGGAATTGATACTTACTTTCATGGCGTTTAATAATTCCAAAACCAATTCCGCGGTGGCTGCTGCTTCAGGCTCGACCCAGTTATAGTCGGCAAAGTTATCATTGGTAGCATGATGATCGATATTAAAGGTCGTGACTTTGCTGCTGATATGAGCCGCCACGATCTCCCCGACCCGCATGTTTTCTGAGCAATCCAGATAAATGATATTTTCCACCGGAAAATCACCCGGCCAGTGGTATTTGTAGGAAGCGGTCACGGATATAAAATTATAAATATCCGGTACCTGGTCGGGCAGCAATACCTCGGCTTTTTTCCCTAACGCTTCAAGCCCCATCTGCAATGCTGCAACAGAGCCAATGCAATCCCCATCGGGGATAATATGTCCCACTAACAAAAAATAATCTCTGGCCAGAAGCTGTCCGGCAATAACCTGGCAGCTGTTACGGCTCGTCTTTGTGGCTTTCACCTTCCCGCAACTCCTCTAACAATGATGATATCCTGATTCCATGTTCGATCGATTTATCCAAACGAAATTCAAGTTCCGGTGCATGGCGGAGCTGAATCTCTCTGGCCAATTCACTGCGCAGATAGCCTTTGGCTTTTTGCAGAGCTTTACTGGTTTCATCCTGCTGAACTTCATCGCCCAAGACGCTGAAATTTACCCGGGCATGACTCAAATCATTGCTCACATCAACTCTGGTAATGGAAATGGTGGAGAAATCCAATCGCGGATCTTTGATTTGATCCTGAATGATTTGAGAGAGGACCTTTTTCATTTCCACTGCCATTCTTTCCTGTCGTCGCTTGCTCATTTTTCAACCCCCCAGTCGTGGTTGCATTTATTATCGTCTGTTGACCCAGTCATTATACCAAAATCTATATTTGCCGGGGTATTTCCTCCATGATAAAGGCTTCTACAATGTCGCCTTCCTTGATATCATTGTAGTCTTTGATACCGATCCCGCATTCAAAGTTTTCCAGAACTTCCTTGACATCATCCTTAAAGCGTTTTAATGATGAAAGTTTCCCTTCGTATACGATCACACCATCCCTTAATACTCTGACTTCAGCATTCCTCTGTATTTTGCCGTCAGTCACATAGGACCCGCCAATGGTACCAACATTGGGTACTTTGAAAGTCATCCTGACTTCCGCCCTGCCCAAATATTTCTCTTTATATTCGGGATCCAGCAAGCCTACCATTGCCCGCTTGACATCATCAATGGCTTCGTAAATGACCCGGTACATTCTGACATCGATTTGTTCATCTTCTGCATATTTCCTGGCTTTGCTGTCAGGGCGAACATTGAAACCTATGATAATGGCATTGGAAGCAGAAGCCAGCATGACGTCAGTCTCTGTGATGGCTCCTACTGCTGAATGGATCACACTGATTTTAACTTCATTGGTGGACAGACGCAATAAAGACTGAGCTAATGCCTCTACTGAACCTTGTACATCTCCCTTGATAATCAGAGCTAATTCTTTGACTTCCGCATCCTGGATCTGTTTGAAAAAGTCGTCCAATGATACCCTGCTGCTTTGTTTTTGTTCGGCTATTTTTTTATCTGCCAATCGCAGGTTAATGATTTCCTTGGCTACTTTTTCATCCACCGCCTGGACTTTCATTCCTGCTTCCGGTACTTCATCCCATCCGGTAACTTCAACCGGCATGGAAGGATATGCCTTATCTACTTTACGACCGCGGTCATCGGTCATGGCTCTTACTTTACATAAGTTATAACCGCAAATTAAGAAATCACCCACATGTAAAGTCCCTTTTTGCACCAGGACAGTTGCGACTGCTCCTTTTCCTTTGTCAAGTTCTCCTTCAATAATTACCCCTTCAGCCGCACGATTGACATTTGCCTTTATTTCATTGACTTCAGCCACCAGCAGTATCACTTCCAGGAGGTTTTCGATTCCTTCCCCTGATTTGGCAGATACGGGAGCAAATATTATATCCCCGCCCCATTCTTCGGGTACGATATTGTATTCTGTCAGCTGCTGCATGATCCGGTCCGGATTTGCTTCAGGTTTGTCTATCTTATTGATGGCAACGATAAAAGGAACATTCGCCGCCTTGATATGATTAATTGCTTCAACAGTTTGAGGCATTACGCCATCGTCTGCCGCAACCACTAATACAACGATATCCGTTAAGTTAGCACCGCGGGCACGCATGGCAGTGAATGCCTCATGCCCGGGCGTGTCAATAAAGGTAATGCGGTTGCCTTTAACTTTGACCTGATATGCACCGATGTGCTGTGTGATTCCCCCGGCTTCACCGGACACAACATCTGCTTTGCGGATCCTGTCCAAAAGTGAAGTCTTCCCATGGTCAACATGGCCCATAACCGTTACCACCGGTGGCCTGATTACCAAATCATCTTCGCTGTCAATAATTTCTTCCAGGATCTTTTCTTCCCGGGTCACTTCTTTTTCAACCCTGACTTCATAAAGACTGGCAAGTATTTCCGCTGTGTCAAAATCAATAACCTGGTTGATGGAAGCCATGGTCCCTAAATCCATCAATTTTTTAACGATCTCTCCCGTGCCTTTGGCTAATTTTTCCGCTAATTCCCTGACCGTAATGGAGTCCCCAATTACAATAAATTCCGGAGTCTGAAGAACCGTTTCTTCCTTTTTGCGTTTATGCTTTGACTTTTTAGGCCGGCTGTAATCTTTTCTTGGCATCATTGTGTCAATACTTTTCTTATTCAGCGTCTGATTAAAAGGTTTTTTCCCCTTGTTTTTATCAGCCACGTGTGACTCATTTTTGTCGTTACTTTTGAAAGCCTCCGGTTTTTTTACGACGGGCTTTCCTACATTTGCTGCTGGCGAGCCAGGTCTGCCGGTCTGTTCAGTTCTCCTGGGCTGCTGGCTGTGGGCGGCATTCGCTGGAGTACCATCAGGCCGTCTGTAAGGCCGGTCAGCAGACTGTGGTCTTTGGGGCCGATCCCCGGTTTGAGGCCGATAAGGCCTGTCAGACTGCGGCCGCTGGTTGGGAGCAGTTGATTGCGGCCGTTGATTGGGCGCAGTAGATTGCGGCCGTTGGTTAGGTGCTGTTGATTGCGGCCGTTGGTTAGGTGCTGTTGATTGCGGCCGTTGGTTAGGTGCTGTTGATTGCGGCCGTTGGTTGGGCGCCGTAGATTGCGGCCGCCCGCTCCGGTCAAATCTTCTGTCGGCACCTTGCTCACGATCATGAGGCTGACGCGGGGGAGCCGCTTGCGGTTTTGGTGATCCAGGTACAGTTGAGGATTTTTCTGACGTAGTGGAAACTGGACGCCTTGTTGTTTCCTGCCTGCGCTGCTCGGTTTTTGGAGGAGTTGCTTTATTAATATCCTTGCCGGCTTGGGTTTTGGCAGCTTGTTTGTCTGTTGCTGCCGGTGGTTGTGCTTTCTTATCATCCTCAGGTTTTGTGGTTAATTGTTTCTTCACCCAGGCCGCCTGTGAATCCTCCATGGTACTCATATGGTTTTTGACTTCAATCCCCATTGATTGCAGTATATCCACTACTTCTTTACTTGTTTTTCCCAATTCTTTTGCTAAATCATATACTCTGATTTTTGCCATTAAATCACCCCCGTACAATTTGCCTCTGCACCCATTATTTTTATCTCCGATAAAATTCTCTGTGCCATCCCGTGATCATTTATCGTAACAGCCACCCTATATTCCTTGCCAACACTGTTGCCAAGTTCATATTTGTTGCCTGATATTATCCATGGAACTTTTGCTCTTTCAGCACTGTTCAATAGCTCCTGCCTGGTATTTTCTGCAATATCATTGCTTATCACTAAAAGAAAGGCTTTTCCTTTGGTCAGACTGTTTTTGACTGACTCAGTGCCATTGGACAATTTGCCGGCTTTTTGCGCCAGACCGATCAGATTCATTATTTTATTCATTCTTTGTCATGTCACCTCTTCACCCAGGCTGATTATTAAGTGCTTCTACCTGTTGTTTTACCGTTTCCAGTACTTCCGAAGGAATATTCTGCTCCAGAGCCTTCTGCAGTCGTTTCCCTTTTACAGCTTCATTAAAACATTCTATCGAAGGACATATATAAGTTCCCCTTCCGGCCTTTTTACCGGTCAGGTCCATAACGATATTACCCTCAGGTGTTCTTACGATCCGAAGAAGTTCCCGTTTGTTTTTCATTTCCCTGCAGCCTACACACATTCTCTGGGGAATTTTACGAATCTTCGCCATTCAGATCATTCTCCTCCATACATTGTGACTCGCTTTTGATGTCAACCTTCCAGCCGGTCAATTTGGCGGCTAATCTTGCATTCTGCCCTTCCTTGCCAATGGCCAGTGAGAGTTGATAATCAGGTACGATGACCCGGGCTGCTTTTTGTTCGTCATCTATGGTTACTGCCAGAACTTTGGCCGGACTGAGCGCATTGGCAATAAATTTTTCCGGGTCTTTATCAAATTTAATAATGTCGATTTTTTCGCCGCCCATTTCTGATACAATATTTTGCACCCGTATCCCGCGCGGGCCAACACAAGCACCTACAGAATCGATCTTTTCATCCAGTGAGTGAACGGAAATTTTGGAACGAAACCCGGCTTCCCGGGCAATCGATTTTATCTCAACTATCCCATCATATATTTCCGGTACTTCCAATTCAAATAAACGCCGCAGAAAGTTTGGATGTGCCCGGGAAACAAATATGTTAGGTCCTTTGGTGGTGTTCTTCACTTCATATATATACGCTTTGATCCGCTGACCCTGTTCATATCTTTCAGTAGCGACCTGGTCAGATGGCAGCATGATCCCTTCTGTTCTGCCAAGGCTGATAAAAACTGTTTTGGCTTCCACTCGTTGAATGGTACCGGTTACGATTTCTCCTTCTCTCTGCAAGAATTCTTCGTAAATCAAACTTCTTTCCGCTTCCCTCAGCTTCTGGATCACAACCTGTTTGGCTGTTTGGGCAGCTATGCGTCCAAAATTAGCGGGCGTTTCTTCGACATAAATCAGTTCTTCCAACTTGCAGTCAGGATAAAGTTCCCGCGCTTCCGACAGTTTGATTTCAACACGCCTGTCTTCCACTTCTTCTACTACCATCTTCTGGGCATAGACTTTGATATCACCAGTAATTTCATTAATCTCGACACTTACATTCTGATTGCTGCTATAGTTTTTCTTGTAAGCTGTATTCAAGGCTGATTTAATCGCCTCTACCAATGCTGCCTTCGGAATCCCCCGTTCTTTTTCTATTTCATTTAAAGCCTGCATCAATTCACTGGACATCCTATTTCCCCCTCTTATATTTCCGGTTTTAACCGAGCTATGGTTATAAATTGGCGTGGTATATCAAAAATCTTCTCCCCTGTATCCACTCGCAGGCAATTGCTGTCCGCTTCTGTTAAAATGCCTGTTATGGTTCTGGGTCCATCAAATTCTTTATTGGTTTTTATTTTGACGGTTTTCCCTGTGAAACGAATAAAATCTTTATCCTTTTTTAACACCCTGTCCAGACCCGGAGAAGAAACCTCCAAATAATCATAATGAATATCTTCCTTATCAATATAATCCTTTACCGCCCGGGTTGTCCGGGAGCAAAGTTCCATATCCACTCCGTTATCGCTGTCGATATACAGCCTTAAAATCAAGGCTTTATTATCCCGTACAAATTCCATTGCAACCATTTCAACATTGATCGCCTGCAGAATTTCATCAATTTCATTCTCTACTTGTATAAGCCTTGCTTTATCCATTAATCATTATCACCTCGACGTTTCCCGGGTCAGCATATACCCTGCAAAAGAAAAAGTGGGTTCGGTCCCACTTGTGCTGGAAATCAATATAGTAAGCTTCGTTAAGATTATATCACAATAGTTAAAATATATTCAACCCATGCATTTCCAAGTTATGTTTAACCAAACAAACTAATTTGACTTTCTTCCGGTAAATCACCAAAACAATCGAATTTTCTCATAATATCCATACCGGATTTGTTAAGTCTTGAACGCTGCTGAAAATCCTGAATCGAAATGAACTCTCCCTGTTCACGGGCCTGAACAATTCCCTGGGCTGCCGCTGCGCCAACATTAGGCAAAGCTGAAAAGGGAAGCAATAAACCTTTTTCCTGAACGATGAATTTGCTGGCATCAGATTTATACAGATCAATGGGATAAAAAACAAAACCACGGGCCAGCATCTCCATTGCCAGCTCCAGGATCGGCAGCAGATTTTTTTCCTTGGGTGTTGCCTCAAAACCTTTTTTTTCTATTTCTTTAATTCTAAGTTTTACTGCGTCGTATCCCTGCAAGGCAGCTTCTGCATCAAAGTCATCCGCACGGATACTAAAGAAACTGGCATAAAATTCCCGGGGATAATAAACTTTAAAATAGGCGATCCTGAAGGCCATGGTCACATATGCCACTGCATGAGCTTTCGGGAACATATATTTTATTTTATCGCAGGATTCAATATACCAGTTCGGCACTTGGCATGCAAGCATGGCATCAACTTCCTGTTTATTGAGTTTATCCTTGCCTTTACGGATTTTTTCCATAATGTTGAATGACTGCAGTTTCTCCATACCCTGGCGGATCAGATAGGTCATGATGTCATCCCGGGTGCAGATCACTTCTTTTAAATTCGCCACCTGGTTTTTGATCAGTTTTTCCGCATTATTAGACCACACATCAGTGCCGTGTGATAGTCCGCTTATTCTGATCAATTCGCCGAAAGTGGAAGGTCTGGTGGCCTCCAGCATTTGGCGGACGAATTTGGTGCCGAATTCCGGTATCCCATAAGTTCCAACGCTGGTCCCGATCTGCTGAGCAGTTACTCCCAGGGGACTTACTTCTGAAAAGAGCTTCATGGTCTCTTTTTCACATAACTTGATAGAAGAAGCTTTGATTCCGGTCATATCTTCCAAAGATTTAATCACAGTCGGATCATCATGGCCAAGTATATCAAGCTTCACCAGTTGTTCTTCCAGGGCGTGGTATTCAAAATGGGTGGTTGTAATTCCCGAATCCTTCTTTTCGGCGGGATGCTGTAAAGGAGTAAACCGATTGATATCCTGTCCTTTGGGTACGACGATAAGTCCCCCGGGGTGTTGGCCGGTGGTTTTTTTCACTCCGGCAATGCCTTTTACCAGGCGGTTGACTTCGGATTCCTTTATCTCCATTTGCCTGTCTTTAAAATAATTCTTAACAAAACCATAGGCAGTCTTATCTGCAATGGTTGACACAGTACCGGCCCGGAAAACATTATCAACGCCAAATAATTGTTCCACATACTGATGGGCGCGGCTTTGATATTCCCCGGAAAAATTGAGATCGATATCCGGTGTCTTATTGCCGTCAAATCCCAGGAAGGTTTCAAAAGGTATATCAAAGCCATCTTTGACAAGGCTGGTACCGCATTCCGGGCATATGCTGTCCGGCAGATCTGCTCCACAGGCAGCATCATACCCGGGGGCAAAATTGGCATAATGGCAATTCGGGCATACATAATGGGGAATCAGCGGGTTTACTTCCGTAATACCGGTAAAATATGCTACCAGGGAAGAGCCTACCGATCCGCGGGAACCGACTACATAGCCATCTTCATTGGATTTTTTGACCAACTTGTGAGCGATGTAATATAAGACACTAAAACCGTGTTTTATAATAGCACTCAGCTCATGATCAAGGCGGGCTTCAACGATTTCCGGCAATTTCTCACCATAGATAAGATGCGCCTTTTCATAACAGATCGCTTTAATTTCCTCTTCCGCGCCTTCGATCCGGGGCGGATAAAAACCGTCAATAACCGGTTTTAAGGTTTGAATCTTTTCATTGATCAGACCGGGGTTTTCTATCACTATCCGCCGGGCAGTATCTTCCCCCAGATATGAAAATTCTTCCAGCATCTCTTCAGTGGTTCGGAAATATAAGGGCGCCTGGGATTCGGCATCTTCATAACCCTGACCGGCCTGGATTATTTTTCGGAAAATTTCATGATGCGGTTCCAAAAAATGTACATCTCCGGTTGCTACTACAGGCTTGTTCAGTTTTTCTCCCAGCCTGACGATCAAGCGATTATAATCTTTTAATGTCTCCAGGTCATGCACCCGGCCATCATTGATCAAAAATTGATTATTGGCAAGGGGCTGGACCTCCAGATAATCATAAAAAGCCGCAATGTTCTCCAATTCTTCCATTCCTGCTCCAGCAACTACCGCACTGTATAGTTCCCCCGCCTCACAGGCTGAACCGATCATGATTCCTTCACGTTTTTGCGATAATATGTTTTTGAGGATTTTAGGACGGCGATAATATGAATCAATATAAGATCCGGTGATGAGTTGATACATATTATAAAGCCCGGTTTGGTCAATGGCCAGCAAGATAATATGCCATGGTTTTTCTTTACGGTCGTTTTCTACCAGATAAGCTTCAATTCCGTATATAATTTTTATGCCGCATTTCTTTCCGGCTTTATACGCATCAGGAAATGCCTGGATACATCCATGGTCGGTGATGGCAATTGCGGGGTGCCCCCAGCGGGCTGCACATTCCACCAATTCCTTTACTTCTGTCAGGCCATCCATGGAGCTCATTTTTGTATGAGCGTGTAACTCCACTCTTTTTGCCTCGCTTTTGTCTTGTCTGGGCTCTTTTTTGACTTTTTGACAGGCAGTCATATGCATGACAACTTCCGAAGCAAACTTGTCATAGCGAATATCCCCGCAAAACTTATACCATTCTCCTATTTGAACTGTATCTTCCTCTGCTTTTTTATAAAAAGTCTTGACCAGCAAAGTAGAGGTGTGATCATATATTGAATAAGTAACGACAAAAAGTCCGTCATTGATCCGTTGAATACTTTTGTCCCATACTTCTCCCTCTGCTGTAATGTTGGACATACCCTCCTGAACTTCTTCTATTTTTAATGCATCTGCTTTACTGAGGTTGATCTTTTTATTTTTTCTAAAGCTTTTTTCGGCAGGTTTAACTTCCAGCGCATAAACCGGCTGATCAGGGATATAATACGCATTTGCCGATGGAGGCAAATTATCCTGTACCAACAAGGTTCTGACCAGAAGACGCAGACGATATTGCTGCCAGAACCAGTCAGCCAACTGTGTACAGATATCTTTTTCCAGCACATCTTTATAAACCATGGAGTCCCGGGTTACCAAATCGATTCGTCCTATCCCGGTTTTAAATTCCACAGCAGGCCAGTGATCAAAGGAGGGAAAATGCAGTTGGTCAATATTTTCCAGACAGTTGTTTATGATTTTGCTGATTTTTTCACGAAAAGCCGTCGGTATTTGATTTATTTCCACCTGTGAAAGAAAAGAGAAGCATTCTTTGATCTGTCTGGCGGTATTATCGATTTCTTCCCCGGTCAAAAGCTCCGGAACTTCTATATGTAACCGCCAGATCTGTTCTTTATTCCATGCTTCCAATTTCCTGATTATTGAATTTTCCCAGCGACCGGCTAAAGCCTCATTTATATTATTCCTTAAAAAGGTATCAAAATCTTTTGTCACGAAAATACCTCCAGGAGCTTTTAGTTAAGACGAACAATGCTTCGCAGTCCTTCTATACTCGATAATTCTTGCATCACCTCTTCAATGGATACAGGGGGAGGGGTCTGCAGCAATAGTTCAATTTCCAGATCATCCTCTTCGACGCGGGTCAATTGGATGTTTTTGATCAGGACTCCCATTTCTCCAAGAATCGAACCCAAGACACCTATTTGTCCGGGCCGGTCTTTGACCACCATGACTATTCCCTTATATTCCCGCATTCCTGTAAAATAGTGTTCAAATTTTACGAAGTAAATCAGCACGAATAATATGATCGCCGTGCTGACGATAGCCGGTATGTATAATCCTGCGCCTACTGCCAGTCCGATACAGGCAACTACCCATAACCCTGCAGCGGTAGTCAGACCTCTTACAGTTGCACCTTCCCGCATGATGGTTCCGGCACCTAAAAAGCCTATACCGCTTACCACTTGCGCAGCGATCCTCCCCGGGTCAGCATTTACGGTTTGATAATACTGATAGTACATGTCCAGTGATACTACCATAGCCAAAGCTGAACCAACACAAACCAGCGTGTAGGTTCTAAGACCGGCCGGCCGGCTCAGGCTTTCTCTTTCCAACCCGATTAAACCTCCCAGAACAGCAGCCAGAGCCAGTTTGATTATAATTTCGTATTCTGACATCTACCTTTTCACATCCGCTTTATTTTTATTTGAAGATGATATCATGCACTGTTCCGATGACTGCATCAATGTCGACCAGGAAAGATTCCTTCTCCCATCTTTTCTTCATTTCCACTTTATTCTCCTGCAAGGTTTTTGACCCAATTGTGATCCGCAAAGGAATCCCGATCAAATCCGCATCTTTGAATTTAACCCCAGCTCTTTCATCGCGATCATCCAATAATACTTCGATGCCGTTGGCAGTCAGCTGCTGGTAAAGTTGCTCGGCCATGGCTTTTTGGTCTGCTTGATTGATATTGACCGGCACGATAATAACCTGGAAAGGAGCAATGGGCAACGGCCAGATGATACCGTTTTCATCGTGAAGCTGTTCAACTACGGCGCTAATTGTTCTAGACACGCCCCAACCATAACAGCCCATAATATAATGAATACTATTACCCTTGTCGTCGGTCACGTATCCGTTCATCTTTTCCGAATATTTCGTCCCGAGCTTGAAAATATGTCCAACTTCGATGCCTTTTGCGGATTTCA
>Ga0208695_1002948_pt1 | contig 11899 bp, 6 predicted proteins | sample AD_UKC111_MetaG_FD_184449 | JGI IMG/M metagenome (GOLD analysis project Ga0208695, IMG submission 184449) | Active sludge microbial communities of municipal wastewater-treating anaerobic digesters from Hong Kong - AD_UKC111_MetaG (SPAdes)... | ecosystem: Engineered > Bioreactor > Anaerobic >... | reverse complement strand
ATAGAAATGGTTAAGAATCGATAGAAATGCGATTGCTATTGACAATTAGAACCTCTGATAAATATTTACAAAATTGAGTAAATAACTTCTTCAAAGGAGAGTAAATGCAACAGTATGACAAAGTTCTCAGCTATATTGACTATTTATCTACAGCCACAGAAGAGGTAGGAACCTGGGTGCAGCTTCCATCTTATGAAAGATAAACTAGATTTTGTAGAACTGACTTTCATGAATCCTCAAGATGTTAAGAATTCGCATAAGAAAATATTTAGCATCCAAAGCAGCATGTCCACAATAATCGAATGGCAGTGCCTCTTGAACACGCTCAAAAAGAATCTATTCATACCTTGTATTGACCCACTTCTATATTATCCTTATCGAATATTAAAGATAGAAGAACCAGATTTTGAGATAGAATTAAGCAGCGGGGAGGTAATGCTAATCGAGGTCACACGTGCTACTACAATGAGGAATGAAGCTCTCAGGCATCTGCTCTCCAAAGCTGGCGATTATATGGCGGAAGTATCTAATGATATGTTTACTTTAGAAAAGCCCAATAAAGGGGAAATGCGGAAAAACCTCATAAAGAATGGAGCTTCTTTGCAAGATACCGAAATTTATGGCTGGTATGCTGAAAAACAATGGGCATCTATCATCGTATCTGCCATAGTATCAAAGCGAAATAAAGTCTATTCAGATAAGGTGGATTTGTTACTTATTGAGGACAGATCTCTACTATATCATTCATATCGGGAGGTAATAAAACGGTTCGAATTTCTAAAGAGTGCAATTGAGAGCGATCCGAAAACACTTGAAATGAATGTGTTTCCAAACATTATCACAGATACTTTCGGAGCTATAGGCATGATTAGAAAAGATAATCAGTGGCTTTTTAACCCTCTTTTCTTACCAGATGGCTGGATGGAAGATTAGGGTTCGCATACAACCCTAAAAACACTCATTTGTCACAGATCGTATAATATAGACCTTTATATCCCTTCATTCGCTTTGTCAAGTCTTGCTATAGGTTGACCGTTTTGGGAGTAAAATTTTTCGCAGGAAAGTCAGATATTTCCTGCGCCCTATTCTAAACATAATCAGGGGTTTTATAGCCCAAGCTTGCATGCAGACATTCATTGTTGTAGATTTTAATGCCATCATTCAGACATCCGCTTAAATTCTTCACTATAACGAATTTGAGGTCGTGACTTCTTATTCATACCTTATCCTTTTTTCTCTATTTTTGGTCAACTAATTTCAGGACGGGTCAGCCATTTATGTCTCCAAATATTATACTTCCATTTCATCTCAGTATCTTTGTATTGTGTTGATTAATGTAACTTTACTTGCATTGTTTTCTGGTTATAGAAGGTAAGGATGCCCCACCGGCTTTGACCCATTCGTCAATTTCATCTTTCTTGAATTTCCAGAGTCTGCCCATTTTGTGCGTGGGCATTTGGTGGTCATCTATCCAACGATAAACTGTGTCACTGCTAACTCCCATGTATTCGCATATCTCTTTTACGGACAGCCAGCGGTCTTCCAAATGGTTCACCGTCACTCCTTACTCCCCTGTTTGTAATATGTTGCTTGGAAACAAAGTGGGGTTATTATATTTCTCCCAACTTGATTTTATACATCATAAAAAGTGCTAAAATTGTCAATGGTTTATTTCCGATTTATTCCGCACCAGTCCGTTTTGGTTTGTAATGAAACTGAAAATCTGATTTACAACATAGTTGACATAAATACCGCCGTGAGTTACTGTGAATACATGGGAAAGTATGATAAGCTACTATCTTACATTAGCTATTTTGAACAGGCAGATGAAAATGCCAGCAGATGGGTGTTCCCTGCAAATGGCTCTCCTTATACCGAATATGACACCCAGTTTGATAACTTCATAAAAGATGTCTACCAGTCTGATATCCTGGATACCAATTATCTTGAGCATTTGGAACCCTATCTAAAGGAAAATCGAAACATTAAAGATCTTATCCCAATTGCAGACATAGAATTACTAATAGCCATATTAACCTATTACGTCAGACAGGAGCGTTTCTTCGAAGGGCTATGGATAGGTGCTATTGTAGATAAAACATTTTACTATTTATTATTGAAATTAAAATCACTTGTTGGCAATATCAAAGCATAAGAGGTTTACATGTTGAAAATTACAAGTACTGATATTGAGCAATGGTCACAAAGAATATCTAGTAGAAGCGAGTTACCTGAGTTAATCAGAAGATTGATCTTAACTACAATAGATGTCTCATCTATAGAACATATATCTTTTGCTATTGGCGAAGACATAGGAAAAACTGGATACGATGGGGTTCTAAAAACTATCTCTCAAAACCCTTATGTACCTTTGGGGAAATCAGTATGGGAGATTAGTACCCAAAAGAATGTTGCTGTCAAAGCAAACTCTGATTATCAGAAGAGGACTGAACAAGAAACCGAGAAAAAAGACATTACATACGTTATTATCACATCAGAGAAATGGAAAAACAAGGATAACTGGATTAAAGATAAAAATAATGAAGGACAATGGAAGGAAGTTAAAGCTTTTGATGCTTTGGATTTGGAATTATGGTTAAGTTTATCCATACCTGCTACTTTGTGGTTTGGTGAGTTAATTGGAAAATTAACTCCTGATTTTGAGACTCTTGAATCGTATGCTACTGGATGGTTTTCTACTTTTCGGATTCCTATACCTTATGAGATAGCTTTAGCTGGAAGACAAAAAACTGTCAGCATTGTTCAAGAATTCCTTAAATCAAGTCACAAAGAGTTAAGACTTAGATCCCTTAACAAGGATGAATCAGTAATATTCTTATTTGCAACGATTAAATCTATCGATGATGATATTATAACGGAATCCGCTTTAGCTAATTCTGTCGTTGTAAAATCAAGTGAAGCTATGAAACATTGGACTATGAAAACTTCACAAAACATGCTAATTATTCCTTTGTTTCCAAATCTTAGTGATATCGTTATTGATTCTGAGAAAAGGTATATGATACCGCTAGCTCCGAATGATCCAGAAGATAATGGAGATATGGCACTACCGAAAATCCATCGAGACAATATATATAAATACTTAAAAGGTGCTGGTATTTCTGAACATGACGCATCAGTTCTTTCAATGAACTCAGGAGGGTCGCTTTCAATATTAAGAAGGCTCTTTACAAAACTTGAATTACCCAGTTGGGCTAAGCATAATAATGAACTTTTAAGACTTACTATCCCCATGATGTTTGTCCAGTCTTGGAACACTGAATTTGAAGGAGATAATGCTATAATTGAACGTCTCTCATCATTGTCGAAATCAGATTACGAAAGTAAACTCACCTTGTTGATAAATTCGGTAGATAGCCCATTGGATAAAATAGGAAAAGAATGGAGAGTATCTTCAGTATTAGATTTATATTTTACTCTTCTGAAATATACAATACCTAAAGATTGGGACTTATTCAAAAACATTGTCTTAGAAGTATTTAATGAAATCAATCCTGAGCTAGATCTCGAACCAGAAAAAAGATATGCTGCAGCAATTTACGGGAAAAAAAGGAAATACTCGGAAGGAATAAGAAAAGGCATTGCACAATCATTGACAGTGATTGCATTGTATGGTCACTATTCTAATTCTATTCCTAATAATGACGCCAAGTTATTTATTGATTATTTAGTAAAAGAGATTTTTACACATCCAAACAAAGACATCTGGTATTCATTAGGTGATGTATTGCCCCTTCTGGCAGAAGCATCTCCGCAAGTATTTATTAAAGTAGTGGAGGATTCACTTAATTCTGAAGAAAAAAGTATAATTGGATTGTTTACTGAAACTGATGACTTCATGACTTCAAGAAGCCAACACCATCAATTGTTATGGGCATTAGAAGCGCTGGCATGGGATAGTGAATACTTCCAACGGGCAGTGCTCGCCTTATGTAGATTAACAATCCTTGACCCTGGCGGAAAATACTCTAATAGACCTTTCAACAGCTTACATAGCATTTTTCGGTTGTGGATGCCTCAAACAGAAGCAACAACAGAAATCAGATTCAAATTGTTATCTAAAATCAATCGTGAGTTCCCTGATATTGGATGGAGTTTATCTAAGACACTATTACCACAAAATTATGATGTTGGTAGTTTTACATATAGGTATAAATGGCGTGAGCTGAGCAAATCTGCAGATTTTAGAACATCAAGATTAGAATATTACAACGATGTATGCTGCTTAATAGATGTTATTATTCCATTGCTCAACTTATCTGTAGATAGATGGTCTGCTATTTTAGAACACTATACTGAGATACCACCAGATAAAAGATATGAACTTTTAGATTTCTTTAAGAAGAATATCAAAAGCTTGAATGACCCCGATTATGCTTTTTACGATAAAATCAGAGAATTCATATCAAAACATCGCACTTTCAAAGATGCTGTATGGGCGTTACCTGAAGAGGAGATTCAACCTCTTGAAGACTTATTCAACATGATAGAACCCCAGACCCAAACTGCTAAATACAAATATTTGTTTGATGATATAAATCCAGAATTAATAGATGGTAAAGATCTACTTAAAAAGGATGATAAATATCTAGACTTCATTAGAAATAATGCTGTAAAAGACATCTTAGATCAGTCTGGATTTTCTGGGCTAGTCTCTTTTTGCAACAAAATAAACTATCAACACATTCTGGCAAATGCTGTTGATTCTGAAGTAATAACTAATAATATCAGTTCGATCTTAGATAACCTTGAATCAGAGAACTTAGGTGAGTTATATTTCTCTCAACATCTTATACGAAAAGGCACTAACTCATTTGGTCAAGAATGGTCTAGGGATGTTATTGATAGATTATTAAATGAATCACCGAGTTCAAAAAAGTTATTAAACCTTCTCCTGAGCTTTGATTCAGATAGATGGCTATGGGATCTAATAGATATCAAATGCCCTGATGTGAAAAATGATTATTGGAGTAAAGTGAAGGTATATCCTTTTAACAAGGAGTTAGATGATGTTTATTATGTCATTAATGAATTGATTCAAGTCAATAGATTCTATTCTGCTTTGGATATTGCTCATCTTTTTAAAGATAAATTACAAGTGTCATATATTGTCGATTTACTGAATACAGTAGCAACCTCAGAATGCTCTGAGAAAGCTACCAACATGGTTCCATATTATATTGAGGAGTTATTGGAGATAGTCCAAAATGCTGATGAAATTCCCGCAGAGTCAAAGCAATTGCTAGAATGGCGATACATAAACATCATTACTTTATTGTATAGTAGAGTAAAGCCGATTTCCTTATTAAAAGAGATGTCACAGAATCCTGAATATTTCGTTGATATACTTGGATTGAGTTACGAACCAAAGCTAGCAGACGAGGAGCTTCAAGATAATGATAATAGTGAATCAGAAGAATATAACTCAATCAAACTGCGAATAGCTACAAATGCTAATCATTTACTGGAATCATGGGATTTAATTCCTGGTACTAAAGAAGATGGGACAATCGACATCAATTTACTGAAAGACTGGATAGAGGCAGTAATAACATCTAGCAATGAAAGAGGATACTATGATATTGCTATGATAGAAGTTGGCAAGGTACTTTCATACTCACCCTCGGAATCAAACGGGCAGTGGCCTTGCGATGCAGTTTGTAAGATAATTGAATTTTACAATAATGATAGTATAAATCTAAATTTCAAACTTGGTATAGAGAATCAGAGGGGAGTTACAAGTAGAGGATTGTATGATGGTGGGGCTCAGGAAAGAGTTCTTGTTGAAAAATACAATAAACTTTCTGCCTTGATAAAGGACGAATATCCAATTGTTTCTGAATTGCTTAATGATATTGCTCAAGATTATGATCGAGAGGCAAAAAGGGAAGATATTAAAGCTGAAAAAAACAGGATTGAGTATCTATAATTATCTGTAAAACTATCTTTGATGTCCCTAATTGCATTTTATGTGTCACTTTTTGCAGAATATGTGTCAAAACAGGTTCATTCAAATTGGTTTTCTCTTGCTTAAGGATGTATAACGATGCCACAATCTGCAGACCACGTGTCACTTTTTGCATTTTGGTTTGTCACTTTTCATTCAGGACGGGTCAAGGACGGGTCACACTCTATAACCGATATAGACCAAATGGTAATCAAATGTATATCTAAAGTATATTAAATGTATTTAATTCAACATTTGATATCCTTTTGGTATACATTTGGTATGCTTTTGATCCATAATTGGACACAAGAAGGAAAAAAGGAAGAAGAAAGTGAAATCAAAAATAGAGACAATAAGGGTTTAACGGAAAAACCGGGAGCTAAATCATGCAAATTAAGGAGTTACGGTAAAAGAAGCAGCTGCCGGATAAGCTTTTTGCCTGTATTACTTGTCAGAATAATGGTATAGATACCGGCGGAACATAATGCACCGGTGTTGTTTTTGCCGTCCCAGAAAGCTTTGGAGGCATTTTTGTCAGGTTTGACAGTCCGCACCAATTGTCCTTTGAGGTTATAGACGGCAATTTTGGAAGCGGGAAATTTTGCGGGGTCAAATTCTATATTAAGCAGGGCAGTTTGGGGGCGGAAAGGATTGGGATAAAGTCTAAACTGAAGCGTGGGCAGGACTTGTTCTTCGTTATCGGTAAAAGTGAGAGGGATGCCGTAAGGGCACCACAAATCCGTTTGCGTATTTTCATTATATAAAGAAAGAGTATATTGATGGACGGACGGTGCCGGAGGAATGGGAATACTACATTGGTGATTCTGCAAGGCTATAGTTCGCAATAAGATATTATTATCGTAAAGATGATAGGAAGCCGAAGAATTGGATGAGTTTTTCGGAGTCCTTTTTGCCGTTGCAGGCAAAAGAGTGCCCTAAGATTATAGGCAAAATGGACTTCGGTATTTATCAAATCACATTATGCTTTGTCATGTTCCGAAGTCCGGAATTCCTTTTAGGTTATGTAAACTTGTTAGTTTGTTTGGGAATTCAGAACTCCGAAACATTAGTCTTTCGGAGTCCTTTTTGCCGTTGCAGGCAAAAGAGTGCCCTAAGATTATAGGCAAAATGGACTTCGGTAGTTATCGGATCACATTACGCTCTATCATGTTCCGAAGTCCGGAATTCCTTTTAATTTATGTAAACTTGTTATTTTGTTTAGGAATTCAGAACTCCGAAACCTTAGCCCGTCGGAGTCCTTTTGCTATGGATAGTAAAAGAGTGTCGTAAGGCTTTGGGCAAAATGGACTTCGGTAGTTATCGGATCACATTACGCTCTGTCATGTTCCGAAGTCCGGAATTCCTTTTAGGTTATGTAAACTTGTTAGTTTGTTTAGGAATTCAGAACTCCGAAACATTAGTCAAAACGGACTTCGTTGAGTGACCAAATTAACTCTTCCGAGATTAGACTAAACTATTTTATTTTTGCTCTGTTGACTAATTTTACCGACTGCTAACATAAATGAGCCTGTTTGTAAAAAAGCTGATGCAGTTTCAGATACATACATTTTGGAATTCGTAAACAAAATAAAAACGCCGGCATTTCACCGGCGTTTTGGATAAATCAGTTTGCTAATTGATTATCTTTTCGCTTTCACATAATAGAAGCGTTTGGCGAACAAAGCTTCTCCGCTTAGAATTTTATAGTTAGTCGTTACATTATCTGCAATCAGAGAAAAAGTTCCATAAGGCTCTTCAGAGGCATAAATCGCATAACTTGTCGCTCCGTTGACGGCATTCCATTCCAAGCGGATATCGGTTCCAATTCCGGTGACGGATAAATTTGCTGGTGCTGATGGCGGTGCAGTATCCAATGTTGTGACCGTAATTACATTGGAATTGGGTCCGCTGTAGCCACTCCAATAAGAACGGACGCGGTAATAATAGGTGGAGTTCGGCAGCAAACTCGACACGGTTAATCCGGTGCTGCTGACTGAATAGTTATTGTATCCGTTAACGAAACTGCTGAAATCGTTGTTGGTAGAAAGGTCAAATCTGTATTCTGAAATTCCTGATGCGGGTTGCCAATTTGCGGTGAAACCTTCGGCGGAAATATTGGTGGCAGCCAAAGCTGTTACCGTAGGCAGATTTTGTAAAGTCACCGCTAAATATGGCGAAAACATACTGTAATCATCAACGAAATAAGAGCGTAAGCGATAGTAATATGTATTGCCGGGAATTAGTCCGCTAACTGAATAGCTTGTGACCAGATTGACATCCAGATTGCCGTAACCGCTCACTATATTGGTGAAGAGGCTGTCCGTTGCAATTTGCAAATAATAATCAGTGGCGGAAAGCGGCGTGCTCCAGTTTCCGGTAAAACCTGTAACTGTTACGGAGGAATTATACAGAGGACATGGCGACCAAATTCGTGCAGCGTAACCCGGAAAATCTATAAAGGGGTTGCGGTTTCCCTGCCTTTCGGCAATTCTGTTGTTGCGTTGCATTTCTCTTGCATCGGGAGGGTCTTGCACATGCCATTGCAGCAAAGTGGCAAGTTTTCCGTAGTAAGGTTGATTGCTTCCGGCATCGCTGTAAATGTAGTCTACCAGCTCCAAATTCGTATTGAAATTACTGTCGTCGCCTTCATAGCGAACTGCCATATACATTATCATTCTTGCCACATCACCTTTATCGGCATCTCGCGGCTCCCAACCGTTTGTGGTATTGAAACATCCTGTTTCACCCGTGTAACCTTCAGGCGGTGAATTATCTATAACCGCCGAACCTCCTGCGGCAAAATCTTTATTGCTTTTGCGGGAATTGACCGTGGAATCGCAAGGACGCAAATGGTGCAAATCCGTTCCTGCCGGAGGAGAATCGCCGAAATTGCCGTGACTTTTACTCCAAGTGTGCTCTTTATTCCAATCTGTGACGCCTGAGCCGTAGCTGTCTTTATTCACGCTCCAGCCCGTATAAATTTCAATCACATTATTAGAATTGGCGGGATCTTCATCCGTGTATTTCATTTGAGCAGTTACTGCGTCATAAGAATACTGGGTGGTGTGCGTGGTTTTGATTAAAGTATGGAGCAGCCCTTTCAGGGTTGTGCCGTAACCGTATATATTGGCATAGTAACCGGAGCCTGAAGATGATGTGGTAGTAACGGATTTGGGGTTATCGGCAGCAGTCGTGCTTAAATATTTAGTGTCGGTTCCCGTGCCGTTGTATTCGTAAATCCTGAACCAATAAGTGGTATTGGGAGTTAAATTCGTGACAGTGCAGCCATTATATTGTTCGCCGTCAATGATTTCCGTAGCACCGTTATAAATTACTTGTTCCCCGCTTCCGGAATAACTTGTGCTCGCTGCAGGAGAAGTTCCGTCCGCAGGAGTGGTGAAGCTGTTGGCAGTGTTGATTTTGACGACTCTGTAAGCTCCGTTTCCGGGTGTCCATTCAATTGTGATGGAAGTGTATGCCGGATAACCTATGATGCCGGAAGCTTGAATGGTCGGAGGTGTAATAATTGTAGAGGAAACCGTTCCCGAAACGGATAAATTAACATTTGCCGCACCCGAACTGGAATGAACCAAATTTCCCGTGAAAGTGCCAATTGAGCTGCCTGTCAGCCGCACAAAAATATTTCCGTCAAAGGTGGAAGCGACGGTAACGGAACCTGAATAATAGGTGATTCCGTCGTCGGTGGAAATTTCAAAGCCGGCAGGAATGGCAATTGTGATGTCCGCCGTTAAATTTGAGCCGGATAAATGGTAACTTTGAGCTGCGGAAGGAGTACCGACTGTTGTGAAAAAAGGTGCCAAGGATGCGGTTGAAAGATGCAAAGTCGGTTCAAAGGATGAAACTCCGCTGATGGATATATCGTCAATTCGATCAGTGCCCGCACTACCGACTGTGCTTCCTCCGACCGATGTATTGGAGGTCATAATCCAGCGCAGATAAACCGTAGCTTTGTTATTGCAATCGGCAGGCAGGGAAACATTATTCAGCACACCTGCAGTCCAATTTGTTGCCACAGTGAGAGCAGTTCCCGGGACATCTGTCCACTCCGTTTCGTTTAAGCTGTATTGAACCTTGAAATCACGCGGTCCGGTGGAAGAACTGTATTGTTTGGAGGACAAGGTTAAACTTGAGTATCCGGTGGAAGTAAAGCTGATTTCCCAATATTTTATACCGCTGCCGTTATCCCAGCCGTTTGTATTGCAAGCATAAGTTCCCGAACCTCCGCTGCCTTGCACCCAACCTGAAAATAAAGGTCGTCCGACCGTTTTGATAATTTTCACATCCGCATTTGCGGCTATTCCGTTGTCCGCAGTATAGGGTGAAGATTGAAAAGTCGCATCATTGCTGATGGGGGTTCTTTTATCCGCATTTTCAAAATTCCAATTGATGAGGACGGTTTGTGCCATCGCTATAGTTATAGTTGCAAGGGTGAATATTACAAACATAAATCTCTTTAACATTTTTTCTCCTCTTCCGTAAGATCTTAACTTATCAGTTATCTCTTTTTCAGATATATTTATATATTAATCTTTTAAGAGCATTAGGCAAAAAATGCTTCCTGCTTCTCTCTCCATAAAAAAGCTGCCTTTTAAGTTAGAACAATTTCCGATTCCGATAAGCTTTTCTGCTTCTCTCTACTGATATATTCTCTATCGGAAAGAGTTAATATAGCAATTATCAAACCAGATTATAAATTCGTAATCTACTAATCTTGCTGATATTATCATGAAAGAAAAGCCCCTGCCTGATAACAGGGGCTTTATTTTATTGATAGATTATCAGTTCTTTCTTGCTGTCCTTAATTATTGGCAGTGACTTTAAAGAAGTGGTATGCGGCACCTCCGGAATAAGGATAGCTCAAATTGCTTCCCGTATATAACAAAGTCCAGTTATCGGGGAAAGTTGCATAAGGATCATCGGAACCGTATACTTTGTAGCTTGTGGCACCGGAAACAGCGTTCCAAGTTAATGCCACATTTCCGTTATCAAGATAAATTGCGGTGACCGGAGTTTCCAGACCGGTCGAAAAATCGGCAAGGCTTCTGGGAATAAACTGCATTGTAGTTTGATATTGAAGAATAACTCCGACAATTGTAGTCGGGGATGAGGGGATGTCAGTTCCCAAATAATCTAAATCAGTATATTGGGTTCTGATTACACCTGAACCGGAAGGGTCTGTAACATTGTAATTTGTTGCTGCGGTAAAAGTTCCCGTTGTTGAGAAGGATACATTTTCTATCCTTACCAGTTTAGCTTGATAATCTGAAGTCAAATTGGCAAAGGTAACAGTTACCGGTTCAACTGTATTACCTGTAGAAGTTGGCGCACCGGGATCGATTGAAGGCGTAAATTCCAGCATATTGTTGTAAAGAGAAAGAGTTCCCACGATACCGGTTATTCCGTCACCCCTGTTATAAGTCGTTGTTATAATTCCGGGGTTCAAATCATAAATCATGATAGCTCCGCTGGCATCCTGAATATATATTGCTTTGTAATTTGAACCTGTTCCTTTCATTGTCACAACCGCTTCACCGGTTAATTTATAATAAGCACCGGTGCCGGGTGTCATTGCTCTTAAGGCTGCTATATTATTAACTGGAACAGGGAAGATATATGTTACTGATGCAATTGCGCTGGGGCTGTAACCTGACGCATAAGTTTTTGCTTTAACTGTTGTAGTAGCACTTATGACAAAGCTGCCGGTATATTGAATTGAAGGTGCTTCGTTTGTGGGGTCGCTTCCGTCCAGAGTATACCAAATAACTCCGCCGGGAGTTGTTGTAGACATTGTCACATTTACGGGTGAAGTGCAAAGACCGCCCGCAGGTGAAATCACAGGTGCTTCAGCAGGAGATAAACCCGGAGCGAATGTATGAGTGCCCAGATTATCTACATAATTTGTGGCATAGC
>Ga0208695_1002946_pt1 | contig 11908 bp, 11 predicted proteins | sample AD_UKC111_MetaG_FD_184449 | JGI IMG/M metagenome (GOLD analysis project Ga0208695, IMG submission 184449) | Active sludge microbial communities of municipal wastewater-treating anaerobic digesters from Hong Kong - AD_UKC111_MetaG (SPAdes)... | ecosystem: Engineered > Bioreactor > Anaerobic >... | reverse complement strand
GGCCGGGCTGAAACTGGATGCGGTTCATCGCCATGGCATCGCTCCTCAAGGGTATCAAACCATAACTGTACATGTATACAGCAACCAATCCAACCCCTCCTGAGCCAGCTTGCTAATCAGGAGTCGTATTACCTTCCATGGGGTCACATATTTCCGTAGGGTGAAAGTGCCCCAAAAGATCCTCGGGCGGAATCTTCTGGTCCAGGACAAACGAGTGTGTCAGCCGGCGAGTAACACCGTATGCCTCAACATGTCGAAACTCCGAAACGACTACCCGACAAAAGTCCTCAATGCGGTGTTCGGGCAGGAACTGCCAACGTAGCAAGGCACGAAAGAGTGTTGGTTGCCCGAACGATTTCAACTTGCGACGATATGGAGACGTGTCACCCGTCAGATGCGCCGCTATCGCCAAGATTCGCTCTGAACCGTAGATTAGGTAGTGACCATGTCGCTCGATTACTGACCGTGAATCTACGCTCACATAGAGTTTTCCGTGATCGCGCCAACCGATTTTGTTACTCGCGGCGATCAGCGCATGCGTTTCTGCCTCAGTAGCTGTTGGGCAACGTAGTAGGTTTGCGGCGATTTCGTCTAGGGCGGCACTATCGCTGGGGAGCAGTCCTTTTTCATAATACGAGGACACGTTGGCCGTTCGACACGCGTGTACAACTTCGACTCCGAGATATGTCGAAAGCAGTGCTTCCTGCACTCTCTTTCGAGACAAACGGTGCCCAGACAGTCGCTTGAGTATGGGGCGCCATGTTGAAGTTGTGGTCCAACTAAAGACTTCGTTCACGGTTATCGTAGAAGGTTGATCGGCCCTTTCTCCAACCGCTCTGCCATGCGCGTCTGCCATCCTGGACCTGTGGCGCGCCAGCGTTCGATGACGTCCGCGGGCAGACGCAACGTGATGAGCTGACGCGGATTGGTGGCGCGCGGACGGCCGCCCTTGTTGACGACGGCGCGCGCGAGCATCTCATCGGTCAGTTCGGGGAGTTCATCGTATTCAGCGGCCTGCGCCGCGTGCGCGTCAATCTTCGCCAGATTCGATTTCAAAGTACGGGGCGAGGCGGTTTTGCTCACGGTCATTGGCCTTTCTCATGCTGAAAACGTGGCAGTCCTCGCCACGCGGTGTGTAGCCGATCACCACCATGCGTCCAGCCAACTGGCCGAAGCAGATGACACGGCGTTCACCATAGTCCTTGCGCGTATCGTCGATCTCGACTGTGATGCCATCGAACACGATGGCAGCGTCTTCGAAATCAAGCCCTCGTTCCGCCAAGGTTCGTTCCCGCTTGGCTGGATCGTAGGTGATTTGCATATGATTATTGTAGTTACAAAAACCATTGCTTTCAAGGTGAGTGTTCATGGTTCGACGGGCTCACCACGAACGGGGCGGCAACGCCGCGTGGTTAGTTGAAGCAAGCTTGCGCGCTATCATTCACGCTGGGTCTGCAGTTCACCCAGACGTTCCCGGCCGAAGTGTCCGCTTCGGCTTTGCTAAACCTGCTGATCGTTCACTGGCTGGTCGCGACGTTTTTCGTAGCGCCAGCACCGATCGTTTTTCTGCACTGACTGTTTGACGCTTTGCTTGCGCCGGGTCGTGCTGGAAGGGGAGCTCCCAGCGTTTTTATCGCCCTGGCCAATTTCAAAACCTGAAAGGCAGGCCCATTCATGTCCATGCTTCTCGCTGCGGTTGACGCAGCATCCACAATCACACCATCACCGTCGCGTACCCGCACGAAAGCGGACGACTGCGCGATTCCGTTTTACGTCGAAAACCTGAGCGCGCTGGCGAAATCATTGCGCGAACAGCTCACGCCATTTGCCCAGGCGGCGACCTTGCCGTCGCATGTGCAATTGCTGAACTGGCTGGCGCGCGCGGCTGGGCACCGCAACTATCAGGCGCTGCGTGCGGCGGCGACACTGCAACCGGTCTCGCCGCCTGCGAATGTGGTGCCTGCGGCGGCGTTCGACGCGGCGATGACCGCGCACGCCAGCAAGGCACTCACGCAGTTCGACGAACGCGGTCGGCTCAGCCGCTGGCCGCACAAATACGCCGTGCAACGCATCGCGATGTGGGCGCTGTGGCAACGCTTCGATGCGCGCCGCACCTACACCGAGCGCGAGGTGAATGCGGTGCTCAACACCTGGGCCACCTATGGTGATCACGCCACGCTGCGCCGTGAGCTGATCAACATGAAGCTGCTCGGGCGCAAGCCGGATTGCAGCGAGTACTGGAAGGAGCCGGTGCGCGCCAGCGACGAAGTGCGCGCGTTCTTGCGCGCGCTGCGCGAGCAGACGCAGGAGGCATTGCCGCCGGGATCAGCGCGACGACACACCACCGCCGTCGCAGCAACTAGCGAGGCCTAACGCAACGCGCGTCGTGCCGCCGCAGCAATGTGCGCGGCATCGACGCCGAAGTGGTCACGCAGCGCCGCGCGGGTGTCGCTGCGACCAAAGCCATCGGTGCCGAGGGTGACGTAGCGCCGCCCGGCGGGCACCCACGCGCGAACGCTCTCCGGCACCAGCCGCACGTAGTCGGTGGCGGCGATCACCGGCCCCTGCGTGCTGGCGAGCAGGTCGCTCAGGTGAGGCGTGAGCGTGTCGTCCGCATCGCAACGCACGCCGTCGCGCGCCAGCTCGCTCCAGCTGGTGACGCTGACGACCGTCACGTGCACACTTTCGTCTGCCAGTTGCTGGGCCGCCTTGATGACTTCGGTGAGGATGGCGCCGGAGCCCAGCAGGGTGGCGTGTTGAAGCGGGTTCGCAGCTGCGAATTCCGCGAAGACGTACGCCCCGCGAATCACGCCATCGCGCTTGTCTTCGGGCAGATCAGGCTGCGCGTAGTTTTCGTTCATCAGCGTGACGTAGTAGAAAACGTCGCGCTGCTCGCTGAGCATTTCGCGCATGCCGTGATCGATGATGACGGCCATCTCGCTGGCGAACGCCGGGTCATACGCCTTGCAGTTGGGTACGGTCGCGGCCCACAGGTGGCTGGTGCCGTCCTGATGCTGCAGGCCTTCGCCGCCCAGCGTGGTGCGGCCCGATGTCGCGCCGAGCAGAAAGCCGCGCGGCTGCTGGTCCGCTGCTGCCCAGATCAGATCCGCCACGCGCTGGAAGCCGAACATCGAGTAATAGATGTAGAACGGCAGCATCGCAAAGCCATGCACGCTGTAGCTGGTGGCTGCTGCCGTCCAGCTCGAGATGGCACCGGCTTCGCTGATACCTTCTTCAAGAATCTGCCCGTCGAGGGCTTCTCGGTAGGACAGCACCGAGCCGATGTCCTCCGGTGAGTAACGTTGCCCAACACTGGAATAGATGCCGACCTGCTTGAACAGGTTGGCCATGCCGAAGGTACGCGCTTCGTCGGCCACGATGGGCACGATGCGCGGGCCAAGTGTCGCGTCCTTGAGCAGGTTGCCCAGCATGCGCACGAAGGCCATCGTGGTGCTCATCTCCTTGCCGTCCGGGGCGAGCGCGAACTGCGCGTACGAAGCGATGACAGGCACGGGTAGTGCCTGCGCAGCCGTCTGCCGGTTGGGCAGGTAGCCGCCGAGCTTCGCGCGCCGGTCCTGCAGGTAACGCAGTTCGGCGCTGTCGTTCGCGGGCTTGTAGAACGCGAGCGACGTGGCTTGCTCATCGCTGAGCGGCAAGTTGAAGCGGTTGCGGAATTCGATCAGCGCGGTTTCGTCGAGCTTCTTCTGCGAGTGGGTGGTCATCTTGCCCTGGCCGGCGCTGCCCATGCCGTAACCCTTCTTGGTGTGGGCGAGGATGACCGTGGGCTGGCCGCGATGCTGAGCGGCGGCGGCGTAGGCGGCGTAAATCTTCACGATGTCGTGGCCACCGCGCTTCAGGCGGTCGATCTGCTCATCGGTCATGCCCTGCGCCAGACGACGCAGCGCCTCGCTCTGGCCGAAGAAGTTCTCGCGGTTGTAGCGGCCATCGTTGGCGGCAAAGGTCTGCATCTGCCCGTCCACCGTCTGCGCGAAGGTGTGCAGCAGCGCGTGCGATTCGTCGCGGGCGAAGAGGCCATCCCAGTCCGAGCCCCAGAGCAGCTTGATCACGTTCCAGCCAGCGCCGCTGAACAGCTTCTCCAGCTCGTCAATGATGCGTCCATTGCCACGTACCGGGCCGTCGAGCCGCTGCAGATTGCAGTTGACCACCCAGATCAGGTTGTCGAGCCCTTCGCGCGCGGCGAGAGTGAGCGCGCTCATGCTCTCCGGCTCGTCCATCTCGCCGTCACCGAACACGCCCCACACTTTGCGGCCCTCGCAGTCGAGCAGATTGCGATGGCTGAGATAGCGCATGAAGCGCGCCTGATAGATCGAGCTGATCGGGCCAATGCCCATCGAGCCGGTCGGGAACTGCCAGAAGTCGGGCATCAGGTACGGATGCGGATAGCTCGACAGACCGCGCGCCCCGGCGGCGCGGGCGCCCAGTTCGCGGCGGTAATGGCTGAGATCGTTCTCGCTCAGGCGACCTTCGAGAAAGGCTCGCGCGTAGACGCCCGGCGCGCTGTGCGGCTGGAAGAACACGAGGTCACCACCGTGGCCGGTAGCGTCGTTGCGGGCGTGAAAGAAGTGGTTGAAGCCCACCTCGAACAAATCCGCTGCGCTGGCGTAGCTGGCAATGTGTCCGCCCAGCTCGCCGTAGGCGGCATTGGCCCGCGCCACCATCGCCAGCGCGTTCCAGCGCATCAGCGAGGCCAGCCGCTCCTCAATGGCGAGATCGCCGGGAAAATTGGGCTGTGCCTGCACCGGGATGCTGTTCTGATACGGCGTCGCCAGTTCCGGCCGCCACGCGATGCCGGTGGCACGCACATGCTCCACCAGCCGGTCCAGCATGAAGCGGGCACGCTCCGGCCCGGCGGCGGCGACCAGCGTATCGAGCGCGTCGCGCCATTCCCGGGTTTCGGCGGGGTCACTGTCGGCGGTGGCTTGCAGCAGTTCGGGTGGAGTTCGCGTGAGCATCGTAGCGGTCCGGGGGAGAGGCTGGGCGGGATGGTGAAATTGTGCCGGGCGCACGGCAGCAGGTGCTATCGAAAGCGCTTTGCTTTTTTTCTGTTCAGGCATTTAATGCTGGCTAAGGAAAAGAAAACGGCACATTGAATTGCAAGACCATCTGGACACCATCGATTTGCGCATCCTGCACGAGTTGCAGCAGGACGGCTCGCTCACCAATGTCGAGCTTGCGCGCCGGGTGAATCTGTCGCCTTCGCCCTGTCTGGCGAGAGTGAAGGCGCTCGAGACGCGCGGCGTGATCGACCGCTACGTGGCCATTGCCAACCCGCATGCGCTGGGGCTTGGGCTCAATGTGTTCATCTCGATCAGCCTCAAGGAACAGAGCAAATCGGCGCTGGCCGCATTCGAATCGCGTATCGCCGAGCACGACGAGGTGATGGAGTGCTACCTGATGACCGGCGACAGCGATTACCTGATCCGCGTGGTGGTGGCCGACATCCAGGCGCTGGAGAAATTCATCCTTGAGCAACTGAGCCCAATCCCCGGCATCGAAAAAATCCGATCAAGCTTCACGCTGAAGCAGGTGCGCTACAAGACGGCGCTGCCGGTGCGGGCAGCGTAACGGTTTGCACGCGCCTACAGCTTTTTCAGCCAACCTGCATCGCAATTGGGCTTAAGCCAATAAATGTCTTGAAGTCGATATTTGCAGAAAACAGGCTTTGAGCCCATATAGAGCGGGGCTTTCATCAAAAAGCCACTGCTTTTGTGCGTGGCGTTTGCATGCAGGATGGCGCCGCGCCGCCGCTTGGGATAATTGCGGCTATGCAAAAAGAACAATTGATCGAGTGGCTGACCTCGGCCATTCGCAAAGCAAACCTCTCCGACACCGCCGTCCCTGCGCTGGAGCGCCCGAAGCAGGCCGAGCATGGCGACTGGGCAACCAATATTGCGCTGCAACTGGCGAAACCGCTGGGCAAAAACCCGCGCGAAGTCGCGACCCTGCTCAAGGCAACGCTGGACGCGCAGCCGAATGCGATGGTCAGCGAGGTCAGCATCGCCGGCCCCGGCTTCATCAACATTCGCCTGAATCCGGCGGCAAAGTTCTCCGTAGTGGCCGATGCGCTGCGGCTTGGCGAAAAATTCGGCACCAGCGCCGCGCGCAAGGGTGAAAAGGTGATGGTCGAATTCGTCTCGGCCAACCCGACCGGGCCGCTGCACACCGGGCACGCGCGTCAGGCGGCCCTGGGCGACACACTGTGCAACCTGCTGGAGACGCAGGGCTGCACGGTGCATCGCGAGTTCTATTACAACGACGCCGGCAACCAGATCGACAACCTCGCGCGTTCGGTGCAGCTGCGCGCGATGGGCGTGGAGCCGGGCAGCGCGCTGTGGCCGGAGGACGGCTATCGCGGTGACTACATCGTCGAGATCGGCAAGGCGTATCTGGAGCGCGGCGGCGACGTCAACGATCTCAACGCGATCCGGAGCTACGCCGTCAACGTGCTGCGCAATGAGCAGGACCGCGACCTCACGGCCTTCGGCGTCAAGAAATTCGACTGCTACTACCTCGAGAGCTCGCTCTACACCGATGGTCGCGTCGACAAGACGGTCGCCGGCCTCAAGGCCTCGGGCCACACCTTCGAGCAGGACGGCGCGCTGTGGCTGAAGACCACCGACTTCGGCGACGATAAAGATCGCGTGATGAAGAAGGCGACGGGCGGCTACACCTACTTCGTTCCCGACGTCGCGTATCACGTTACCAAATGGGAACGCGGCTTCACGCAGGTGGTGAACATTCAGGGCACCGACCACCACGGCACCATCACACGGGTGCGCGCCGGTCTGCAGGCGATGGATGCCGGCATTCCCAAGGGCTATCCGGACTACCTGCTGCACAGCATGGTGCGCGTGATGCGCGGCGGCGAAGAGGTGAAGATCTCCAAGCGCGCCGGCAGCTACATCACGCTGGGCGAGCTGATTGAGTGGGTCGGCAAGGATGCCGTGCGCTTCTTCCTCGTTTCGCGCAAGGCCGACAGCGAATTCACCTTCGATATTGACCTCGCGCTGTCGCAAAGCGAGGAAAACCCGGTGTATTACGTGCAATACGCGCACGCCCGCATCTGCTCGGTGTTGCGCGAAGCGGCGGTGAGCGACGAAGCGCTGCGCGCGGCCGATCTCGGCCTGCTCACGCACGAAAAGGCTGAGGCACTGGCGACCAAACTGGCCGACTACCCCGCCCTGCTGGCCACCGCCGCGCGCGACCTCGCGCCACATCTGCTGCCGTACTACCTGCGCGAAGTCGCTGCTGCGTTCCACGGCTACTACGCTGCTGAGCGCATCCGGGTGGACGACCCGGCGCTGCGTGCGGCCCGCACCGCACTGGCGGCTGCCACCGCGCGGGTGCTGAAAAACGGCCTGCAACTGCTCGGCGTCTCCGCGCCCGAGAAAATGTAAGAATCAGCGCCGTGGATACTTCCCCGCAGAACAAGACAGCGAGTTTTCTCTTCGGTGGCCTGATCGGCTTTGTGGTCGGTCTGGTCGTGGCGGGTGTACTGGCGATCTGGATCTACAGCGCCTCGCCGTTCCGCCCCGAGACCACGCCGCCGCCAAAGCTGGACCCGATCCGTCCGAAGTCCGAGGCAAAAACCGAAGCCAAACCCACCGGCCAGACCGGTGCGCTGGCGAAGGACGAAAACAAGCCCGACGCCGAGCGCATCGTGCAGCCGGGCGCTGCCTCGACCAGCACGCCTGCGGCGCCGGCCGCGAACGCCGCTGCCAAAACACCGGCCAAGCCAGCCGATCCCGAGCCGTCGCCCAGCGCCGAGCCGCGCGGGCGCCTCTGGCTGCAAGTGGGCGCTTACGCCAACAAGCAGGACGCCGAGAATCAACGTGCCCGCTTTGCCATGCTGGGCTACGAAGCAAAGATCGAATCCGCCGATGTGCCGGACAAAGGCACTGTGCATCGCGTCCGCGTCGGCCCCTATCGCGACCCGGACGAAGCCGGCAAGGTGCGCGGCGACCTTGCCCGTCAGGGCATCGAAGTGACGGTGGTCAAGCCCTGACCGCCGCCCGTCGCCGGCGCGTCATCAACTGGCGCTGTCGGCGAACCAAACCCCCTGCCCGTTAGTCACAGGCAACTGCTACCCCAAACAGACAACACAAGAATACGGAGACAACATGGTTCGCTGGGTCAAATCCCTCAAATGGCTGGCACTGGGCTTCATGGCCGCATCGGTCACCGCTGGTGCGCAAGAGCAGCTGACGGAAGGCAAGGATTACCTCCGCCTGAAACAACCGCAGGCGATCGAATCGGGCGCCAAGATCGAAGTGATCGAGTTCTACAGCTACGGTTGCCCGCACTGCAAGGACCTGGAGGAATACCTCGGCCCGTGGATCAAGAAAGTCCCCGCCGATGTCAGCTTCAAGCGCATTCCGGTGGCCTTCCAGCCGGCGTGGGTGAATCTGGGCAAGATCTACTACACGCTCGAAGGGCTCGGTCGCGAGGACTTGTCGGGCAAGGTGTTCTCGTCGCTGCACGGCGCCGGTGTCAAGCTGAACGAAGAGAAGGTGTTCTTCGACTGGGCTGCCAGCAACGGTCTTGACGCCAAGAAGGTGCAGGAAATGTGGGGCTCGTTCGCGGTCAACAGCAAGATGAACCGCGCCAAGACGCTGGCCGGCAACTACCAGGTGGATAGCGTTCCGATGCTCTTCATCGACGGCAAATTCAAGCTGCAGCCGCACCTGCTCAAGGGCCAGCACAAGGACGTGCCTGCCGCGCTTGACTTCCTGATTGCCAAGGCGCGCGCCGAGCGCAACAAGAAGTAAGCAACACCTGCTGCGCACCAGGGCCGCCGCGTCATACCGGCGGCCTTTTGCTTTCCGGGGTTTTGCTTTGCAGCGCCGCCCCCATCTCGATGCGATGACTCATCTGCCCGATGCCATTGGCCTGCGCCACGCGCGCTTCCACTCCCCCGCCCGCCTGCGCATCGCCTGCCTGGTGCCATCGATCACCGAGACGCTGTTCGCGCTGGGGCTTGGCGACCGTGTAGTCGCGCGCACCGGCTTCTGCATTCACCCCGAGGAGGGCGTGCGCGAGGTGCCGAAGGTCGGTGGCACCAAGGACGTGAATGTGGCGAAGCTGATCGCCACCGAGCCGACGCACGTCATCGTCAACATCGACGAAAACCGCAAGGACACCGTTGACCATCTGCGTCGCGTGATTCCGAACGTGATCGTGACGCACCCATTGCTGCCGGAGGACAACGCCACGCTGTTTGCGCTGCTCGGGCATATCTTCAGCGCAGAAGATGCCGCGCTCGGCCTCGCGCGCGAGCTTGCCGCCGCCCTGGCCAACGCGCGCAACGTCGGCGCCACGCGTGCGGCCGAAACTGTGCTGTATCTGATCTGGAAAAACCCGTGGATGACCGTCTCGCGCGACACCTATATCAGCGCGATGCTGGCCGCCGTCGGCTGGAAAACGCTGCCCATGCAGGCTGACAAGCGCTACCCGGAGATCGCGGCGGACGACAGCGTCTGGCGTAACGCAGATCGCGTATTTCTGTCCACCGAGCCCTATCTGTTCGACGACGGCCACATCGCCACGCTGCGCGACGATCTGCACCTGCAGCAGCCGGTCGAACTGATCGACGGTGAAATGACCAGCTGGTACGGCGTGCGCGCGATTGCCGGGCTCAAGTACCTCGCTGATTTGCGACGCAGACACGAGCAACTTTCAGCGCCGAGCCCCGCTGTGCAAGGCCTAATTGCCTGAAACAGTGAAAGTCGACTTATAGCCAATTAGCCAGTCAGGCCCAATCGCAATGCGGTTTGGCGCCTGATGCTGATCGCGTCAGGCGGCGGCTTTGCCTGCCGGCACCGCAGCGTCGGCAATCACTGCGTGAATGCTGCGCTCGACGCCAGCGGCGTCAAGCCCGACCGAGGCCAGCAGAATGGCTGGATCGCCCTGATCGATGAATTTGTCGGGCAAGCCCAGCATCAGCAGGCGGTTGCCGAGGCCGGCATCAGCGAGGAATTCGGCGACTGCACTGCCCGCGCTACCGGGTACTGAGGCCTCTTCCACCGTCACCAGCAGCTCGTGTGAGGCTGCGAGTTCGCGGATGAGCGCCTCATCGAGCGGCTTGACGAAGCGCATGTTGGCGACCGTCGCGTCGAGCTTGTCGGCAATGGCGAGGGCCGGATGCAGCATCGAGCCCCAGGCGAGGATGGCGATTTTGCTGTTGCCGTTGGCCTTGCGGGCGAGGACGCCCTTGCCGTGCGCCAGCGGTGCGATCGCAGCATCCGGAGCACCATGTGCCGCGCCACGCGGGTAGCGCACGGCGGCGGGGGCCGCGAGCGCGACGCCGTGCGACAGCATCGCGCGGCACTCAGCGGCGCTGGACGCACTCATGATGGTCATGTTCGGCAGGCAGCGCATGAAGGCGACGTCGAAGCTGCCCGCGTGGGTCGGGCCATCGGCGCCGACCAGCCCGGCGCGGTCGATGGCGAACAGCACCGGCAGGTTCTGCAGCACCACGTCGTGCACCAGCTGATCGTAGGCGCGCTGCAGGAAGGTGGAATAGATCGCCACCACCGGCTTCAGACCCTCGCAGGCAAGCCCGGCGGCGAAAGTCACGCTGTGCTGCTCCGCGATGCCGACATCGAAATAACGATCCGGGAATTCCTTCGAGTAGCGCACCATGCCCGAGCCTTCGCGCATGGCCGGCGTGATGGCCACCAGCTTGTCGTCGCTGGCGGCGGTGTCGCACAGCCAGTCGCCGAAGATGTCGGAGTAGGTCTTCTTCGGCACCACGGCAGGCGCCGCCGGGATGCCGGCGGAGTGATCGAACTTCGGCACCCCGTGATAGAGGATCGGGTCGTCCTCGGCGCGCTCGTAGCCCGCGCCCTTGCGGGTGACGACATGCAGGAACTGTGGCCCAGTGCGGTCCTTCACCTTGTTGAGCGTGTCGACCAGCAGGTTCACGTCGTGGCCATCAATCGGGCCGATGTAGTTGAAGCCGAACTCTTCCCACATGGTGCCGGGCAGCACCATGCCCTTGGTGTGCTCTTCCCAGCGCCGGGCAAAACGAGACACCGGCGGGATGGCGGACAGCATGTTCTTGCCCATGCGACGCACGGCGCCATACATGTTGGAGGCCAGCAGCCGCGCCAGATAGTTGTTCAGCGCACCGACCGGCTCGCTGATTGACATCTCGTTGTCGTTGAGGATCACCAGCAGGTTGGCGTCCATCGCTCCAGCGTTGTTGAGCGCTTCGAAGGCCATGCCGGCGGTCATTGCGCCATCGCCGATGATGGCCACCACGCGGCGGCTCTCGCCTTTCGCCTTGGCCGCCACGGCCATGCCGAGCGCGGCGGAAATGCTGGTCGACGAGTGCGCCACGCCGAAGGTGTCGTATGGGCTCTCGTCGCGCTTGGGAAAGCCGGCCAGACCCTGCCACTGGCGCAGCGTGTTCATGCGCTCGCGGCGACCGGTCAGCACCTTGTGTGGATAGCACTGATGGCCGACGTCCCACACCAGCCGGTCGTGCGGGGTGTCGTAACAGTAATGCAGGGCGACGGTCAGCTCGACAACGCCCAGGTTTGACGACAAGTGGCCGCCCGTCTTCGACACCGAATCGAGCACGTAGGCGCGCAACTCGTCGCAGAGGCCGCCAAGCTCGCCCTGCGGCAGGGTGCGCAGTTCGGTCGGCAGGTTGATCGTTTCAAGCAGTGACATGAGGCTTTCCGTTACGCGGTGCGCTGCGCCATCGCACGCGCCAGTGCGGCCAGACGGTCGCTGTTGAGGTGGGCGGGCAGCGCAGCGACGGCGTCAGCGGTGAGCCTGTCCGCATAGGCGCGCGCCGCGTCAATGCCCATCAGCGACACAAAAGTGGGCTTGTCATTGGCAGCGTCCTTGCCTGCCGTCTTGCCGAGTGTGGCGCTGTCGG
>Ga0208695_1002944_pt1 | contig 11912 bp, 12 predicted proteins | sample AD_UKC111_MetaG_FD_184449 | JGI IMG/M metagenome (GOLD analysis project Ga0208695, IMG submission 184449) | Active sludge microbial communities of municipal wastewater-treating anaerobic digesters from Hong Kong - AD_UKC111_MetaG (SPAdes)... | ecosystem: Engineered > Bioreactor > Anaerobic >... | reverse complement strand
AAGAATCTGATTCCTCAGCTCCTCAATATGAACAGTGCTTTTCTGCATATCAAGATAAATCTTCTGCAGCTCGTCCTCAAGACGGACTATATCTGAATCAACGGCATTATATTCATTGGTATTTATGAGAATTTTTTCGGACAGCTCCTCAAGCTTCTGCTTTAAATCATTAAGCTGAATAACCCATACGGTTATTTCAAGAACCTTTTTCTGCTCGGAAAGCTCAATGAATTTTTTTGCTTTTTCAGACTGTATTTTAAGGGGCTCAACTCTTACCTCAAGCTCTGCAATTATATCCTTTAAACGCACAATGTTTTCCTGTGCGGCGGCAAGCCTGCGTTCAGCCTCTGCTTTTTTATAGCGGAATTTTGATATTCCAGCGGCTTCCTCAAAGATTTCACGGCGTTCATTTGACTTAGCGGAAACAATTTCGGCAACACGTCCCTGCCCGATAATTGAATAGCCGTCACGTCCAAGACCTGTGTCCATGAAAAGCTCGTAAATATCCTTAAGCCTTACTTGTGAGCCGTTGATAAGATATTCACTTTCGCCGCTCCGGTAAAGCTTTCTTGTTATTGAAACCTCTTCGGAGGGAATTTGCAGAATCCCCTTATTGTTCTCAATATTAAGAGTAACCTGTGCAAAGCCGACGGGCTTTCTCTGCTGAGTGCCTGCAAAAATAATATCCTCCATTTTTGCACCTCGAAGAGTTTTGGAGGACTGCTCACCAAGCACCCATCGTACAGCATCGCCGATATTTGATTTTCCGCTTCCGTTAGGGCCGACAACAGCGGTAAGACCTTTGTCAAATTCAAGCTTGATTTTATCGGGGAAGGATTTAAAGCCCTGAAGCTCAAGTGATTTTAAGTACATTCCGTTCTTCCTCTGCTACAACAATTTCATTTTCCGGCAAATTTCTATCCTGAACAATTTTAATGTTATATCCCTTTTGTGCAAAATACAGCAGGTTGGATTTTTTCTGACCGATAAGCTTACTGACTGATTTAGGTGAAACCCTGACAGTATAGCTCCCCTTATGCGTGAAAAGCTTTTCTGCTTTTTGTCTGAAAATACGGCTTTCGCAAAGCTCCCTCATGGCAGGGTGATAAAGTCCGCCGACAGCGTCTTTCTCAACATTTTCGCTTGCATGAAGCCCCAGACGGATAACTCTTATACCATTGCTTTCAAATTTTTCAAGCATATCAGCACATAGCTCAACTGCTCTGTCAAGGCTCATAACCTTATACTTTCCGCTTAAATAAAGCTCTGCAAGACGTGTTCCCTTCAAGATGACAACAGGGTAAATTCTCACTGTATCAGGTTTAAGCTTAATTATTTCCTGAACAGTATAAAGCTCGTCCTGCTCGGTTGATTTATACAAGCCGACCATCATTTGCAGTCCTAATTCAAAGCCGTAAGCTTTTATAAGCCAAGAAGCCTTTCTGACATCGTCAGCAGTATGCCCTCTGTCGTTTGCAGACAGAACAGTGTCCGACATTGACTGTGCACCAAGCTCTATTGCTGTAACGCCGTATTTTTTCAGAACAGACAGAACCTCATCATCAATGCAGTCGGGACGGGTAGAAATTCTTATTCCGTGAAGCTTGTCCTTACCGACATAAAGGCTTGCTGCTTCAAGTAGTGACAGCATATAGTCACGGTCAATAGCAGTGAAGCTCCCGCCGAAAAAGGCAATTTCATAATTCTGTTTTTCATTATCGGCAATACGGGAATATGCTCCTGCAACAATTTTTTCTGCTTCTTCTGCAGTCGGCGCAGACTGGGTACTGCTTATTGTACGCTGATTGCAGAAAGAGCACATATTAGGACATCCCACATGCGGAATGAATATTGCAATATTACCGTGCGGCATTATTCATTATACCCCATAAGCTCAAGAGCTTCCTTTGCGGCAAGCTGTTCAGCCTGCTTTTTGCTGTGTCCCTCTCCCTGACCTATAACATTGCTGTTAAGGTAAACCTGCACAACAAATTTCCTGTCATGGTCAGGCCCTGTCTGGTCCTTAAGAACGTATTCAACCTTTTCCTCGGGATTTCGCTGAATGATTTCCTGCAGAACGGTTTTATAATCATGAAGAGCCTTTGAACTGTTTTTGTCAAGGTCTTTAGGAATAAATCCAAGAATATATTTTTTTGCGGCGTCCATTCCTCCGTCAAGGTAAATTGCCGCAATAACGGCTTCAAAAGCATCTGAAACAATAGAGGGGCGTTCTCTTCCTCCGCTGTGCTCCTCGCCCTTGCCTATAAGTATATGCCTGCCCAAATCAATTTTCTTGGCAAATTCAAACAGTGCCTTTTCGCATACAAGTGAGGCTCTTATCTTTGTAAGCTCGCCCTCGGGCAGGTGCTTGAAGTGAGTAAAAAGATGTTCCGACACAACGATTGATAACACACTGTCACCCAAAAATTCAAGGCGTTCGTTTGAATTTCTCCCCTTTTTTTGTTCATTTGCATAGGAAGAATGCGACAAAGCCTCATGAAGAAGCTCTTTATTTTTAAAGCTGTAGCCGATTTTTTTTTCAAATTCAGAAAAGTCCATTTTAATAATTATTCCTTTCTGCTATTTGTTCTGTTTTTTGCGAAGCAAAATTTCTGCTGACTTTTTTGCAGAAAAGGAACAAATAGCTGCGTGAAAATTTATTTTTCACGCTAACCTCCATTCAGAAAGGTATGTTAATAATGTGCTTATACGCTTTCCTTATCACCGCTGTTTTTCAAAACTGCAAGTGACTTTGTTATTTCATCAATAACCTTTCCGTCAACACAGTTTTTAGCTTGTCTTATTGCATTGTAAAAAGCCTTTGCATCAGAGCTGCCGTGTGCCTTTATAACAGGCTTTGATATTCCCAGCAGTACAGCACCGCCCGTTTCAGAGTAATCCATTTTCTTTTTGAACTCCTTAACCTTTGGCATAATCATAAGTGCGGCAAGCTTTGAAATAGGACTGCTTGTAAGCATATCCTTTAAGGTATGTGCAAAAAATGAGCCCATTCCCTCGTAAAGCTTCAGCGCAACATTTCCTGTAAAGCCATCCGATACTGCAACCTCACATTCACCCTTAGGAAGCTCTCTTGCTTCAAGGTTTCCAAAGAAATTAACAGGTGCATTTTTAAACTGCTTATATGCTTCAATTTCAAGGTCACGTCCCTTTGTGTCCTCTGCTCCTACATTAATAAGCCCTACCTTAGGCGATTTTACGTTCATAACCTTTTCCATGTAGCAGCTTCCCATAATACCGAACTGAACCAGCATTTCCGGACGGCAGTCAACGTTTGCTCCTCCGTCCATCAAAATCATATATCCCTTTGCAGTCGGAAGAATAGGTGCAAGTGCGGCACGTTTAATACCTTTAAGCCGCTTTGCAATAAAGGTTGCGCCGACAACAAGAGCGCCTGTGCTTCCTGCACAAACGAAAGCGTCGCCTTTATCCTCTGCAAGAGCCTTTAAACCGACAGCCATTGAGCAGTCGGATTTTTCCTTTATAACCATAGTTGGCTCATCGTGAATATCAATTACAGCTTTTGTATCAATAATGTCAATGCCGTTCATAGAAATATTATTCTCTGCAGCAGTCCTATTTATTATATCTGTATCGCCGGTAAGTACAATTTCGACTCCAAGCTTTTCCACAGCCATAGCGCTTCCCTTAATTACCTCAAGCGGAGCGTTATCTCCTCCGAATGCGTCAACGATTATTTTCATATGTAATTATCCTTCCCAGTTTTTATGCAGTTTTATTTGCAGCGTATAATAAACCTAGGTCCAAGCTTTATTGAAAGAAGCTTTCTCATTTCATCGGGGGTATTGTATGTAAAGCTGATTTTGGGAATAATGTGGGCTTGATTTTGCTGTATGTACAGATAAAAATACTTGTCTGTTTCATATGCATTAATAAGCTGATTGTAAAAAACAGTAGCAGTTGATTGGTTATCAACATTAACATAGCAGTCCTGATAAAAATAATACCTGTTGATATTGCCATTTATCAAAGGACTTTCCATGCTCTTCTTAACTGCTGATTTTAGTGCAGAATTCTGCATAAGCGGAATAATAACCAGGTTCAAAACTACAAGCAAAATATCAACTGTCATTCCGTAATAGTTTTTGCTTATAAATGCACATACTGCAAAAAGCGAAAAAAGTCCAACGAAAACCCATCTTACAATTTTATTTCCTATGTGTCTGTTTGTAAGTGCAAATTTGTTAAATTTGAAAGCGTCTTCTTCTGTAAGAGTACAAACCGCTTCAAAAAGAACCTGCTGTTGATTATTAACCTGCTGTTCCATAAAAATCCCCCTAAAATGTCATAGAATTCAATGCCGCTAATGCCCTGTCGGCAATAGCCTGATACTTTGCCTGCTTATCCTTTATCCGCACATCAAGCTCGGGCAGTATGCCCATATTAGCACCCATAGGCTGAAAATTCTCAATGTAAGGATCGGATATATAGCGGGATAATGCGCCTATCATTGTTTCTCTTGGCAGTATAACAGGCTCTTTGCCGCTATTTTTCCTTGCCATGTTAAGCCCTGCAAGAATACCGCTTGCGGCGGATTCCATATACCCCTCAACCCCAGTTATCTGACCGGCAAAGAAAATTCTGCCGCTATTCCTCATGGAAAAATCAGCGTTTAACAGCTTTGGAGAGTTAATGAACGAATTTCTGTGCATAACTCCATATCGCACAAATTCAGCATTTTCAAGTCCTGGTATCATGGAGAAAACACGCTTCTGCTCACCGAATTTGAGGTTAGTCTGAAAGCCGACAATATTGTAAAGAGTGCCATCATTGTTTTCCTTTCGGAGCTGAACAACAGCATAGGGGCGCTTCCCTGTTCTTGGGTCGTTAAGTCCGACAGGCTTCATTGCTCCATAGCGCATGGTTTCCTCGCCTCGCTTTGCAAGAACCTCAATCGGCATACAGCCCTCATATACGGTAAAATCGTCCTTTGCTCCTGCAGGTCTGTCAAAATCGTGCAGGGGAGCGGACTCGGCTTTTATTATTTCATTGTAAAAGTTAAGGTATTCTTCCTTTGAAAAAGGGCAGTTTATATAATCGTCATTGCCTCTGCCGTATCTTGCCGCAAAGAAAACCTTTTCCTTATCAAGTGAATCAAACGTTACAATCGGAGCAGCGGCGTCAAAAAAGCTGAGGTATCCTCCGCAAAGACGGCTTATGCTTTGTGCAAGTCCTCCCGACGTAAGCGGCCCTGTTGCAATAATAACGTTACCGTCTGGTATTTCACTTACCTCGCAGGTTTCAACGGCTATATTTTCATGCTCCGTAATTTTCTTTGTAACAAGGTCGGAAAAAGCCTCTCTGTCAACAGCAAGAGCACCGCCTGCTGCAACCTGTGTTTCTACTGCACATGGGACAGTCAGCGAGCCTAACAGCCGCATTTCTTCTTTGAGAAGTCCTGCCGCAGAATTAACCCTTGACGCTTTAAGAGAGTTTGAACAGACAAGCTCAGCAAAGCCGTTATATTTATGTGCAGGTGAAAATTTTGCAGGCTTCATTTCGTAAAGAGTAACCTTTATTCCTGCATTTGCAAGCTGCCATGCAGCCTCACAGCCGGCAAGTCCTGCTCCTATAACCTTAACACCTTCGGACATTACTTATCCTTTCTCACAGCAGTTTCGTATCCGCAGCCCTCTTTCAGGCAAAACAGCTTTCCGCCCTTTTTGAACAGCGTTGTTCCGTCATTGCACTTAGGGCATTTGTCCGAAACAGGAGTATCCCATGTCATAAAGTCACAGTTCGGGTTATCCTCGCAGCCAAAATATTTTTTGCCCTTTTTGGATTTTTTCTGCAGTATCTTTTTGCCGCACTTAGGGCATACTCCGCCGGTATCCTTAATAATTTTTTTGGTGTTGGTACACTCCGGAAACCCTGAACAGGCAAGAAATTTTCCGAACCGCCCTATTTTTATAACCATAGGCTTTCCGCAGACCTCACAGACCTCGTCTGTTTCTTCATCAGGGACCTTTACTCTCTTACCCTCCATTGATGTTTCCGCTTTTGCAAGGGTATCGGAAAAATCCTTGTAAAACTCATCAAGAGTTTTAACCCAGTCCTTTTTCCCAACTTCAATTTCATCAAGATTGTTTTCCATTGACGCAGTAAACTTTGTATCAACAATATGCCTGAAGTGATTTTTCATAAGCTCTGTTGTAACCTCGCCAAGGCCTGTAGGCTTCAGCTGCTTTCCGTCACGCTCAACATAAAATCTGTTGATAATAGTGGAAATGGTAGGCGCATAGGTGGACGGACGCCCTATACCATATTCTTCAAGAGCCTTGATTAAAGTTGCTTCGGTATATCTCGCAGGCGGCTGAGTAAAGTGCTGACTGCCGTTAATAGCCTTCATTTTCAGCACATCGCCTTTTTCTATATCAGGAAGAACCTTGTTTTCCTCATCATCCTTAGATTCCTCATAGAGCACAGTAAAGCCATCAAACTTAACGGAAAAGCCGGTCGCCTTAAAGCTGCAGCCGTTTGCCTCAATATCAACCGATACAGTATCAAGCATAGCGTTTGCCATCTGGCTTGCAATAAACCTTTCCCATATCAGCTTATAGAGCTTATACTGCTCCACTGTAAGACTGGACTTAACCCTTTCAGGTGTAAGCTCAGGCATTGACGGTCTTATTGCCTCATGGGCATCCTGTGCATTTGCTTTTGATTTGTAAATTTTAGGTGTTGTCGGAATATAGTTGTCACCGTAGGTTTTCTTTATATACTCATATGCCGAAGCCCTTGCCTCATCGGAAACACGAAGGCTGTCAGTTCTCATGTAGGTAATAAGACCAACTGCACCCATTCCCTCAATGTCAACACCCTCATAAAGCATTTGTGCAGCCTTCATAGTTTTTGCAGCGGCAAAGCCAAGACGCTTTGAGGCCTCCTGCTGCATGGTTGAAGTCGTAAACGGCGGAGCAGGAGATTTTTTGCGTACAGATTTTTTCACTTCAGTAACGGTATATTCGGCATTTTCAAGCTTTTTAAGAACAGCATCGGTTTCCTCTTTCGAATGAAGCTCGGTCTTTTTGCCGTCAACTCCGGTAAAGGAAGCGTCAAACTGTTTTTTGGACGACGGAGCGGTAAACTTTGCTTCAATCGACCAATACTCCTCCGGCTTAAAGCTCCGAATTTGTTTTTCTCTGTCAACGATAATGGAAACAGCAACAGACTGAACGCGCCCTGCCGAAAGGCCTCTTCTCACTTTCTTCCACAAAAAAGGAGACAGCTTATAGCCAACAATTCTGTCAAGAATTCTTCTTGTCTGCTGAGCGTTGACAAGGTCAATATCAATAGCTCTTGGCTGGCTCATTCCTGAAGAAACACCTGTTTTTGTGATTTCGTTAAATGTAACCCTGTTCAAATCGTTAACAGGAAGGTCAAGTATCTGAGCAAGGTGCCATGAAATTGCTTCCCCCTCGCGGTCAGGGTCAGTTGCAAGATAGACTTTATCGGATTTTTTCGCTTCCTTTTTCAGTGTTTTTATAAGGTCTTCCTTTGCTTTGATTTCAGTATATACAGGCTCAAAATTGTTTTCTATATCAACGCCCAGCTTCGACTTGGGAAGATCTCTTATATGTCCCATCGAAGCTATAACCTCGTAATCTTCTCCCAAATATTTTTTTATTGTTTTCGCTTTTGCAGGCGACTCAACAATTACCAGTTTTGACATTGGTTTTTCTCCTTAATGTATAAAATATCTTTTATTTTAGTTTATATGTTTGACCTGCGCAGGATATAACTATTCCCTCAAGCTCAAGGTCAGTAAGTATCATAAGAACATCCGATATCTCCATCTGAGCAGCTTCAGCCACTTCATCTGCAAGCATAGGAGCATCGGAGCCTTCAAGTATTTTTGCAACTGCTGCCTGTTCCTCGGAAAGCTCTGTTATGTCAAAGGCTTTGCTGCTGTTTTTTTCTGCAGAAACGTCAATACTGCCATTATCTATTATTTTGTTCTGACTGGCTTTAATTCCTGATCGTTTATGTGAATAATTTTCATAATATTCATACAGAATATCCTGCTTGCCGAAAACGGCTATTGCACCGTCACGGAGAAGCCTGACGTTTCCTGCATACCTTGTGCTGAAAATATTATGCGGAGGAACGCAGAAAATATCTCTGCCCTGCTGAAGAGCAAGGTTAGCTGTTACAAGAGAGCCGCTTTTTTCTCCTGCTTCAATAATAATTGTGCCGAGAGAAAGTCCAGATAAAATTCTGTTCCTTTGAGGGAAGCTGGTTTTTGACGGCCTTGCCCCGGGGAAAAATTCAGATATAATCACGCCATTGGTTAATATTTCATCCCTGTGCCTTACATTTTCAGCCGGATAGTCGCAGTCAATTCCGCAGCCAAGAACAGCAACAGTTCTTCCTCCGTTTTTTGCGCAGGCAAGGTGAGCGGTTATATCTATTCCGACAGCAAATCCGCTTGCAATTACAGTGTCATATGAAACCAGTTCCCGCACAAGAGCCTTTGTAACGGCAGTGCTGTACTCCGACGGATTCCTTGTCCCTACAACCGACAGCACAACAGCCTCGTTTATGCCTCCTATGTTTCCCCTGTAAAAAAGCTGGCACGGCGGATTGAATATTGAGCGGAGCCTTGACGGATAATCCTCATCGTCAAAGCATACTACCCCTATGTTTCTTTCAGCACAGTAATCAAGAACCCTTTCACACTGCTCAATGTGAGTGCGGTCAGCAAACTGCTTTTCCTTTTCGGTAAGCAGCGCAGTCCTTGCGGACTGGTTCCCTTTTAGCGTATAATATGCCTCATCAATAGAGCTGAACATTGAAACTATATCCCATGCTCTTCCTCCGGCGCCGAAGCATGAGGAAAACCAGAGCCAGTATTTTGCCAAAGGATTTATGTCCATAAAAATACTCCTGTTCAAAAGAGGTCATCTTCCAGCAAGCTCCCACATTATTATTCCTGCAGCCATAGCAGCGTTCAGCGAATCGACATTTCCGTGCATTTTTATGGTAAGCCTTTCCGAGCATTGCAAAGCCACATCATCAGGGAGTCCGTTGCCCTCATTCCCTATAAATACAGCTCCACCTTCCGAAAAATCACAGCTGCTTAATGAAAGAGCACTGCTGTCAACAACGGCAGCATATGTTTTAATGCCGCAGCCTTTAAAGTAGCTCATAGCTGTACTGATGTCCGTGTCAATAACGGGCATTCTGAAAAGGCTGCCCATAGTTGAACGTATAACCTTAGGATTATATATATCGCAGCAGTTTACGGCAATAACGGCATTCAGACCAACAGCATCCGCAGTCCTTATTATTGTCCCCATATTCCCGGGGTCCTGAATATTATGGAGAAGAATGTATCTTCCCCCAGTCCTTATTGTATCAGAGATTGAAAATTTGTCAATAGCACCGCATATGGCAAAAATCCCTTGGGCCCCTTCCGTAACGGAAATCTTTTCTCCAAGCTCATCGGATATCATGTAAATTCTTCCTATATTTGCACGGCTAAGAAAATCCAATGCGTCGCTGTGCTTTGACATAAAGCTTTCAGTAGCAAATACACAGTGAAGCTCTGCATTTTCTCTTGCAGCATCGGCAATAAGCCTTAATCCCTCAAGCGTAAACTTCATGTATTCCCTTCGGTATTTTTTGCTTTCGGACAGTTTTATATACAGCTTTATGCTGTCATTATCCCTTGAACATATTTTTGTATACTTTTCCATAATACCCCTGATTGTAACAATATAATAAACATCAAAAGTCAGAAGCAAATTTTTACTTCTGACTTTATGGCACTATTTAATTAAAGAGCAGCCTTTGCCTTTTCAACAAGCGCAGTAAACCCTGCTGCATCGGTAATAGCAATTTCGGAAAGCATCTTTCTGTTAAGAACAATCCCCGCCTTGTTAAGACCGTTCATGAATGAAGAATAATTCATTCCGTTCATTTTGCAGGCAGCGGAAATTCTTGTGATCCACAGCTTTCTGAAATCACGCTTTTTAAGTCTTCTTCCGACATAAGCGTAATTTCCGGATTTCATAACGGCTTCTTTAGCCATTTTAAAATGCTTGCTCTTTGCTCCCCAGTAGCCCTTTGCAAGCTTTAATGTTTTATTTCTTCTCTTACGAGTAGCCATTGCTCCCTTAACACGAGCCATAATTATTTACCTCCGTATTATATTTTGTGGTTAACAGCTTGTTTTTCCTATTATTTATAAGGGATTAACAGCCTGATTGTTTCGGCATTTGCTGAAGTTGCGTAACCTGCTCCTCTTGCAATTCTCTTGCGCTTATGAGCCTTTTGAGTAAGTCTGTGTCTTTTGTTTGTCTTCTGGTATTTAACCATACCGGTTTTTGTGAGCTTAAAGCGCTTTTTTGCGCCTGAATGTGTCTTTTGCTTTGGCATAATATATCCTCCTTTAATTTAACAGAACCTCTCTGCACCACTATTTTGAAGCCTTAGGGGATATGAACATTACTAGAGCACGTCCCTCCATTTTAGGCGGCTTTTCAACAGTACCCGCTTCTGCACAGGCAGCTTTAAACTTTTCCAGCAGTTCCTCTCCGAGGTGAGGATGAGCAATAGCGCGCTTGCGGAAACGGACTGAAACCTTGAGCTTATCGCCCGACTTCAGAAATTTCATAGCCTGATTAACCTTAGTATCAAAGTCGTGAGTATCGATTGTGGAAAACATCCTGATTTCCTTGATTTCGACAACCTTTTGGTTCTTCTTTGCTTCCTTTTCTCGCTTTGCCAGTTCAAACTGATACTTGCCCACGTCCATAATCTTGCATACAGGCGGCACAGCCTGAGGCGCAATTTTAACAAGGTCAAGATCCTTTTCTTCGGCAAGTCTTAATGCTTCTTTTGAAGAAACAATACCAAGCTGGGTCCCGTCAACTCCGATAAGGCGAACTTCTTTATCGCGGATATCTTCATTGATCTGTAGTTCTTTGCTGCTGATGACAAGCACCTCCAAAATCCAATAAAAAAATGAGCGGAAACAGACCTGTTCCACTCATACAAAATGCAATATTACACGTACTAAAAAGCACGTTAATCACATATAGTATTGACCACAGCGCGCATATGCGGCAGGGTGAGAACGAACAGTTCTGCTTTATTTTTACAATGACACAAAGTCAACATAAAGTATTATAACCCAATTTGATAAGATTGTCAATAGCTTTTTAATATTTTTTTATCCGGTTAAAAAATTCTTCCTTTGTAACGGAGTAGCATACAAGATCCAAAATCTGTCCGTCAAAAAGCTTTTCACCCCTGCGTAGAGTCCCCTCATAAACCATTCCGCACTTTTCAAGAATACGTTTTGAGGCATTATTGTGAGGATAGTAGCGTGCTGAAACAAGCTCCAGTCCGAGCTCTTCAAAGCCGTATTTTATAACAGCCTGTGCAGCCTCAGTCATTATTCCCTTGCCCCAGTACTCCTCTCCGAGAGCATAGCCTATCATAAGAGCCTTCTCGTTTTCACGCATAGGATCTTGTATAAGCCCTACAGAACCTATTACTTTTCCGGTTTCGGGGACAACAATTGAAAAAATGCCGTCCTTATTAAGAAAAATTGCCTTAATGACTTCAGCGGTTTCCTCTATGCTTTTATGCGGCGCCCAGCCGGCATTCGGGCCTACATTTGGATTTTTGGAATACTCATACATATCCTCAGCATCCGTTTCAAGAACAGGACGCAAAAGCAGTCTTTTTGTTTTTATTTCCATTATGTAAATAACCGCCTATTCATCTGCTTTAGTTGTGGTGGCATTCTGTGCATTCTTTTCCATCGTCCTTTTATAAACCTCATTTTCAAACCAGCTGTCAAGGTCGTCTATATCAATGGAATAGCCCGTGTCAGTCTGTATGTATTCGGTTATTTCGCCGCT
>Ga0208695_1002937_pt1 | contig 11930 bp, 21 predicted proteins | sample AD_UKC111_MetaG_FD_184449 | JGI IMG/M metagenome (GOLD analysis project Ga0208695, IMG submission 184449) | Active sludge microbial communities of municipal wastewater-treating anaerobic digesters from Hong Kong - AD_UKC111_MetaG (SPAdes)... | ecosystem: Engineered > Bioreactor > Anaerobic >... | reverse complement strand
ATCTCTGATAAAATATCCGACAAGTCAATCTTACCTTTCAACATATCAACTAATTCATCACGAACATCAATAAACCGATTATGCAAAACATCTACACCAAATGTTGAAATATATTGAGGTTCATCCACTATTAAAGTAAATAATAGCGATGCAGTCAAAAATAAGTTTCTCATATTTGTTTTTTTAGTGGTAAGAGTAGGACTCGAACCTACAACGCAGCTAATTTAAGTCAGCCTCATTTCCAAGTGGTAATAAACGTATGCATCCATTTAAGACTCCATTTTTGTGATACCTTACCTTATATTCTACAAAGATATAAAATATATTTTAATTGACAAAAATTATTTTTAAAATATAAATTTAATATATATGTTATGAAGCATATTAAAACATAACAATAATTGTAAAGATATGAAACATATAAGAAGATTTAATGAAAGTAAAGAAAGTATAGAAGCTATCTGTCAAAAGTATAATATAACTAACTATACCATTAATGAAGACGGCTCTATTGATGTTGATGGTAGCGTTAATTTAATAAATAAAGGTTTAACTAAATTACCAATAAAATTTAGAAATGTTACTGGTTCTTTTGATTGTAGAAATAATAAATTAGTGAGTTTAGAAGGAGCACCAAAATCGCTCGATTATTCTTTTAATTGCTCTTTTAATAAATTAACCAGTTTAGAAGGAGCTCCGAAATTAGTTGGTGGTTCTTTTTATTGTACAAATAATCAATTAACCACATTAGAAGGAGCTCCTAAATATGTAGATGGTAATTTTCATTGTTCATATAATAAATTAACCACATTAGAAGGAGCTCCTAAATCAGTTGGTGAAGATTTCTATTGTAATAATAATCAATTAGTTAATCTTGATTTTGCTCCATCTTGTCAATCTATTTATTGTGGTAATAATCCAATACATAAATGGTGGTCTAAAATTGATATTAGTAAGTTAGATGCTTTTATTGATTTAGGTATTGACGCAAGAGACCCAGACTTTATGAATCAGGAAAAAATAGATTTACTATTAGAATGAGGTATATAAAGAAATTCAACGAGAGTAATATAGATACATTAGACGAATTAAAAGACTTCTGTGAAAGTAACTTAGCCTTTCTATTAGATGAAGAATATAGTACTATCTATAATTATACTGAAAATGGTATGAATCCTATTTATTCTGTACAAATAGTAAGTAGAAATATTAATAATGCACTTTATTGGAATGATATGAAAGATTATATTATACCTTTCTTAGAAAGATTATCAAAAAATTATACTCTACACTCTTTGGTTAATGATAGTCATCAAATATATATTGGTATTAAATATATAGAACAAAGCATTTCTGTACCACAGATAATACTAAGAGAGTATAGCTATAATAATATAATAAATGATAAAGTAAATATTGATGATAAAATACATTCAATGATAATAAAAGTTAAAATATGAGATATATAAAAAAGTATAACGAATCACAAAACACTCTCATCCATGATGACTTAAAAGAATTTTGTCAAGAGGGTCTAATTGCTTTAATTGATGAGGGTTTTCATGTAATGTTAAAGAAGCCTCATAACAAAACAGGATTTATTGTTAAATTATTCAAATATGGAGGTGATAGAAAACTAGGATTTACCTGGAATGAAATAGAAGACTATTATATACCTTTTTTACATAGATTATCAAATCTTTATTCTATTGAAACAGTAATAACTATTGAGCTAGTTTATATAAATGGTAACGGAACAACATCCAATGCTGGAAGAGAACATATTAAAATTGATGAATTGGAAGATTATAGTAAAGAATATGAGGTGATTACCAAAGACGCACCTATTAAAATTAGCAATGTTCTTGTTGCAGTTGAAGGTAAACTTTAATTTCATTTACTATATAATTCTATATGCAAGATATAGCTCAACAACTGGTCGATAAATGGACCAAAATAATTGAATCATATAATATAAAGATTGAATCTACTAACTTATTTAGAATGAATAAGTATTATGAGGGTTACCCTGATATAGAATATTGCTATAAGGTAACATTTAACTTTGATGGTGCGTTAAAAGGTTATACAATCAATGAAAGAACATGGATTGAATTAAAGAATAATTTTATAGAGATGTTTGGTGATACTAAACCAAATGTACATTATAATTTCTCTGAGGAAATAAAGTTTCATAATGAAAAGGTTGAGTATATGACTAATCAAGGTTCTAGATTGATTATACAATTTTATCCAGCCGGGTTTATATGTGATCTAAGAGAAGATAAATTAAATAAATTATTAAATAATTAAATATAATTACTATCTTTGTAAAAAGATAAATATGTTTGGACTATTAAAATCAGATATGCAAATTGAAAAAGTTATAAAATAATTTTGGTGTATTAGAAAACTTTTATATCTTTGCTTTATAATAATAGAGGGCTTACGAGAGTAGTAGTTTTTCACTATGTGAAAAAACTTTTAGTAGCTAATAGGAAAGTTCCTCCTTTTATCTTTTTGATAATGAAACTTTGAACTGGTGGTGGTATCGTAAGCGTGAGATAATAATAACAGGAGTGCAGTCCACACATAAAAATTGGGCGAATCGGACATCGTTACCAAAACCTGTTTTTTATAAAAAAAAATTAAAAAAGATTTGGTGGTTAAAAAAGTTACCGTATCTTTGTCAAACAAATAAGAAATAAGGGTAACCGTTGGTTTTTTGAACGATTTAATGGTTAGACCTTTTACGCAAAAAAAATTAAAAAAAGATTTGGTGGTTTGAAAAAATGTCTTTATCTTTGTCAAAGAAATAAAAAAAATAAGAGTGGCTAAACTAGCTTTGCTAAACACTCTTCGGTCTGTTCGTCTAGCGGCCAATCACCTTCGGGTGGCAGGACAACTTCCCTTCGGGGTTGAAAACATGGGTTCGAATCCCATACAGACTACCGATACTTTATCTTATAAAGTTACACATAAAGTTTTGCGCTGCGGTTCTTCAAAAACCAACGCACCGGTCGATTCGTCTAGCGGAAGTCATTTTCGGGTGACAGGACATCTTCCCTTCGGGGTTGAAAACATGGGTTCGAATCCCTTATCGACTACATATCGCGGGATAGAGCAGCAGGCCGTGCTCGCTGGGCTCATAACCCAGAGGTCGGAGGTTCGAATCCTTCTCCCGCTACTATATGGGTAAATGTCAGATGTAATTTTTGACAAGTTATAATCTTCTTATACAAGGTTATAGCTTTAGTGTAATAAACACGACCTATCGGTCTGTTCGTCTAGCGGCAGTCACTTTCGAGTGACAGGACACCTTCTCTTCGGAGTTGGAAACGCAGGTTCGAATCCTGTACAGACTACCGCCAACTTTTTCGACTTTTTTATTTTAATATATACAAATAAAAAAGTCTAAAATGTCAAATAAAGTAAAATATCATTTTTTGTATAAAACTACAAATTTGATAAATGGTAAGTATTACTATGGAATGCATAGTACCTATAAACTAAATGATGGTTACTTAGGTTCTGGTAAAATTCTAAGATATTCAATACGTAAATATGGTAAAGAAAATTTTAGTATTGAAATTATAGATTTTTTCTCTTCTAGAGAAGATTTAGTAAATGCAGAGATAAATTTAATTACTGAGGAAATGGTAATTAATAATAATTTATGTATGAATCTAAAGAAGGGTGGATTAGGTGGTATAATAAATGACAAGCATCATAAAAATATGCGTACTGGTTCATCAACATATCAAAAGAATAAATGGTTGGATGATGAATATAGAGAAAAAATGATAACTCTATATAGTATGAGAATGAAAGAACATCATTTGAATAAAAAAATAAAATATGCACCATTCACCGATAAGAAGCACTCTGATGAAACTAAACATCTAATGTCACAAAGTAGAAAGGGTACTGGACTTGGTGAGAAAAATTCACAATTTGGAACTCTTTGGATAACCAAAGATGGTCTAAATAAGAAAATAAAAAAAGAAGAGTTAGAAAACTATCTAAATGATGGTTGGATAAAAGGAAGAAAGATAAAGTAAGGTTACTAGTAACCTCGTCACATAGTTTAAGTTAAAACATAGGTAAGACATATTTTGCTTACTGAGAGTGTAGGTATCGAATCCTTCTGTGACACAAAATAGTCAAAAATAATTTTGGTAGATTAAACAACTTTTATTATCTTTGCACTATAATAAAAACAGAGAAACTCAGTTAGAAATAACTGATATTTTTTTCTCAAAAAGTTTTAGTGGTATAAAAAATATTCGTACTCGCTTGCGAGAGTCATTAGAAATGACTATCTTTGCATCACTGAAATAAAAACAACAAACGTTCTTAAAATTATTGGATTATCCATTCAAGAGCTTCTGCTCTTGATAAAGATATACGGCCGTGTATAGTCGTTAAATAAACTATGAAAATAGTATAAAATGGAGGTAACAAGTGTAAATACCTCTGTGGCTTTAGTAATAGAGCTCGAGTACACAAGTGAGATATCGTTCAACCTTGATTATCGAGGGCAACGCTTTAGAGAAAGTGGTTGGATGACCAAGCAATGTGGATTGTTTGGTTGAGGTGGGAAACACCAATAAGAATAACTCATAGGGATTATGTAAGAAGTATGGCATCCAACCATATTATTGCGAGTTCCAATATAAGAGGTGACTTAAAACCGAAAGGTAAGATAAGTAACAGGTGGTGCTGTCATTATCCTTATCAAATGCCCACCAAGGCGTTGGTATGAAGTTGTCTTGAAGTATGGAGGCTGGGAAGTCTCACGAAGGAGTTTAGTATTCTGTTTCTCAAAAGGAAACGGAGCTTACGACAGACCACTTCTTCGACCACATCCACAAACACGAAAAGCTTTTACATTAGGAAGTAAAATTTTTAACAAAAAGCGAAAGTGTCTGTCAGGTATCAGCGAAAGTTGACTACATACTTGGGAGCCGTTCCCAGGACGCAGAGACCGCAAGTTGAAGCGTATTCTTGCCAAAAACCTCTAAGGGGTCGAACCCTTAATCAGGCCGCAAGCTTGAAGAGAGTTGAGTAATAAGAGAGTAGTTGATATCTCAAGAAGTGATTGGTCTAACTAATCGTCAATGAGAATTACAATCCAAAAGATTGTGGATAAGAAGGGAAACAATAATCCTTTGAAAGATTCTTACAAGATGGCATAATCTCAGCCTATTAAATTAAACAAACTAAACACACGTGAAAACAAAAACCCCTTACTTTGGTAGTTAAGGGGCTTTTTTATTTTAACAATATTTGATATTTCATATCAGCAATATAATCTAACATAGATTTAGCTGGTTGCTTTGTAAACCGCATAATATGCTTATCAGCATCAAACCTTTCTAATTTTGGTAATTGATCACTATTACACATTACATAATCATGAGCTTGTTTATAATTAATAGCTAATTTATTATAAACATCAGCATCGATTATTCTTATATCTTTTCTATCACCCCCCCATAATTCTAACTCATTGATATATTTATCTAAATCATTTTCATAAATACACCAACATTGTATACCAGTATAAGGTAGTTTTCTTAATGTACCAGTATTATCAAATCTATCAGTTCTTACAAATATATATTGATCTTTACTTTCATTGAACTTTCTTAAATATTTCATATTGTATATATTATTTTTATACTATCAAATTTTATATATACTAATATGAAATATCTTAAACCATTCAACGAAAATACCGAAAACTTCAAAGAAGAACTACTTGACTTCTGTGAAAGTAATTTAGCTTACTTATTAGATGAAGCTGAATTGCAAGTTATACCTAATGCTGGTGGCTGGTCAGAACTACACCTTGTTAGAATATTATTAGATGAACCTAAAAATTGGAATGAAATTAAAGACTATATGATTCCCTTCCTAACTAGATTGATAGCTAAATATGAGATAAGCAATCTACCTTTTAGGAATCAAGTATTTCCCGGTAAAACTATAAAATCAAAAATTGAAGATATAAGACTCTATATAGCACTTGGGGATGATCGTCCAAATACTAATGAAATATATCCAAATGTTTCTTTCTTGAAAGTACAAATAAAAGATTTAATAAATGATAATGTGAGTTTTACAAATGCAAGAATAAGTGATATGCGTTTTTATGTGAAAGGATATAAACCTCAAAAGAAAGATATTCTAACAAAAATAAAATCATTCTTTAATTAAATCTCTACTTTTATAGATAAAGACCAAAACTTATCTTCTCTAACTTTATCTTTAGTAATCTCATAATAGTCATACGTATTTGTAACCTTTGTGAATCTGGTTCCTTGTTGCTTAATAGATCTAATCATAACAATATCATCATTATCAAACCAACCTTGAATCTTATAAACCTCAGATGATAATCTATCTAAGAAAGGTATAAAATAATCCTTTATATCATCCCATTTAACTTGAGAATCATACGAATCATCAATAATTGATCCAATCTCAATCATATAAACCTCATGTGTAATAGTACAAGGTGTTCCATCTTTATTTGTTAAGCCGGTTCCATAAGTGACTTGACCTTTGTATATATAATTGATTTTAATTAAATCATCTAATAGAAAAGCTAGATTACCTTCACAGAAATCTTTTAACTCGTCTAATGCATCTATGTTGCTTTCGTTAAATTTTCTCAAATGTTTCATATTCTATATATAAATTTTACCATATCAAATATATTTATTATCTTTGCATATAAGGTCAGATGGTGAAATTGGTAGCCACAGCATGTAAGTCCTCGGCATTGTGTTGAAATCCACGTGAAATTAGATTTATAGGTTCGAATCCTGTTCTGACTACTAACTTTGCAAAAAAACAATTACTATGTCAAGAATATTAACCGGAGTACAAAGTACAGGAACACCACACTTAGGAAACCTTTTAGGAGCTATAATTCCTGCGATAGAATTATCAAAAGATCCAAAAAATGAAACGTTTCTTTTTATTGCTGACCTACATTCTGTGACACAAATAAAAAATGGTTCAGAATTGAGAAACAATACTTACAGTACAGCTGCTGTATGGTTAGCATGTGGACTAGATATTGACAAAGTTGTTTTTTACCGTCAAAGTGACGTTCCTCAAACTGCTGAGTTATCATGGTACCTAAGTTGTTTTTTTCCTTTTCAAAGATTGACGTTAGCACATTCTTTCAAAGACAAAGCGGATAGATTAGAAGATGTAAATGCAGGGTTATTTTCTTACCCAATGCTTATGGCTGCTGATATTTTACTATATGATGTAAACTATGTTCCAGTAGGAAAAGACCAATTACAACATATAGAAATAACACGTGATGTTGCTTCAAGATTTAACCACCAAATGGGAGAAACATTTGTATTACCTGAAGCTAAAGTTCAAGAAGAAACCATGTATGTTCCTGGAACTGATGGACAAAAAATGAGTAAATCTAGAGGAAATATTATTAATGTTTTCTTGGATGATAAAGCGTTGCGCAAACAAATTATGAGTATCGAAACAGATAGCACGCCGCTAGAAGAGCCAAAAAACCCAGATACTTGTAAAATATTTGCTATTTATAAATTGGTAGCTAGTCCAGAACAAATAGCTCTTATGAAAATTCGTTATGCAAATGAAAATAGAGATTTTGGCTACGGTCATGCAAAACAAGCCTTGTTTGAACTCATCTGCGAACGATTTAAAACAGAAAGAGAAAAATACAATTATTATATCAACAATCTTAGTGAAGTAGATGTTTTGCTAGAAAAAGGCGCTGTAAAAGCAGGAAAAATGGCAGACGAAGTTCTAAAAAGAGTTAGAGAAAAATTGGGGTTTGAATAATAAAATTCTTTTTTATTTTTTCAACTCCAAATCTCCATTTTCTATAGTAAGTTTAACTATAAAAAATATGAAATGAGCAATAGATTTAAGTTAGACAGATTCAAGTTTGTAAATAAAGACGGTATCAGTACCGACGAAATGCGTGAAATGGTAGATAAATACTTAGTATTAAACGCTACCGAAAAAGACACAATAAAACAACAATTAGGATGTCAATCTATGAACGATCTTGATTTCCTTACTTATATAAGACAAAATAGCTTACATAGAAAGTTTATGACCTTATTAGGTATGTAAAAAAAATTGACAAAAATCCGCACGGATTTTTGTCAATTCAGAAATTATTCGTATATTTGTATCACTGAATTGGTAATCAATCCAACTGGGGGTTCAACTAAGGTTGCAGAGGGTGGACTCCAGCCTGCTTTATACTATACCACAAAAATTTGTTCCTAAAGTTAAAATTTTGCACTTGTTTATATAAAATATAATTCTTATATTTGTATAAATTAATTATATGACTTAGACAATCAAATTATCGCAACCGCATCCGAATACTTTGCTAATGTTAAATCTTGTGATATAGACGATATTCCAGTAGATTGGGATGAAACCGGTGATACAAACTTAATTTCTTTAGCAGAATATAACCCTCTACACAAGTAGCTTTTTGGGCACTTAGACGCTTGCGTAACTCTTGTGAGTCGAATTGCGACTTTATGAGAAAAATCATGAAAGATAAAATTAAAGAATATGAAACCCAATACGGAACATTCCACAACTTTAATGAAAAAAATATTTGGTAAAATGAATATATCAAACTTTCCAGTTGTTTGTATTGAAGATTATAGTGGGTTAACCATTGGAAAAACATATAATGTTGTTTCGGTTGAAGTAATTTTAGACTGGGATTTAGTTGAAGATGTTTATATTATTATAAACGATCTTAATGTAGAGTGCCAAGTTTGTGCTAGTAAATTTATACCATTAGACCAATGGAGAGAACAACAAATAAATAAAATTCTATAATTTTAGTTAAATCCCACCATTCAGAACCTTACATTTTTAATATATACTTAAAAATTATATTAGAAATAATGAATGAAGATATTAAAAAAGAAAAGAAAAGAAAATATTACTTAGAAAACAAAGAGAAATTCAAGCAGTATAGAAAAAAGTGGCATGATAATCCTGAAAACTTTGAGTATAAAAAGGAAAAGCTAAAAGAATGGAGAGAAGATAATAAAGAACATATTAAAGAGTACTCAAAAAAGAGATATGAGGAAAATAAGATTGAGATAAACGAAAAAAAGAAAATTTGGAGAGAAAAAAACAAAGATAAGATAAATGAATACAGAAGAAATTATCAAAAGAATAGACTTGATAATGATCCATTATATAAGCTAACCTCTTCTATTAGAAATAGAATAAATCTAAGTTTTAGAAGAGGTGGATTTAGTAAAAAATCAAGTACATATGAAATATTAGGATGTACATATGAGGAGTTTAAGATGCATTTAGAAGGATTATTTATAGAAGGGATGTCTTGGGAAAATCAAGGGGAATGGCATTTAGATCATATTATACCTGTTAGTATTGCAACTTCGGAGGAAGAAATAATTAAGCTAAACCACTATACAAATTTTCAACCATTATGGGCAGAGGATAATATAATAAAAAGTAATAAATTATGATAAAAAGTAAATGCTGTAACTCCAGCGAATTAATTGAACCCGATTGGGATGCCGTAGAAGAAATGGGTAGCTTATGGCGTGCATACGCTTGCTATATCTGTAAAAAATGTGGCAAAGCTTGTGATATAATAAAAACCGAATATAATGACAATACAAACTAAATACTCAGTAGGTGATTCAGTATGGTCTATCGTTAGTCCCAGTATGAAATATGGCGGACACGGTTGGCTAGCAGTTAAATCAAAAATATACCGTATAGATGTTACAATAACAGATAATACAAGTATTATATACTATCTATCCGGTAAACTCGTAGATACCGCTTATGAGAATAACCTTTTCTCGTCAGAAGAAGAATGTAATCAAAAAATACAAGAATTAACTAAATGAATCCATTCCAAAAAACAGCAAACGAAAACAAAAAGCAAGCTAAATACTGGACAATTACCAGAATTGTAATTGGTACTATATTACTACTAACTATATTATCATCTTGTGCTACATTAAATGCGGATGATAGATTAAAAGATTATAGCTATACCAATGAATATTATGAAATTCCCGGTATATAAAACTAAAAGCTGAAGAAAATATATCATTGTGCTAAACAACAAACTAACACGATATAAACGACAATATATTAAATGATAAATGCTAAATGTAAAATGTTGTATGATGAATATGCAACACAGCTAGAAGTAAAAGTAAATCAATTTCTACAAACTATCGATATTCGATGGCAAAAAATATTTGTACCCTGTTTGGTACTTTCAATTATTTTTAGTACCTTTGTTAGTACAAACATTAAAATTTAATATTATGGAATTACAAAAAATTCAAACAAACGACCTTCTTCAAATGTATGCAAACGCTGACGTTACTTGTGGGTGTGGCGGGCATTGGAAAGGAAGCCAGAACGAAAGACTTAGAAAAGAGTACGCAACCGAATTAGAAAAAAGGGGTATTAAAGTACCAAAAACACTTGCGGAAAAAATTGACAAGTCTTTCGTTGCGAGCGTGGAAATACCAAAAGGACAATTCAATGGGAATGGTTCTTATTAATTGGCTAAAAGAAAGACCTTGCCTTTCGCTTCGTTGTTTGGAGCGTGAGGCAGGGCTTCCTGTTAAAACGCTTGACCATTATGTAAGTGGAAGAAGGGAATTGAATGAACAACACCAACAAAAGTTAAAGCCTGTTTTGAAACGGTATGGGTGGGCAGGGCAAAAATAGTGCATAACGCCTACGGCTTGGCGAAGTGGGGGAATTTAACCCACAAAAGCCGATGAATGTAGAGTTTGTGTAAATGACAAAAATCCGCACGGATTTTTGTCAATAACCATATAAATACCTATATTTGTAAAAAATAAAGATATGAACATCAAAAACCAAAACTGGGTAATTTACACAAAACCCAATAACACAACAAACACAGCTTACCTAGCAATAGGTAAACAAGCTACTGATGTTAAAAAAGATGCCAAACAATACGAAGGTAGCTGCAAAATCATATCTCAAGGTAAAGGCAACAAATCTCTACAACTCAGCAAAGATAACCTAATCAACTACAAACTAATAGAAAGCTTATAATGAAAAAATATGAATAGTATTGAACTTGAAAAAGAAATAATCAATAAGATAGGAAATAATAAAACCAAAGAATATCATTTCGATAATGAATTAGACTTGGTTGATAAAGATGGTGAAAAAACTAAAGCATATAGCTTCTATACATATAGAGGTCAAGTATGTATATTAGATGATCAAGGTATGGATGTTACATTTGATAACTATCAACTAAAATCACAAAAATTAATACATTCAGAAATAATAGCCGGTAATTACCAAAAATAGCAAAAATCCGCCCAGATTTTTGCATATCAATTGTAAAATGATAGTAGTTAAATTAATATTGTTGATTATAATGGGGCTATGTGGCATAGCAGGAATATGTTGCGGTATTATGGCAATCAAAAAAGCTTTATAGTCTTGACAAAAATCCGCACGGATTTTTGTCAATCTCTGTATTATTCCTTATCTTTGTCATATCAAAACAAAATAACTATGACTATCCAAAAAGGAACAATCGTAAAATATAATGACCAATGGTTCAGAGTAACCAAAGCAACCAAAAACACCGTAAACCTACTAAAGGTGCTTGGGTAAAGATTAAAATTACGAAAATGACGCATTAAATAGTATAAGTTTTAAATTATAAACAATGAATATAGAAGAACTAAAAACATCATTAACAAACGAACAACGTAATGTTTTATATACGATGTTATGTGAAGTTCGTGATGGATTGAACAAAGAAATTGTTAAATGTAATAAATATTGCAGAGAAAGAAATGACTTTGGTGGAACACATAGAAAAGATGACCCATACG
>Ga0208695_1002933_pt1 | contig 11947 bp, 8 predicted proteins | sample AD_UKC111_MetaG_FD_184449 | JGI IMG/M metagenome (GOLD analysis project Ga0208695, IMG submission 184449) | Active sludge microbial communities of municipal wastewater-treating anaerobic digesters from Hong Kong - AD_UKC111_MetaG (SPAdes)... | ecosystem: Engineered > Bioreactor > Anaerobic >... | reverse complement strand
AGATGTTTTCGTATCGATCCGACAGGAAAGTGTACTGGTTGACCGGCGAGAAGTTCAGTTCATCACCCAGCCCGGATTTTCCCACCACCTCGGCACCCTTGTTGAGCGGGATGCTGACCAGCAGGTCGTATTCCACCTCGCGCTCATCGTAGGAGACTATCTTCTTCGCATCCGGCTCGACGCGCTCGATCATGAAATCCGACTCCACAATAATCTTGTGGTGGTCCAGGATTTCCCCCAACATTTGGGCAGCAATCGGCTTGGTGAAGGCGCCGGAAAGCGGTGTGGCATAGACCAGTTCCACCCGGTCACGGATTCCCAGGCGGGTGAAGTGCCAGTCGGCAAGCAGCAGGAATTCCAGCGGCGCCACGGGGCATTTGATGGGGTTTTCCACCACGTTCACCACCAGCCGCCCGCCCTTGAACTCACGCATTGTCTTCGCCAGTGCGGATGAACTTTCCAGGGTGTAGAAGGAGTGAATGGACCTGCCCCATTCATGTTCCGCCAGCCCGGGGGTTTCCTCGGGGTGGATGTGAGCGCCGGTGGCAATCACCAGGAAGTCGTATTCCAGTTCTTTGCCGGATTCCAGCCGCACCTTGTTGTGGTCGGGTTCAATGATTTCCACTTTTTCCTGGATGTACTGGACGCCGCCGGGCAGGTATTTCTGCCGGGGTTCAAAACAATCTTTTTCGGTGTACATGCCAAACGGAACAAAGAGGAAGCCCGGCTGGTAGTAATGCACTGCTTCCGGGTCCACGATCGTGATCTGCCATTCCTCGCGTTTCAACATGCGGTTCATCCGGTTGGCGACCATGGTACCGGCGCTGCCAGCGCCCAAAATCAACAGTTTCTTCATAAAATACACTCCTTGATCGAATGATTATCCAAGCTGGGTCAGGCTGGCAATTTGCTGCAGCCGATCCATAAAGTTAGTGCGTTCCCGCAGGATGCTCATCACCGCCCGGGCGGCGGTGACAGGCCAGGCTTCCACCCGCACCTTTTGGGCGGGGTCAATTACCGGGATCTGGCGGGCGGCAGCCTGCAGATCTTCCAGCGGCAGATTGTGCGCGGCGGAAATGCGCAGCAGGCGCCCGGATTCCTCGCGCGGGTCGGGTGGCTGCCAGTAGAACTGACCTGCCAGGAAGATGCCGATCTGTGCATCCCGGTCGAAGATGGGCGATCCCACGTACTGTAAACCGGATGCGCAGGTGAAAACCTGGCTGGCTTCCTTCATCTGCGCGCTGGTGCGGGCAAAGGATTGGTAGGATGCGCGGCAGGATTCCTGCCCGGTGGGAGAGGATTGAATGAGCTGGTGAAAGCGGGTGGGGTGACTGACGATGGTGAGGGGGTTGCCCTGCATATCCAGCACCACCGTGCTGAGCTGGCTGAGGTCGGCAAACAGGTCCTGGATGGTCTGTACGCAGTGGGTGGGGAAGGCTGGGTCGGAGATGGCAGGCTGGGCGGTTGCCGCCGGGCTGACGCCAAGGAAGCGTTCCACCTCGGCGCGCGGGAAGCGCCACTGCTGCCCAATCTTGATGCCCTTGAGGCGTCCATCCTGCAGCATGCGGTAGACCGTGATGCGGTCAACCTTGAGAAGATCCTGAACCTGGCGGGTGGTGAGTAAGTCGGTCATTTTGTTATATGTTGTTATATCAATTTATAACAGACGTAGTATAACAACGTATAACAACCAGATACAGTGACGAATGTCACCTTAATGTCATGACGGCGGAGGGCGGGATTGGGTCGGCGGCAGGGGTTGGGCTTGTCCCTGCCCCCATCATTGCAAGCCCCCGCAGGGGGTGTGGCAATCCCTGTTTTGAAAATCACCAGACTGCTTCGCAGGTCACTGCGTGACCGCTCGCAATGACATGGGGGGAACATTTGCACCGCACTGCGTGCCTGGTCGTAGGGGCGACACTTGCACCGCACTGCGTTTGGTGCAAGTGTCGCCCCTACAAAATACTGGATTGCCACACCGCCGTACAATGACCGATGAGAGTGGGGACAAGCCCCACCGCTACAAAAACACAGGGATTGGGTCGGCGCGCAGGGGCAGGGCTTGCTCCTACTGCGCGGTCACACAGTGACCCGCACAATAAAACGCCAGCCCCGCGGGGTGCGGGGCTGGCGGGTGAAGTCAACCTGCGGTCTAGTACTCCGGCATGGGCGGAGCAGCGGGTTTGTCCTTCTCGGGCACATCGGTGATGAGCGCCTCGGTCGTCAGGATCATGGCAGCGATGGAAGCTGCATTCTCCAGCGCACCGCGGGTCACCTTGGCGGGATCGATCACGCCTTCCTTGACCATGTCCACGTACTCATCGGTCAGGACGTTATAGCCGATCTTCAGGTTCTTGGCTTTCTTCTGCGCCTGGCGGACGTTTTCCACCACCACGGAGCCTTCCTTGCCGGCGTTTTCCACGATCTTGCGCATCGGAACTTCCAGCGCCTTGCGGACGATGTTGACGCCGATCTTGCTGTCTTCGTCATCCATGGAAAGCTTGTCCAGCGCGGGGATGGCATTGATGAGCGCCACACCGCCGCCGGGGACGATGCCTTCTTCCACAGCCGCGCGGGTTGCAGAGAGGGCGTCTTCCACGCGATGCTTCTTTTCCTTCAGTTCGGTTTCGGTTGCAGCGCCCACGCGGATGATTGCCACACCGCCGGAGAGCTTCGCCAGCCGTTCCTGGAGTTTTTCGCGGTCATAATCGCTGGTGGATTTGTCAATTTCCACGCGGATCTGCTCGATGCGAGCCTTGATTCCATCGGAATTACCGGCACCGCCCACAATGGTGGTGCTGTCCTTGTCTGCCACAACCTTGTCCGCCTGACCAAGATCGGCAACCGTGGCGGTTTCCAGCTTGCGTCCCATTTCTTCGGAGATCACGGTTGCGCCGGTGAGGACAGCGATGTCCTGCAGCATGGCTTTGCGGCGATCGCCAAAACCGGGGGCTTTGACAGCCAGCGCCGTCCACACGCCGCGGATGCGGTTGAGGACGAGGGTCGCCAGGGCTTCGCCGTCAATATCTTCGGCGATGATCACGAATTCGCGCTTGCCCATCTGGAGCAGTTTTTCCAGGATGGGGACGATATCGGAAGCGGCGGAAATCTTGCGGTCGTAGATCAGGATGTAGGGCTTGTCGAGGACAACTTCCATCCGGTCGGCATCGGTGATGAAGTAGGGCGAAATGTAGCCGCGGTCAAATTCCATGCCTTCCACGTATTCGGTTTCAAATTCCAAACCCTTGGATTCTTCCACCGTGATGACGCCGTCCTTGCCAACCTTGTCCATCACCTCGGCAATCAGGTCGCCGATGGCTTTATCTTGGGCGGAGATTGTCGCCACAGCGGCAATGTCCGACTTGGTGGTGATTTCAATCGACTGGCCGCGGATCTGATCGGCAACCACCTTGGAGGCAGCTTCGATGCCGCGCTTCAGCAGCATGGGATTGGCACCAGCGGCGAGGGTCTTCAAACCCTCGGTAACGATGGCGTGCGCCAGCACCGTGGAGGTGGTGGTGCCGTCACCGGCGATGTCGTTGGTCTTGGTGGCGGCTTCCTTCAGAAGCTGCGCACCCATGTTCTCAAAGGGATCTTCCAGTTCAATTTCCTTTGCCACGGTCACGCCGTCGTGCGTGATGGTGGGGGAACCGTACTTGCGGTCGAGCGCCACATTGCGACCCTTCGGTCCAAGCGTGGTGGCGACTGCATTCGCAACAATATCAATGCCGCCCTTCAGTTTGCGGCGAGCTTCTTCAGCAAAAACAAGTTGTTTGGCACCCATAGGACTACTCCGTTCGTTGGATTATTTGTTTTCAACAATGGCAAGCAGGTCGCTCTCGCGCAGGATGAGCAGTTTCTTGCCTTCAATCTTGATTTCCGTGCCGCCGTACTTGGCGAACAGAACCACATCCCCAACCTTCACATCCATGGGGATATATTTTCCGGTATCATCCCGGTCGCCGGGACCAACGGAAAGGACGGTGCCCTTCTGGGGCTTTTCTTTGGCGGTATCGGGCAGAACGATGCCACCGGCGGTGACCTCTTCCTGTTCCAGAGGTTCCACGACCACACGACTGCCAAGGGGTTTGAGATGAATTGCCATACATTCCTCCTGATAAGGATATTGATTGATTGGGTGTTGATTTTAGCAATCAATTGCTAATACTGCTAAAACCAAGCCCTAGTATATTCAGGATTGGGATGAAAGTCAAGATGCAATTTTTGATTCTTACAGAATTCTGACAAACAGGCAGGCAGGGTTACTCCTCAAAGCAACCGATCTCAACATGGAAATCCTGCGTCATTTTGATTTGCAGCGTCCGTGTCGGGCTCGTCCCTGCCCCCGTCGTTGCGAGCCCTCGCAGGGGGCACTGCACTGCGTGCCGTGCGGTAGGGGCGACACTTGCACCGCACTGCGTTTGGTGCAAGTGTCGCCCCTACAAAACACAGGGATTGCGGTTGGGCGCGTAGGGGCAGGTCTGTGCATGGGTTGACCCTGCCCTCTCCGCGCGTAGACCTGCCCCTACAAAAACAGGGGATTGCTTCGCAGGTTACTGCGTGACCGCTCGCAATCATAGGGGGCGGGACAAGCCCCACCCCTGTGCAGCCTGTGATTATGCCTTACTTCAAGATTGCCGGCAGGTAGATCAGCGTCCAGTACGGCTGCCAGACATTGATCTCGCCGTTGATGATGCCCTGCTTCACAGCATCCACCTGGTCCTTCACATCCTGCGGAATGGAGGAATCGGCTTCGTGGTACGGAGCCAGCCCAACTCCTCCATTTTCAAGATTGCCTATCACCGTGCCGGGAGTGAACAAGCCGTCGATTTGATCCGCAATGGTATTGTAGACGGCGTTATCCACCCGTTTCATGGCGCTGGTCAGCAGGAATTCCGAACCGTCCACCGTTCCGCCCCCAAAGACTGAATCGTATGCATCGGCATCCACACCAATCACCCATGCGCCTGCCTGGGCGGCAGCCAGGATGGCGCCATTGCCCATCATGCCGCCCACACCAAAGATGACATCCGCCCCCTGAGCCATCTGGTCCTGCGCGATTTGTGCCCCCAGGTCCGGGTCACCGAAGTTATAGGCGTAATTGAACAGCACATGTGTATCAGGGTTTGCCCAATGTGCTCCATACATATACGGATACATGAACGCATCGACCGGCGGGATGGGAAAGCCCCCAATGGCGCCAATGATATTGCTGGTGGTCATCAAGCCAGCCAGGGTGCCAGCCAGGTACCCCGCTTCCTCTGCAGCGAACATCAGACTGCGCAGGTTGTCCGGGTAACTGTCCCATGTCATATCCACAATCGCAAAATTCACGGTGGGGTTTGCCGCTGCAGCATTCAGGGTGGCTTCCCCCATCGACCACCCAACCGTAATGCAAAGGGCATTCCCGTCCGTGACACACTCGGCAAGCTTGATCGGGTAATCATCAAAGCTGGTCGTTTCATACACGGTCCCAACCACACCCAGGTCGGTTACTGCGCGGGTAAGCCCGATGTAAGCCATTTCGTTAAACCCGTTGTCATCAATCCCCCCGATATCCGGGATGAACCCGATCATGTTCGGATCCTTGGTGTCCGCGGCCTGGCTGGCTTGCGGGAAGAAAAAGATGGAGAAAACCAAGACGAGTGCGCATGCAGCACTCAAAACGCGGTGTAACTGTGTGATGTTGGATTTTTGATGAAACATGGCTCAATCACTCCCTTCATAATGGAAGAATAAAAAAATAAAAAATAGCCCTGCCATGAAATGGCTGGCGGCTATGTTGGGAAAATCAAAGAATCAGTTGTGCACTGTGATGGAGAAATAAATTATACAACAATTAAGATCACATGAGTTAATATTTTATTTTCAATGAAGGGGAGCAAAAATTCCAAAATGGAGAGGGAATTGGGGCGGCGGCAGGAGTCGGGCTTGTCCCAACCCGCCGACGGGATGGACGTTAACCGACGCGGTTCTGAATAGCGCGTAGGGGCAGGTCTGTGCATGGGTTGACCCTGCCCTCTCCGCGCATAGACCTGCCCCTACAAAAACAGGGGATTGGGTCGGCACAGAATGCCTTGCAATGATGCCCCGCCGCCATACCCCACCCAGCCATGCCCGCTGGCGGGGGTGTCCCTCCTGTGGTTCATTCCATCCCCTTGTGGTATCATCATCCATGAAAATATTTACAACAGCACCCCTTTCATCCAGGAGACTCCCCATGACAGAAGCTGAATCCAAACAAAAAACCGAACCCCGCCCCGAACCGGTCGACCGCATCCTCACCACCCGGCACGAGGTGACCATCAACGGTGAAACCATTGCCTATAACGCCACCTGCGGCACGCTGATCCTCAAGGAGGAAGCCGAGAAGAGCGGCGAGGCTGCCGGTGAATCGGAGGGCGAAAAGGCACGCGCTTCCATCTTCTTCACTGCCTACACCCGCGAGGGCGTCAGCGACCCCGCCACCCGCCCGATCACCTTTGCCTTCAACGGCGGACCCGGCTCGTCGTCCGTCTGGCTGCACCTGGGCGCGCTGGGTCCCCGCCGGGTCTGGCTGGGCGAGGATGGGTTGACCCCGCCCGCGCCGCCCTTCCACCTGGTGGAAAATGCCTTCTCCCTGCTGGACGTGACCGACCTGGTCTTCATTGACCCGGTCAGCACGGGCTTCAGCCGCCCGGTGGTGGGCGAGAAAGCCAAGCCCTTCCACGACTTCAAGAAGGATATCGAATCGGTGGGGGATTTCATCCGGCTGTACACCACCCGCTACCAGCGCTGGGCTTCGCCCAAGTTCCTGGCAGGCGAATCCTACGGCACCACCCGGTCTGCCGGGCTGGCGGGCTACCTGCAGGCACGGCACGGCATGTACCTGAACGGCATCATGCTCATCTCGGCGGTGCTCAACTTCCAGACGCTGGAATTTGACTACGGCAACGACCTGCCCTACATCGTCTACCTGCCCGCCTACACCGCCGCGGCGTGGTACCATCACCGCCTGCCCGCCGATCTGCAGGGGGATTTGCACGCCGCACTACGCGAGGCGGAGGAGTTCGCCCGCGGGGAATACACCCTGGCACTGCTGCTGGGGGATGCCCTGCCCGCCGCCCGGCGGCGCGCCGTGGTGCGCAAGCTGGCACGGCTCACCGGGTTGTCTGCCCAATACCTGGAACAGACCGACCTGCGGATTGAGCATGTGCACTTCTGCAAGGAACTGCGCCGTTCAGAAAACCGCACCATCGGTCGCCTGGACAGCCGCGCCGTTGGGATGGACCGTGATTCCATCGGTGAGTATTTTGAATACGATCCGTCCTATGCGGTCATCCAGGGTCCCTACACAGCGGCATTCAATGACTACATCCGCCGCGAGCTGAATTTTGAAAGCGACCTGCCCTACGAGATCCTGACGGAGCGGGTGCGCCCCTGGAGCTATGCCCAGCACGAGAACCGCTACGTGGACGTGGCGGAAACCCTGCGCAGCGCCATGCACCAGAATCCCGCCCTGCAGGTGCACGTGGCAAACGGCTATTACGACCTGGCAACCCCCTACCTGGCAACCGAGTACACCTTCAACCACCTGGGGCTGGATGAAGCCCTGCGCGGCAACATCACGATGAGTTATTACGAAGCCGGGCACATGATGTACATCCACCAGGCATCGCTGGAGAAGCTGAAAGGCGAACTGGCGGCATTCATCCGCAAGGCAGGCGGGTAGGGTATCTGACCGCCCATCCCCGACAAACAAGACCCCTCCCCGTGGATATCGTGGGGAGGGGTTTTCTTCATCAAAATATCCGATTGGGGAAGCCGATCTTACTCAAAGCGGAAGCGCCAGGCGGCAATCAAAAAGAACACCAGCGCCATCCCCAGCAAAATCCCCACCTGCGGCAGGATTTGCACCACCCCGGCGCCCTCGTTGAGCAGCTTGCTGTACCCCATCAGAGCGTGGGCGTGGGGCGTCAGCCGGGAGAGCACCTGCAGGATTCCGCCGGAGTTGTAGAGCGGCACCGGCGAGCCGATCAGGAAACAGCCGCCCAGCGCGCCCAGCACAAAGCCCAGCAATACCCCGATGGAATCCGCCTGCTTTTCCGACTTGCTGAGTGCCGCCAGCATCATCCCCAGCCCGGTGACCGAAAGCCCCAGCGCAATCGTCAGCACCAGCAAGCCCAGCGGGGATTTTCCCAGCGGCATCTGGAAGACCAGGCTGCCCACCCCAAAGATCAGCACCACCTGCACCAGGACCAGACCCAGGTATGCCAGCATTTTTCCGGCAATAATCACCCAGCGCGGGATGGGGGCAGCCATCAACCGGCGCAGCGAGCCTTCCCGTTTTTCCTTCAGCAGTTCCGCTGCCATCATCCCCACCACGAAGAAGGCAAACATCACCGTGAAGGAGGGAACCATCAGCGCAAACATGTTGTCCGGCAGGGTCACCAGGTCGCCGCTGTCGGAGGTGCGGGTTTCCACCCGGATCCACGGGTCGGCGGACATCTTCTGCACCTGCGCCATTTCCGCCGCCATGGATTGGGCAGCCACGGCGCCCCGCTCCGCTTCGCTGAGGGCGGCATAGCCGGGGGATTCCTGCAGCAGGGAGCGGATGGCAAACGCCACCTCGCCCTGTACGATGATCGGCGAGACCACCTCGTTGAGGATGCCCGGGATGGCGGCGGCAACTCCCGCCTGGGTGGGGTCAATCATCACCTCCACCTCGGTGGGCTGGTGGGCGTTCACCCGCCCGGTCAGGTCGGCGGGCAGGAAAATTGCCGCCAGCACCTTGCTTTCCCGTACATCCGCCTCGGCGGCGGCACGGCTTTCAGCCGGGTGCAGGTCCAAAATGTCAATGGAGTCCAGGATGGAGACAACCTGGCTGCCAAATGCCCCGGTGTCCTCGTTCAGCACCGCCACGGGGAAGACCAGCCCCTCCCCGGATTTCATCATTTGCTGATTGACCGACCCGTTGAGCATGGCAAAGACCATCGGCAGCCCGATAATGACAATCAGCGCGCCGCGGTCCCGGAAGATGACCTGCAGGTCCTTCCAGGCGGCGGCAAAAATCACTCGCAGCAATTCCATCGGTTTCATCCTGCCCTCCTACTGGAACCGGAACCGGCGGATGCCGATGCCGAAGAAAACAGCGGAAAACACCAGTAAAATCCCCAGGGCGGGCAGTACATCCACCAGCCCCTTGCCGCGCGCCAGGATGTCGTAATAGGCGGTGGTTGCCCAGTAATGCGGCATCAGCCGGGAGAGGATGCCCAGCACGGGGATGGATGCCAGCACCACCGCCGGAACGATGGCGCCGCCCAGGAACCCCGCCACCCACAGCAGGGCGTTGCTCAACCCGGTGATCTGCCCCTCGGTGCGGGCGATTGAAGAGATGAAGACCCCCAGCGCCGTGGCACACAGGGCAATCACAATGGAAGTCAGCGCCCAGGCGAGCGGTGCGTTGCCAATTTCCAGCCTGCCAAAGCCCAGCACCGGCAGCAGGATTGCCCCCGCCAGGAAGATGACGCAAATCTGCACCAGCGTGAGCAGGAAGACCGGCAGCATCTTGCCCAGCAGCAGTTCCCAGCGCCGCAGCGGAGCCGAGAGCAACCGCCGCAGGCTGCCGGATTTGCGCTCATCGAAGATGCTGCGCGCCACCGCCGAAGCAGCCAGGAAAACAAACAGCACCGTCATCCCCGGCACAATGGAGGAGCCCAGGTTGAATTCCACTTTCTCTGCTTCCTCCTGCAGGGGTTCGGTCTGCCGGATGGAAATCAGCGGTACCTGGCGGGACTGGTCGAACTGCGATTTTGCCTGCGCCAGCACCCGGTTGGGGTCAAAGATGGTCTGCACCTGGGGATTTGCCGCCTGCATCGCCTTCATCTGCTCAATCCCGTCCAGGATTTGCAATTCCAGTGAAAGCCCGCCCGCCATCCCGTTGACAATGCGCAGAACGGTCTGGTTGGCGTTGGTGTCCGAGTTGGGGTGGAGAATCATGCTCAGGGTGACGGGCTTGCCCTCCGCCAGCGCCTGGCTGAACCCCTCCGAGATGACCAGGTAGCGGTTGATTTTAAAGCGGTCCATCAGCCCCCGGGCTTCCTCCAGGCTGTATTCGATCACCCGCAAGCCGTCGGGCTGGTCAAATTCCTTCAACAGCAGGGCAGCTGCATCGCCGGACGGGTCAAGATTGACGACTACCAGCGGAGGACGGTTGTCATCGGCGGCGGCTTCGGCGCCGGGATCGTTGAAACCCATGCTCGCCAACCCGCTGAAAATCAGCAGGAAGACGAGCGGCAGGACGAAGAGCCACAGCATGGCACCCCGGTCCCGGAAGAAAACTGCCAGGTCTTTCCTGGTGAGAGTCCAGACATTTTTCATGGCGGCTACTCCCGCAGCTTCCTGCCGGTGAGGTGCAGGAAGACGCCTTCCAGGTTGGGTTCCAGGATTTCCAGCGAGGTCATTTGTAGGTTGTTCTCGTTGAGGAACTGGATGACGTTGATGACCGCCTGCTGGGAGTGAACAGCTTCAATCTTGAGCAGTGCGGCATCGGCGGGGGCGGCTTCGGCACCTGCCGGGATTGGCACGGGCAGCGCGGTCACCGTCCGGACGGCAGGCAGGCTGGTAATCTGCTGAATGACCGCCTGGTTTGCCTGGCGCAGCCCCACCTGCACCACTCCGCCGCCCAGCATGGCAACCAGGTTTTTGATGGTGTCGAGGGCGATGATTTTGCCCTCGTCAATGATTGCCACCCGGTTGCAGAGCAGTTCCACCTCCTCCATGTAATGGCTGGTATAGATGATGGTCATGCCGCGCTCACGGTTCAGCTTGAGCACGCTTTCAAAAATGTGGTTGCGGGATTGCGGATCCACACCCACGGTGGGCTCATCCAGGAAAAAGAGCCGGGGATGGTGCACCAGACCGGCGGCAATGTTCACCCGGCGCTTCATCCCGCCCGAATACTTGTCCACCGGATCGTTCTGGCGGTCTGCCAGCGCCACCACCTCCAGCACATCATCCACCCGGTCGTTCAGTTCCCTGCCGCGCAGCCCGTAAAGGCTGCCAAAGAAGAGCAGGTTGGCACGGGCGGAGAGCGTGGGGTAGAGCGCCAGGTCCTGCGGCACCAGCCCGATGAGCTTTTTCACCTCCAGGGGATCCTTGAGGATGTCAAACCCGCCAATCCGCGCCGTGCCCGCAGTGGGCTCCAGTACACCCGTCAGCATGGAAATGGCGGTGGTCTTTCCGGCGCCGTTGGGACCCAGCAAGCCGAACACCTCGCCCTCCGCAACGTCAAACGAAATCTCGCGCACGGCAGCGCGCTCTCCAAAATTCTTGGAGAGATTCTCCACTTCCAGGATATTTGCCATGAGTCATTCTCCTTCTTGATGGGGATGGGTGGTTTTATTCCCTGCAGCGCGCAGCCGGGGAGGGTTCCCGGGCAAGTTTATCATGTTTTAAGGAAAGGGAAATCCGGTTTGATTATAAAAAGGTTTGGGATGGATTACAAGTGCCTGGCAGGGACGGATTTGTGCCGTGGCTATGAAAACCCTGTCATTGCGAGGCGCAGCCGAAGCAATCCCCTGTTTTTGTAGGGGGCAGGTCTATGCGCGGAGAGGGCAACGTCAACCCATGCACAGACCTGCCCCTACGCGCCAATAACTTGACTCCACAAAACGGGTATATAATCATCTGCAGGAGGGACACCCATCTGTGACCACCCCCGTCCGCAACCGCCATACCACCCGAGGTGAATCCATGAAAACCACCATCCGCATCCTTTCAATCATCATCACTTTGGCACTGTTGGCAGCCTGCACCCCTGCGCCGACCGCCCTCCCCACACCCACGGCAAGCGCCACCCCGGCACCTACCATGACACTCACGCCAACCGTGACGCCATCCCCAACCCAGGCGGGCCCGGAGATTGATAGTGAGATGCAGGCTTATCTCGACAGCTTTGAGGCTTATC
>Ga0208695_1002932_pt1 | contig 11947 bp, 11 predicted proteins | sample AD_UKC111_MetaG_FD_184449 | JGI IMG/M metagenome (GOLD analysis project Ga0208695, IMG submission 184449) | Active sludge microbial communities of municipal wastewater-treating anaerobic digesters from Hong Kong - AD_UKC111_MetaG (SPAdes)... | ecosystem: Engineered > Bioreactor > Anaerobic >... | reverse complement strand
TTTTTATTTCTTCATATTCATCTTTTGATAAGCCAACCCAACTTCTACATTGAACTACGTTATCGATATATGGTGCAATATTACTAACTTTATCGTCAATCACCAAATATTTATCGACTTTATTTTTGCTTAACCATTCTTTTATTTCTAAACCTCGATCCGCTTGATCAATGTGAGGTGTATAATCATATATTGGTCTTTCTATACCTTGCTTGGTAAAAATCTCTTGTAATTGTTCAATTGTATGATTTGTTCGCCAAGTTGATGTAATTACAGGAACTAAATCAAAATCTCTACAAATCTTATTATATTGTTCAATAGCAGTCTTACTCCACTTTGTTTTCCAATGTGGATTAAGAACACCATCTATATCTGTAAAAATTACATTCATATTCCTAAATTATCTAATTTCTTATTTCTTATTTCTCTTATTATAAAACTTAGTTCTATTTGTTTTTCAAAAAGATCACTAACATTATTATATGTACCTTCTACTGAATAAGCATCTTTCAATTTTTGAATTGAGGTTATATTAAACTCATTACCGCAAGTTTTTATTATAACTTCAAGGTGTTCTTTAGGAACTATATAACCATCAATTGTTTTCATTTATTGATTTTAAGTAATTTATATTCCTTATATATTTCCTTTTATCTATAAGTTTATTCCATTCTAACATTAAAGACTCTGGAATTTCTATATCCTTATCTATAAATTCTTGCAGAATTTCTTCTTGTGTGAATGTCCAATCAATTATTCCATCGGTCCATTGAGATACCCAAAGACCCCAACCTTTCTTACCGATTATAATTGCCTTTAATATATTAGGATGTTTTGATATAGGTTTTATATTTTTGAAACGTCCATTATCATATTCTCTAAATGCAAATTTAGCATCTGAACTATTGACATCAAAGTCAATATGTACATCATCACCACAGAAGTTTATTATACCACTTCTATAAACTTTTAAGTAGAACTCAAACATCTTTAGATAGTTGTTTGAATATTTTTTTAGTTTTCGATCATTTCTTGATCCAACTAATTTTTTAGTCTCTTCTATTCTATTTAGCTTAACGCTCCCAAGTCTTTCATAGTTATAATAATTTTTAGTGGAACTACGGGGATTCGAACCCCGATAACTGAGTTGCAAACCCAGTATAATAGCCGATTATATGATAGCCCCTTTTTTGTGGAGAATACCGGAGTCGAACCGGTGACCTCCTGCGTGCAAGGCAGGCGCTCTAGCCATCTGAGCTAATTCCCCAAAATAAGTAGAGAAAGTTTGATTAGTGAGTTTTTACTATGTTACCATTACACCACATCCGCATATTGCACTTGAGCGGACGCCAGGATTCGAACCTAGAGCAGTCGTTGGAAATACGAAGTATCACTTATTCATTACTACTACTTTATTACCTATGGCTTCAACTATAACTTAAATACTCGTCAGTATTTTAGAGGTTATAACGTCCACCATTTCTGTGAGCGAATAACGGGGGTTGAACCCGCGACCTTCTGCTTGGCAAGCAGACACTCTACCACTGAGCTATATTCGCATTGTTTGCGTTTACCTTTGCAAAGGTTGTTGTGCATACACCATTATCAACATTCTGAGCGAGTGACAGGATTCGAACCTGCGATGTGAACCTTATCTGACTGATTTGGAAGACCAGTGCCATCGACCAACTAGGCGACACTCGCATATTGTGCAGTAGACCGGATTCGAACCGACACCACCTAATTGGAAGTCAGGTATGCTAAACCATTAAACACCACTACTGCGTTTTTTGTTGGCAAGGTGGGATTCGAACCCACGTTTTCAAGTTACCGCTACAGGTATAGAATGTATAAGATTCCACTGCTACTTGCCAATATGTTGTAGTCCATGAGAGAATCGAACTCTCCTTTCCAGGATGAAAACCTGACGACCTAACCGATAGTCGAATGGACCTTGTATGATGGAGTTACCAGTTATCCATCACTGAATAATGACATTCAGACCTTATTTTCTTCCTTTTATCCAACCATCATTTAGATAGTTTTCTAAAAGTTCTTTTTTTATTTTTTTATTTTCACCTTCTTTTGTTATCCAACAGGTTCCAAATTGTGAATTCTTTTCACCTTTTTGATTTATTGAATTTTTCTTACCTATTTTTATTTTTGTTTCCTCTAATAGTTTTTTACCAGTCCAATCATAAAAATAATTCTTTTTTCTTATTCCATCTTCATAATGTTTCTTATTTCTAATAGATGTCTCACATTTAATTTTTTTAACCCATTCTTCATTCTTCCATTGATTAGTCATCCATTTGGATGCACCCTCTTTCATTCTAATCTGGTGTTCCTCGCTTATTATACCACCCATACCACCTTTTTTCAAATTCATACACAGATCATCATCAATTATCATTTCCTCTGTTATCAATTTTATTTCGGCATCTACTAAATCTTCTCTAGAAGAAAAAAATTCTATAATTTCAATACTAAAATTTTCTTTACCGTATTTACGTATTGAATACCTTAACATTTTACCAGATCCCAAATAACCATCATCTAGTTTATAGGTACTATGCATTCCATAATAATACTTACCATTTATCAAATTTGTAGTTTTATACAAAAAGTGATACTTTATTTTATTTTTTGACATTTTAAGACTTTTTATTGTATATATTAAAATAAAAAGTTAAAAAAAGTCTATGGTACTCTTGACGGGAATCGAACCCGCATTTACATCAGCTTGAGAAGCTGGAGTCCTACCGTTAGACGACAAGAGCATATTTTGTGCTGATAACGGGGGTCGAACCCGCATCTTCCGGTTTGAAAAACCAGTGTCCTACCATTAGACGACATCAGCTTTTTTTGTGGGTATGGTAGGATTCGAACCTACTCAGCAATTAAGCAACGGTTTTACAGACCGCCCCGACTCTCCAACTCCGGCGCATACCCTTATTTTGTAAAATTAAAAAAACCCAATCTGATTTGTTAGTCAGATTGGGTTAGATAATATAATGTGTTTGAACTACATCACTTTATGCCATAACTCTTCTGACCGATGGTATGTTATACCCCGCTTCATATCCGCCTATTGCTTCTATTGTTATGTTAGTAATTGTTCTCATTTTTTTTTAGTTTTTAATAATGTTGTTTTTAATTCTGATACAAAAGTACGGTAAGTTTTTTTATCTACCAAATAATTTTGTATTTTTTTGTAGCGGGAGAAGGATTCGAACCTCCGACCTCTGGGTTATGAGCCCAGCGAGCACGGCCTGCTGCTCTATCCCGCGATATGTCTTTTATAGTTATATATATTAAAAAGTTTATCTTCCTTTTCGTATTTTTAACTATTTTTTTCAATTTTTTTGATAATTTCGTCAATTTCTTTCTTAGATTGTTCTAAATCTACATTTTGTATTACAAAATCAGATAATTTAGCTTTATCTTCATCAAACCATTGAGATCTTATTCTTTTAATGACATCTTCCTTATTAGTGTTATCTCGTTTGATAACTCTTTCAACTCGGACATCTTCTGGTGCAGTTACTAAAATTGTAAAATCACAATCTTTATAAGCACCACTTTCAAATAATATTGCTGCTTCTTTAACTACAAAAGGTTTATCCCATTGTTTTAACCAGTTAATAAAGTGTTGTCTTAACATTTGTTTTTAAGATTGTTAATTATTTAATGTGTTTTACAGCAGAAACTATTGTGCAAATAAATGCTGTCTGGGTTTTCAAGTGTGCGCAAATGTGCTTATATTACTTGAAGTTGACTTTACAATAGAACTATGCTGTCCTCAACAACTTGGAAAGTTATTTTAGTTTTTGTTTTTGCATTTAATATAACATTGCTACTAATTATACGTCTATAATCATGTTATAACCCTCTAATGCTAATTAGGTTAATTATATTAGCACCCTCTTGTCTTATATCTGGAAATAACCAATCATAAGAGTAGGGTCATGTAGTTATAAGTTCATTAATCTTACTTTAAAATGGACAATCTTCTACCATAATAACTACTTTGCTGAGAACTCATTTGTGTTGTAAAAATGAACCACTCCCATTAGCGGTATTGGGCAGGATTTCCCTGTATTCACATTTAAATTCAATACATCATCATTCCTTTATTTAAACTCGGTTAAGAGTCCAGTTTGATTTCTTCACTATTCCTTTCTCAAGGGAACAACACATCACATATTACTATATGTATCATTATTTATACTCGTATCAATGTTTAACGAGTTTAATTATAAAATAAACAGTGCTATTTTCTCGTCCATTACGTTTTAGTGAGTTAGCTCTTTACTGCTTCCTGATACCTTGTATTGAGAGCCCAATACAATCTCAAATCGGTCTTTTAAATGTTGCAACTGACCTCATATATACGGAATTTTATTTCTAAAAACTGTTTATTTTATAAACATTGAAAAGATACTAGGATTACTCCGTTAATCTCATAATTATTAAATTAATATACGTTTTCATTATTTATAATTTTAATTATTATTTATTAATTATATATAATAAGCTTTGTTTATACTTATGTTCAAAGTATGTATTGCTGTTTATAAACTAGCTTAAAATATTTTATAAAATCACTTGTCCATATCTAGTGGAATATATGTAGTATTTAATTGTTTGAGCTTGTTCTCATTTCCGAATACAAAATTAGCTAACTTTTTCTTATCTACCAAATTATTTTCGATAATTTCTTCACCAAATGTATTTCTTATTTCATTTACTACTTCTTTGGTGTCAAGTAACTTTTTTGCTTCATCATCTGCAATATAAACAGGATAACCCAAAGATTCAATATACTTTGTAATTGTTGTCTTTCCGGAACCAATTCCTCCTGTTATACCTATAATTTTCATAGTACAAATGTAGTAATAATTTTTAATATATAAAACAAATATAATAAATTTTTATGCATAGATCTGAAGTAAGATTAATCGAACCACAATCAGAGCAATCTGCACCAGCTAATATCCCAAGTTGGGAAGCTGAACAACTATTAAGAAAATATGGTTATGATAACCAACAATTTACTAATAGACCTCAACAAATACAAGAACCTACTACGGTTGATCCTAATGCTAACTTAACATTTGAAGAAATGATTGCTCAAGAAGAAGCAAGACAAAGAGAAGAAGCTGAAAGACAACGACTTCGTCAGCAACAGCAAATGGGTCCTAAGCCTATGACTTTTAATGGTCAAAATGGATATGAAAGTGAAGTAAGATACTCTTCTGATGATGGTTTTAGCTTTAAGGTTGAGATAACAACTGATATGCAATTACCACGATACTAAAGATTATTAGTATTCTTTAATTCACGATAAGTTATATGATCGATAAATTTACCATCAACATTATAACCCCATTCTCTTTTTGTTGGACTAACAAAAAATAGTGTATAAACAACAGGACTCAATAGCTCTAAAATTTTGTGATATGCTTCACCATTTCTATTATTAAACTTACCAGGTGTTTGTAAATAAACTCCGCTTTCAGTTAATTCTTTATAAGAACCTTTAAGTATAAGTGACTTAAAATCCCAAGGATGATTATGTAAATGTTTATCTTGATCAGCTTTATAGATAGCGTGTAACCAAATTGATCCCCATCTTGTTTTAAGTATTTCCCAACGTCTAAAGTGTACTTCACCACTTTTAGATTTAATTTCTTTTATAAGTTTCATTTTAATATGTTATTTAATAATCTTTCTCGATTTTGTTGTGTGGTCGTATGAAACCAAATTGTTTTTTGATAAGCTTTTTTTAATTCTTTCCAATTTGGCATTGTTTCCCATTTATCATATATAAAAATATGATCGTGCCAATCAATAAAAGATTTCAATTGACTTTTATCTTCTGCTGCATATTGTGAGAATTTACTACCATTGTATTCGTATTCATACTCAACACGATATTCCCAACCTCTTCTAACATCAACATACTCTATTTCTGGAGCCATATCAACTACATAACCATTTATATATATTGCTAATCTCGGATAAGAAATTATATCTTTATTATCTATGTGGTCGTTAACTAAGTTTTCATATAGAAAAAAGTTACCAGGTTTTGGTATATTTTCTAACACACTATACTTTTCATAGTGTTCTTTTACATCAAACTCTTCTCTATTGAATTCTTTATATAAATTTCTTTTATCTTTTACTTGTTGTTCTGTTAAAATCATTGTCTTTATTTTATTTTACAAAATTAAAAAATAATATATACATTATAAAATTTTTATGTAAAAATATGGCATTAGTTATTTTTGAGAGTCAAGTTAATATGTTAACCGTAGCAACACCATCAATTGGTGGTTTTATAGTTGCTTATGATTTGGATGGTAAGTTAAAACAAAAAGATTCTAACGGTTTAATAACCTTAGTTGGAGCAACTGGATATGCGGGTCCACTAGTAGATACATTAGCATTAGGTAATAATTCTGGCACATACTCTATTGTAATGGGTAATAATACCGCAATTACATCAGCAGTTGGTACGGCAAGTATAAAGTTAGATAATAACTTTATTAGATTATCTACTGATGGTGATTCTTATCAAGAATCTTATGTTACAATTAGTCCAACACAAATTAATTTAACTGCTAAAGGTGGTTCGAGTTCAATATTATTATCGGATTCAGTAGAAATAGCATATAAAAATACTGATAAGATTTATTTAACTAATGATTTATTTTATGTTACTTTGAATGGTGATAAAGTTGTTAACTTCACAACAAGTACAGCTTCACAACCGGCAGGTCCTAAAATTAGTGGAGTTATATCTTCTGAGCAGTCATATTTTTCTACTTTAGTAACTAATTCACTTATTTTGGGTGGTACTAATATAATTGGTACACAATCTAATTCAGTTTATGTTCCTAATATATTAACACAAGGCTTAATTAAAGGAATTGATGGGACAGCTCAGTTAGACTTTACTCAATATAATGAAGCTTTTCTAACATCCGGTGATTATATAATTGGTTTGGTTTCATCATCTGCTTCTTTAGCACCAAATAAGAATGGTGTAATAATGGTTGATACTTTGAATTCATTTTCGACTACTGGTGTTGTTAATACCGGTATTACTTACATATCGAGTGTAAATTCTTCAAATAATTCAGGTATCGTAAACTCTGTTATTATCGGAGGAATTGGATTATCAGCAACAGAATCAAATACTGTTTATTTAGGAAATAATGTAAACATAAACAATGCTTATAAATTACCAATAAATGATGGTTCTATAAATCAAGTTATTATAACTGATGGTATGGGTAATTTATCTTGGGGTAGTTCAGTTTCTAATCAAGTTATTACAATTACTGCTGCATCATTTTCTTCTTTAAGTTCATATATGGCTAATACAACATATAAGATAACTGATGCTGACTCTTCTTTATATGGCGGTACTGAAATTTATTTATTAACTAATGCAAGTGGTGTTTTAAATGATAGAGGTATTGGTAAATTTTATAACCCTAAATATAACCAAGCGATTACTGGTTATGGTATATGGAATTCATCGGCATCTTATGCAACTAGTTCAATGGTAATATGGGGTAATTACTTATGGGAAAATATAAATGGGACTAACTTAAATGCATCAATAGATCAGTTTACATTAAATCCAACAGAATGGAATCTAATTCCTTTTAATAGTTTTAATTATAATATATCTTATGATGAAATTAAATATGATGTTGTAAATAATAGAATTACTTATAGGAATGAAAGAAATACTAATATAGTTAATACTTCTTATGATAAAATACAGACAGCTTCATTTAGTGCGATTAAAGCTTTTCAATGGGGTAATTTATATAATACATCTACACAAAAAGGAGTTGGTTCGGTTAAGGTAGATGGAACTTCCATTAATTTAATAAATGCTACAAGTTCTAATTTTACTTCTAAAAATTATTTTGGAGGCTCTGTTTATGTTGGTACTGCATCGGTTAGTGGTTTTAAATTAGAAAATGGTACACAAGCTAATGGTTATATACTTACTTCTGATTCTGATGGTGTTGGTACTTGGGCGCCACTATCAAGTGTTGGAATTAGTGGAAGTGCTAGTTATTTACCTAAATTTACAGGTACTAGTTCTCTTAGTAGTAGTAATTTCATTGATAATGGCTTAAGTGGATTTTATAGCGTAGGTTCTAGTTCTGTTGTTTTTATACCCGGTGGAAATGTGCTTTTAAAATTATTAAGACCACAATCATCGATGGATTTTTTCTTAGGAAATCCAGAGGTTCCTCAAGCTAATATTATTCAATCTATTAATAGTTTTGGATTTAATTTAAGTTCTCAGAGTTATTTGGTATTAAGTTCAGGACCTTCTTACTCAGAAGCTATGAGGATTACCTCTACTGGAAATATTGGGATTGGTTTAACAGGACCTTCTACAAAATTACATGTTTTTGGTACTCAGTCTGGTGCGTTTAGACTACAAGATGGTACACAAGCTTCCGGCTACATACTTACTTCGGATTCTAATGGTGTTGGTACTTGGACAGCTTCTACAACAGTTGCTGTTATAACAACAACGTCAAGTATAACAACTAACACGTTAGATGATAGTGGATTTAATCAAAGAGGTAGATGTGTTATTATTAACAATGGTACTTATAGTGTTAATATAACTGTTAATGCAACAAGTGGATTTAGTTCTACATACCTAAAACATGGTACAGCAAGTATATCATTTGTACAAGGATCTGGTAGAACTTTAGTACAAGTTGATGGTACATTAAATTTGAATGGTTCTGTTGGTTCTACTGCAACAATTATAAGTTATGGTACAACAGATTATTTAAGAATAAATAATGCTTAATAACTATGTTTAATAATTTATTTTATGATTTTGGAGCAATAACTAAATATGAACCGGAATATACAGCTATGGTTATAATGTACCCAAAAGAAATCAAAACTTCCTAAAATAAAAAGATTAAGTTATTGAAATGTGAATGGTACTTTAGCATCTACATACTCATCAACAACATTAAGTTCTGTAGAATTGACACTTTTTGCTTGGAATTTATCAGGTACTGCAACACAATCTTTTTACTGGTGGTAAAGAATACTTTGCATTAGGTAGTTCTAAAAGCTGCAGTTATAAAAAGTATATTTGGTAGAGGAGAGCAAGGGAATCGAACCCTACCCGGTTTTACCCGGGCGTCACGCTTAGCAGGCGGACCCTATCACCATCAAGGATTACTCTCCATTTATTTGCAGTGAGCAAGGGAATCGAACCCTATGCGTTTCAACGCACGTGCTGCTTTCCAGGCAGACCCAATCACCATCATGGTTTACTCACTATTTTTTGAGGAGAACGTGGGACTCGAACCCACAACCCAGATTTCTCCGAGCTACCTGTTTTCAAGACAGGCTCTTCATCCAGCCAGATGCTCTCCATTATTTTGCGGAGGTAGCGAGAGTCCAACTCGCACATCACCGTTAAGTGACCTAGTCGTTTTCAAGACGATGTACCTCTGTCAACTGGGTACCTCCATGTTGTGATTATAGTAGGACTCGAACCTACAACCTCTTCGGTCGTAACGAAGTGCTCCATCCAATTGAGCTATATAACCAATTTTGTAATTCCAGTAGGATTCGAACCTACATCAAACGGGTCGAAACCGCACATTTTATCCTTTAAACTATGGAACCAATTAAAAACAAAAAACCCTTGAACTTTTTGGTTCAAGGGTTATCAAATAACTTTTTACTGAAAAATTATGAATACACAAGAACCTCCCTCAATTTACTTGAGCGACTAGACGAACTTGACGATGTACTGATAATTGTTTTCATATTACTATATATATTATATTTTATTTCTTTGTTTATACAAAAGTATAAACTTTTTTTAATTTAACCTAATTATTTTTTAATTTCTTAATTGAAATCTACCATCTGTTTCATTTAACAAAAAGTATCTTACTCTTTCTCTCTCAATAATAGGCTCTAGTGTGTGTAAAGTAGCCGTATTACTTTGATCTTTTTGATCAAATGTCATAAATCTAAAACTATCTAAATAAGGAAATAGTTTATTGAAATCTACTTTAACCTTAACGGTCAATCCTTTATCATCACACTGAGAATTTTTATAGTGTGTAAGATTGTATTCATTTTCATCTGCCCACTTCTTAAATAAATTAAGAATATGGTCATTTGAATAAATACGATCCATGTATTTACCTTGCTCAGTTTCCCAAAGTAAACAACGTCCAATTAATTTATTGTCTGAATTGGTAAGAATTAACATCTTAACATTGTTTTCTGGGTTTGTATAAATGTCAAAGAAATCCTGACACTTCTCTAATCTCATACAAGAGTTATTTAATGTACCACAACCATTTGCATAATTAGATGCTAAATACCATTTTTTGATTTCTTCTCCTTCTACAATTTTAAAGTAATCAAACGCATTTCTATTAAACTCATTATGAGCTTTATATAAATTAACAATCGTTTCAACATCTTTTGCGTTAAAATTAATATGCTTATTGGATTTTTGAATTTCAGTTAAGATTTTATTTAAAAATCTACCAAACTTTATCTCTGTTGGTTTTGTAGAAATACCATCCACACAAGGTCTTAATGCAGTATTTACTTTTAAATCTGCTTGTAATACTTCAAATGGTGTAGTTGCATCAACAGAAGCTAAACGTATAATTTTATACTCTCTTTCGCAATGTCCACCCGCCACATACTCTGCAACTATTTTAAATTTTGTACGAACAGTCGCTACAGCATTCTGTGTAATTCTACTTTTAACTAATCGATAAGCATCTAAATCCGCACTTTCCTCTTTTATTGTTTTTAATGCAGGTTGATAAATCTCGTGATCTAAACCAACAGTTGTTGGATTAGGAAGTGTATAAATTAAATCATTTTTAAATACTTTGGTATTATAAAAATTAACAGTATCATCTTTATCACCTTTATCTGCAAGTAAAATGTCATCTACTTTACGAGAATCACTAATGAAATAACTTAATATATCCATTTGATTATTGGTTGTACATTGATTTTGTATAGTTCTAAGAATAGATTGAAATTGTTCTGATATAAACATATTGGTTGGTTTTTATTACACGACAAAAGTAATAATAAGTTATGAGTTATACAAATAATTTTTGGATTTTTTTGGTAGAGAGGTGGGACTCGAACCCACAACCACGGCTTTAACAGAGCGAAGTAACTTATTTCATTACTACTAAGAGTTTCTTAGAGAAAGACTGAGTAAGTATAATTACGTGCTCTACCAATTGAGCTACTCTCTACATTTTGTGGGGCTGACGGGTTACGATCCCGTTCCTCTGGATTTTCAGTCCAGCGCAATGACCACATCTGCCACAGCCCCTTATAATTTTCTACCTTTTACCCAACCATCATTTATATAATCTTCTAAAAGCTCTTTTTTAATCTTTTTATTTTCACCATCTTTTGTGATCCAACAAGTTCCAAATTGTGAATTACCTTTTCCTTTTGAGATTATACTTAATTTATTACTTATTTTATCCTTAGTTTCTTCTTTATGCTTTTTCCCATTCCAATCATAAAAATAAAACTTATTTCTCCTACCATCTTCATAGACTTTTTTCTGTGAAACTGATTGATTTTCTGAATATTTTTTTACCCAATCTTCATTACTTTCTCTTAATAGTTTCTGTTTCTCATTTGGCTCACAACCAAGTGCTTTAACCAATTAAGCTACCTACACAGTGACCCCGGTGGGGCTCGAACCCACGACTCCAACATTAAAAGTGTTGTACTCTACCAACTGAGTTACGAAGTCAAATTTTGTTCTCCCGGTAGGACTCGAACCTACGATCCACGCATTAAGAGTGCGTTGCTTTACCAACTCAGCTACAAGAGAATTTCTGTTCCCCCTACAGGATTCGAACCT
>Ga0208695_1002929_pt1 | contig 11955 bp, 9 predicted proteins | sample AD_UKC111_MetaG_FD_184449 | JGI IMG/M metagenome (GOLD analysis project Ga0208695, IMG submission 184449) | Active sludge microbial communities of municipal wastewater-treating anaerobic digesters from Hong Kong - AD_UKC111_MetaG (SPAdes)... | ecosystem: Engineered > Bioreactor > Anaerobic >... | reverse complement strand
AAGCTTTTACAATGGCTATAGCCTGAGGATATGCCAATCCCACATCTTCACATGCAATAACAAGAAGCCTTCTGCAAAGCGAAATAATATCCCCTGCTTCCATCAGTCTTGCAGCATAATAAACTGCTGCATTTTCATCTGAGCCACGAATTGATTTCTGCAAAGCCGAAAGCAAGTCATAATGCTGGTCACCATCACGGTCATACCGCATATTACTTCTCTGAGTCAGCTCCTCAGCACATTTCAAAGTTACAATTATTTCTTCACCGTTATTTTCGGAAGACAAAACACAAAGCTCCGCCGTGCTAACCGACTTTCTGACATCTCCTCCGCAGCCTCTTGATATATGTTCAATTACACCTTTTTCAGCTTTAATTTTTATACCCATATCTTCGGACATAATTCTGAAAGCTCTTTCAACAGCAGGGATAAGTTCCTCTGCAGAAACAGGCTTAAACTCAAATACAGCAGAACGACTCAGTATTGCATTATAAATATAAAAATAAGGATTTTCAGTAGTTGAGGCAATAAGAGTTATCATTCCGTTTTCAATGTATTCAAGAAGTGACTGCTGCTGTTTTTTATTGAGATACTGGATTTCATCAAGGTACAACAGTATGCCGTTATAGCCGTTAATTGACTGTGTATCGGCTATAACCTGCTTTATATCGGCAACCGAAGCAGACGTACCGTTAAGCTTATACAGCTGCATATTTGTATTATCTGCAATAATTCTGGCAACCGTTGTTTTACCTACTCCGGACGAACCATAAAAAATCATGTTGGGTATTTTGCCTGACTCAATTATTTTCCTTAAATATTTACCTCTGCCCAATAAATGAGCTTGTCCCACAACATCATCAAGAGTTTTAGGGCGTATTTTTTCCGCTAACGGGATATTCATCACAGTACCTCACTTTGTAAGTTCACAAACAACAGCTTCCGTATATGAAATCAGATCATCAGGCTTAATAATAATCTGTGCACCCCTTATTCCTGCGCTAACAGCTAGTGTATCAAATAGTATGCAGGTTTCATCTATATAAGTAGGAAACCTTTTCTTCATTCCTATAGGAGAACATCCTCCCCTTATATATCCGGTAACAGAAAGCAGGTCTTTCATGGGTATCATTTCAGCCTTCTTATCGCCTGCCGCTTTTGATACCTTTTTTAGATCAAGCTCTTTATTAACAGGGATACAACAAACAAGATGCCCTGTTTTATCACCTTTTAATACAAGTGTTTTAAATACCTGTTCACATGGCTGACCAAGCTGTTCGGCAACATGTACTCCTGACAAGTCATTCTCGTCAACGGTATATTCTCTTGTTTCAAATGTAATTCCAGCAGCGGAAAGTAATCTCATAGCATTGGTTTTAACCATTTTAATAATCATTCCTTTATGCTATTTGTTCTGGTCTTGGACCTGAACTGAGTTCAGCTAAACAAAGTTTCTGCTAACTTTTTTGCAGAAAAGAAAACAATAGCTGCATGAAAAGGTTATTTTTGCCGATATCCACCTGTATTATATATGATATATCCAGAAAAAAAGCAGACATTATGTCTGCTTTTCGGCTGACTGTTTATATTATTCGTAAAGCGGATATTTTGAACAGATTTCATTAACTCCAGCTCTTATTTTGTCTGCATTGTTTTCAAAATCCTTTGCAGTCAAATAAATAAACTCTGCTATCTTATCCATATCTTCAACACCAAGACCCCTGCTTGTAACAGCGGGAGTACCTATTCTGACACCACTTGTTATAAATGGACTTTGAGGATCATTTGGTATTGCATTCTTATTAACAGTAATGTATACCTCATCAAGACGCTTTTCAAGTTCTTTTCCAGTTATATCAAATGGGCGAAGGTCGACAAGCATAAGGTGATTATCTGTGCCGCCTGATACAAGGTTAAAGCCACGCTGAACAAGGCCCTTTGCAAGAGCCTGAGCATTTTCAACAACCCTTTTGCCATATTCCTTAAACTCAGGCTTTAAAGCTTCACCGAAGCAAACAGCTTTAGCTGCAATAATATGCATAAGAGGACCGCCCTGTATTCCCGGAAAAATTGCCTTATCAATCTTCTTTGCAAGTTCTTCGCTGTTTGTAAGAATAAGACCGCCTCTTGGCCCCCTTAAAGTTTTATGTGTAGTAGTTGTAACTATATCTGCGTAAGGAACAGGTGACGGATGAACTCCTGCAGCAACAAGACCGGCAATATGAGCCATATCTACCATAAGATATGAACCCACTGATTTAGCAATAGCAGAAAGTCTTTCAAAATCTATTACTCTTGGATAAGCTGACGCTCCTGCAACAATAAGCTTAGGATTGTTAGCTTTTGCAAGCTCCTCCACCTTATCATAGTCTATTGTTTCATCATCGCCCAAGCCATAGGATACAAAGTTAAAATATTTACCCGACATATTTACAGGGGATCCATGTGTCAGATGTCCTCCATGGGCAAGGCTCATACCAAGGACAGTATCTCCCGGCATTAAAAGAGCAAAGTATACTGCAGTATTTGCCTGAGCACCTGAATGAGCCTGAACGTTTGCATATCCTGCGCCAAAAAGCTTTTTCGCTCTTTCAATAGCAACTGTTTCAACAATATCAACGCATTCGCATCCACCATAATATCTTTTTTGTGGGTACCCTTCTGCATACTTATTAGTAAGCACTGAACCCATTGCTGCCATTACTGCAGGTGAAACAAGATTTTCGCTGGCAATAAGTTCAAGATTTCTCTGTTGCCTTTTAAGCTCTTTGTTCATAGCCTCGCCGACTTCAGGGTCATAGCTCCCCACAAATCCAATTGTATCCATTAAATCTCCGTACATTTTTAAGCTCCTTTACACAGTTTGTAAGAATATTATACTATTATATTTAAAAAATTTCAACTGTTATTTACAAAAAAACCGTTCTCAATATGAGAACGGTTTTCAGCATATAAATGCTGGAGGCGCCACCCAGATTTGAACTGGGGATCAGGGTGTTGCAGACCCACGCCTTACCACTTGGCTATAGCGCCCTAAATCTGGAGCGGATTACGAGGCTCGAACTCGCTACCTCCACCTTGGCAAGGTGGCGCTCTACCAGATGAGCTAAATCCGCAAAATGGCGACCTGGATGGGACTCGAACCCACGACCTCCGCCGTGACAGGGCGGCGTTCTAACCAGCTGAACTACCAGGCCATTAACCATTTTAGAAACAAAGTCACGTCCTATTAAATATAAGACGTGAACTTCCTGCACGTTAAGTGCTTGGTGGGAACAATAGGGCTCGAACCTATGACCCTCTGCTTGTAAGGCAGATGCTCTCCCAGCTGAGCTATGCTCCCAAATCGTCGCCCTCAAGCGACTAGTTAATTATACAACAATACTTCTATTTTGTCAAGTACTTTTTTAATTTTTTATCTGTTTTTTAATTTAAGTATCTCTTCATTTGTAAATGCGTACTTTTTATTACAGAAATGACAACAAACTTCAATCTTTTCTTCTTCCTCAGCCATAGCAGTAAGCTCTTCCCTTCCAAGACTAATAAGAGCTCTCTCCACTCTTTTTTTACTGCAATCACATTTATATGCAGCTTCTGTTTCGTCAAGAACCTCAGGAGCAAGTCCTTCAAGAACTTTTATTGCTATATCCTTTTCAGACAATCCGGAAGTCAGCATCTCCGTAACTGACGGTAGCTTGTTTATATTATCTTCAAGTATATCAATACATTTTTCATCAGCAAAAGGCAGCAGCTGAATAAGGTATCCTCCTGCAGCTTTAACCGTAAGATCAGGATTTACCAGAACACCAAGTCCGCATACAGTAGGTATCTGTTCGCTTAATGCAAAATAGCTTGCAATATCTTCGGCAATTTCACCGGATACAATAGGAACCTGGCCTGTGTAAGGCTCTTTCAGTCCCAAATCCTTGACAACCGATAGTGTTCCGTTTTTTCCAACCGCTCCAGCCACATCCAGCTTTCCGTACTGATTCAATGGAATTTCAACAACAGGATTGCTTACATAAGATTTAACGTTTCCATTGCTGTCTGCAACAGCAATCAATACGCCCGTTTGTCCGTCACCGTTCAATCTAAGCGTTACGCTTTCATCATCACCCTTTAATCCGTTTCCTATAAGTGACGCTGCGATAGAAAGCCTTCCAAGAGCAGCGGTTACAACTGCCGACGTTTTGTGAATCTGTTCAATTCTTGATACAATTTCAGTCGCATCAATTGCAGTCGCAACTACAGAAGCATCTGCCGATATTGTTCTTACTATTTTTGACATAATATGCTTATCTTACCTTTCGTGCTACAAAAACTATTTTTTCACTGTCTGATTTACATTCTTCAAATGTATCATAATTATAATGTGCTAAAACATTAAATCCTGCTTCATATAATATATTATCCAAAGCACAAGCTTCAAAAGCTATTTCAGAAAATTCTTCTTCATATCGTTTGTACAAACCATTACCCTGCTTTTCAAAAAAATCCAAGGTAATATCAACTCTGTTATCATTACCAACGTTATTGTACGTATTCTGCCATATACAATACACTAAATCCGTTTCATATATATAAGTATTGTTGCCAAGTATATTTTTATGCTTGTACGGAGTATTTACATCAAAAATGAAAAGTCCGTCCTGTTCGCAAAAAAGAGCTGCTCTCTGAATTGTTTTTTTAACCGAGTTAACATCCGGCAAATGATTAAGACTGTCAAGCGCACATATTATTACATCAACAGTCCCGAACAAGTCAAGCTCAGTCATATCCTGACAAATATATTGAATATCAAGTCCGCTTTCAAGCTTTTTGTCCATAGCGGCATTCAGCATTTCAACAGAGCCGTCAACGCCTATAACATCATATCCCCGCCTGCTCATTTCTTCGGAAAGGCTACCGGTTCCGCAGGCAAGGTCAAGCAAGATATTCTTTACTCCGCCATGTATTCCAATAAGATGGTCAAAATAATCTGCTCTTTCCTTATATGAAATATTTTGTGTCAATATATCATAATACTTTGAAAATATACCATAACCATTCATTTTGATTCTTTTTCTTTCATTCGCTTAAATACAAGTTCATAGCCATCACTGCCATAATTAAGCGTCCTGTTTACACGGCTTATTGTAGCAGTGCTTGCTCCTGTTTTTGAAACTATATCACTATAAACATAATGTTCAGTCAGCATTTTTGCAACCTGCATACGCTGTGAAAGAGCCTTAAGCTCCAGTACCGTACATAAATCTTCAAAAAATGCATAGCATTCTTCTGTTGTTTCAAGACAAAGAATTGCATTAAATAAATCATCAAGATGTTCATTTTTTAATTTACTGTTCATTGCATATTCCCCTTTCAAACGGTATTTACGTTATTTTAACACATTAGCTTATAAAAGTAAAGACGTTTTTATAATTTAAAAGTCAATTTCATATGCAAAATTATACATCAAACATATAAAAGCATGGTATCATCATAAACAAATGATACCATGCTTTTTAATTATATGCAATATATATTCTTTCAAAAAATCAATATGTCAGTTTTAGAACATTTATGCTGCGAAAAGCTGAACCCAGCTATTTGTTGCAGAATCATATCCTATGCCTATTTTTGTGAACTTTGAAGATAATATATTTGCCCTATGTCCTGACGAATTCATCCAATCGTCCATTACCTGTTGTGCAGAAGTCTGACCCTTTGCAATATTTTCTCCTACTGCCGAATAAGAATAATCATATTCATCAAATATTGTAAAACAACTTGTTCCGTTAGGACGTGTATGGCTAAAATATGTACTAACTTCATCTGCTCTTACATCAGACATTTTGCAAATAGTTACATCAAGGGTAAGCTTATTCAAACCATTTGCTGTCCTTTGTTCATTAACAAGATTAAGCACCTGCGTTATGGCATCACTTGCGGAAGCCTTTGCTGCTGTTGTTGCTGCTGTCGTTTGTTTTGTAGTTGCAGCAGTAGTCGTTTTTCTTGTTGTTTCCTCAGTCTGCTTAGGTACAGTTGTTACAGCTTTATCAGTAATTGTTGTTTCTGAAGCTGATTTTTCGGTAACAGTAACATTTATAAGCTTATAAATACTCTTGTCCTTCGTAAAGTAAACTTTAACTTGAGCTGTTCCTGACTTTATTCCCTTAATTGTAAGCTTAATTTTGTTCTTATTCCATTTTCCAAAAGAAACAGTTGCTACCGATGTATCAGAAGAATACGCCTTAATACTCTTTGAGTTCTTAACCGAAACTGAAACTGTCTTTGAAGCACCTTCGGTAACAGTTATGTTTTTTGCACTGCATGTCATTGAGTACGGCTGAACAGTAATTTTACATGTTCGTTTATTTCCATTGCAGTCTGTAATAGTTACAGTACATGTGCCGGAATCTACAGCCGTTATTTTTCCATCTTCAGATACTTTTGCTACATTAGTATTAGATGATTTACAAGATGAATTATCACAGTCATATGAGACAGGCAGTGTATATGCATAACCCTCAGTCATATTAATTCTGCATGAAGTTGCAGTAGCTGCAGAAACAAAATCTCCCGCAAACATTGCAATTAAAATAAGTGCTATAATAGCTGAAATTGTCTTTTTAAATATGTTATTTTTCATAATTAAACCTCCATTCAAACCCTTGGTTTTATTTATTATAACAACAGCCGCCTATTGTGTCAATCTTAAATATTTACCTTGTATAAATAATGAATTACAGCGTTCACATATTTGGAAAACGATTGACTTTTTTTAATTAATAAGGTATAATTATTTAGTATGTATAATTCTGTTCTAAAAGAATATCATATTTTTATAATATTTTTTAGGACGGTTGTTATGGATATAAAAAGAAATTCAGTTAATAATGATAATGAAAAAGAAGAAAATAATTCTAATTCAACTGAAGAACAGCTTGACAAACAGGAACTTATTGAAAAAAACGGTGAAACCGTTGTGCAAAATGCAAAGCACCTTATCCACTGCCTGACAATAATCGGTCAGATTGAGGGACATTATATTCTCCCTCCACAGAACAAAACCACAAAATATGAACATATTATGCCTGCTCTTGTTGCAATAGAACAGGATCGTTCAATTGAAGGACTTGTTATTATATTGAATACTGTCGGCGGCGATGTTGAAGCTGGTCTTGCCATTGCAGAACTTATTGCAAGCATGAAAACTCCGACAGTTTCCATAGTTGTCGGAGGAGGTCATTCAATAGGGGTTCCCCTTTCGGTAGCTGCAAAGCATTCATTTATTGTTCCGTCAGCAACCATGACAATTCACCCCGTCAGAATGAATGGAACTGTTTTAGGAGTTCCGCAGACTTTATCCTATTTTGATAAAATGCAGGAACGCATTACCGGATTTGTCACACGAAACAGCAAAATATCTGCCGAACGTTTTAAAGAGCTTATGATGAATACAGGCGAGCTTGTTATGGATGTAGGTACTGTAATTGACGGTGAAACAGCTGTTAAAGAAGGACTTATCGACAGCCTAGGCGGCTTATCAGATGCAATTGAAAAGCTTTATCAGCTTATTGAAACCGGTGAAAACCGTTATGCAGATGATACTGTTTCTCATAACAAAAGTGAGGTTAACTGAATGGTATTGCATACTATCGTAAATGAATATGATATATTACAAGCTCAGGAAAGGGAAATGAACTTTGTCAATTCTGTTCTGCAAACCGATAATATTGCAGAACAGTCTTTTTCCACTGATCTAAATAATTATTTGCGGAGGACACAGCTATGTCAATTTTAGAAGCAATATTACAAGGACTTTTACAAGGCTTTACGGAATTTCTTCCGGTTTCAAGCAGCGGTCATTTATCACTTTTTCAGCATTTCTTTGGTTTGGACAACGATTCTTCAGTAGCAGTTGCAATAGTATTGCACCTTGGTTCACTGGTTGCGGTATTTATAGCGTTCTGGGATAAAATCTGGGTACTTATACTTGAATTTTTCAGCATGCTTAAAGATATTTTTACAGGAAAATTCAAATGGAAAACAATGAATGGCAACAGGCGTATGATTATTATGATTATTATTTCCATACTTCCGCTTTTTGCTTTTTACATATTTAAAGATTTTTTTGAAGGTATAGCTTCCGATTCTGATATCACAGTTGAAGGCATAGCTTTTCTTTATACCTCTGCCCTGCTTTTCATAAGCACTAAATGCAAGCCAGGAAATAAAGCCACCGGAACAATGCTTACAAAGGATGCTGTTTTTGTGGGAATATATCAGGGAGTTGCCCTTATACCGGGAGTTTCACGTTCAGGATCAACAATATCAGCTGGGCTTCTTGCAGGACTTAAACGTGAAGATGCCGTTGAATACAGCTTTATTTTGGGAATTCCAGTAATACTTGCGGGTGCAGTTGTCGAGCTCTCAGATTTTAGCAAGAGCCAGCTTGATACTAATGTTATTCTTCCCCTAATTGCAGGCTTTGCTGCTGCCGCAATATCAGGGTATATTGCTATACGATTAATAAAAATGCTTGTTATTAAGGATAAATTCAGAATATTTGCTTTTTATACACTTATTCTTGGTATAGTAGTTCTCGGACTGGGGATTTATGAGCGTATATCTGGAAACAGATTATTCTTAGGAAATGCTTTAATATTTTTCAGATAATAGCTTAACGGGAGGAAGTAAAATTGTCACAGGGAAAAAGAACAACTTCAAAGGCTTCACCTTCAAAAAGCAATAGCGGCGATAAAGTGCTTTGGTCATCAGTACTTTTTGCCTTTGGTATTCTTATACTTGCTTTTACACTCGTAAAAGGAGAATCCCTATGGTATTCCATACATAACATCCTTCTTGGCCTTTTCGGAGTTTCAGTTTTTCTTGTGCCTCCGATACTTATATATGTATCAGTTATAATTGCTCTTGATAAAACACAGAAAAATGTTCAGGGCAGAGTTATACAAGGCCTTATTCTTATTTTTCTTGTATCTGCAATGGTACAGATTTTATTTGTTGGAAAGCTTAACGGAAAAGATATTGCCTATGAAATTATCCCATCACTTTATGCAGAAGGAAAAATTCTTCACGGGGGAGGAATATTCAGCATTCTGCTTGCAGGCCCTCTTTTAAAGCTTTTCCACAGAACAGGTGCTTCAATTATTATAATACTTCTGGCTTTTGTATTTTTTATGCTTATAGCAAATAAAACCATTATTGATATTTTCGGATGGTTTAAGAATGCCGCTTCCGCTGCTAAGGAAGCTCGAGGCGAATATGTTGAATCTGATGGATTTGTTCCGTCACCAGGAGCTAAGCGAGCTGAAAAAGAAGCCTTGAAAAAGCCTGTTCCAAATGCGGATATCCCAGAAAAAGCTGTTAAGGAAAAGCAAAAGAAATTTAATGTTGATATTCCTATACCTGCCGCAAAAAATAAAGATACTTCGGAAAGTACAGAATTTAAACCCGCAACCACTCAAGAATTCCCAAATCGTTCTGTCACCTCTGATGCCGCAGCTCAGGAAGCACAGGAACCACCTAAATCGCCAGTCTCAGAGCTTGATGATATTATTAAAAAGGCTGCCGCAAAACAGGAACAAAAAAAATCAGCTTTAACCGGCAGAAATGATGAAAAGCATACAAAAGCTTCAACACTTGCTTCAAATAAAATTTCAGACGAAGAGGAATTTGATCTGCCGGAAGCTCCTACTGCTGCAGATATTCAGCATGAAATAGCAAAGCATAAGATTGACGTTTCAACATACAGAATCCCTCCAATTAATTTGCTTAAGGAATCAAATAATTCAGCTAATGCTGAAAATGCTGAAGCTGAAATGAAAAATAACGCTGACATTCTTGTTGATACGCTTAACAGCTTCGGCGTTCAGACAAGAATTGTTGATATTCACAGAGGTCCTACTGTTACAAGATATGAGCTGCAGCCCAGCGCAGGAGTTAAAATTTCCAAAATCACGGGACTATCTGACGATATTGCACTCAATCTTGCTGCTGCAGGAGTAAGAATTGAAGCCCCTATTCCAGGAAAAGCTGCTGTTGGAGTTGAAGTTCCTAACAAGGTTAAGGATATTGTTTCTATAAGAGAAATGATTGAAAGCCGTGAATTTGCAGAAAATAAAAGCAAGCTTTCATTTGTCGTAGGTAAAAATATTGACGGTGATGTAATTATCGGTGATATTGCAAAAATGCCTCACGTTATTATTGCCGGAACAACCGGTTCAGGTAAATCTGTCTGCACAAACAGTATTATAATGAGTATTTTGTATAATGCTTCTCCAGACGAAGTTAGGCTTGTTCTTATTGACCCCAAAATGGTTGAATTCAAAATTTACGATGGCATACCCCATCTTCTTATCCCTGTAGTTACCGATCCAAGAAAAGCAGCAGGCGCACTTTCGTGGGCTGTGCAGGAAATGCTTAAACGCTATAAGCTTTTTGCTGACTGTAATGTTCGTGACCTTAAAGGCTACAACGAAATGGCATCGGAAACTGACGGAGTTGAGCTTCTTCCACAGATTGTCATTATTATAGACGAGCTTGCCGACCTTATGATGGCAGCTTCAAACGAGGTTGAAGATTCAATATGCCGCCTTGCGCAAATGGCACGTGCGGCCGGAATGCACCTTATTATAGCAACTCAGCGTCCTACTGTTGATGTTATTACAGGGCTTATTAAAGCAAATATTCCAAGCAGAATTGCTCTTACTGTTTCATCACAGGTTGACAGCCGCACTATTATTGATACAGCAGGAGCAGAAAAGCTTTTGGGCTACGGTGATATGCTTTACTACCCATCAGGTATCCCAAAGCCTATAAGAGTTCAAGGCTGTTTCTGCTCTTCAAAGGAAGTTGAAGCAGTTGTTGAGTTTATAAAAACAGGCGGAGAAGCTGAATATTCAAGTGAAATTATTGAGGAAATTGAAAAAAATACTCCTGCTCCCAAAGCTGATAAAATAGCTTCAGAAGCTTCTGCTGCCGGAGATGGCTCGGACGAAAATATCATCGAAAGAGCGATTGAAGTTGTTATTGATGCCGGACAGGCTTCAACATCATATCTGCAAAGAAAACTTAAGCTTGGCTATGCTAGAGCCGCAAGAATAATTGACGAGCTTGAGGAGCTTGGAGTTATTGGCCCTTTTGAAGGAGCAAAACCAAGATCAGTTCTTATTACCAGGGAAATGTGGCTGCAAAGAAAGCTTAATTCTGCTAACAGCAATGAGCAGGCAGAAAATTCTACACAATAGTAGCTAGTGTGATTTATTATAGTATATTTGTATAAGGAGAAACCGTAATGCCATTTCTTCCAGTGTCACAAAGCGAACTGCTTAATCAAGGAATAGAACAGCTTGACTTTATCTGTATTACAGGTGACAGCTATGTTGATCACCCCAGCTTTGGAATAGCTATCATATCAAGAATAATTGAAAGTCTGGGCTTCACTGTAGGTATTATTGCACAGCCAGACTGGCGCACAGAAAGAGATTTTATGCGCCTTGGCAGACCTAAATATGCTTTCTTTGTAACATCTGGAAACATTGATTCGATGGTTGCTCACTATACATCTTCCCTTAAAAAGCGTTCTGATGATGCTTATACTGCCGGCGGAAAAGCAGGAAAGCGTCCTGACCGTGCTGTTATTGTATACTGTCAGAAAATCCGCCAGATTTATGGTAATATTCCTATTGGAATAGGCGGACTTGAAGCTTCTCTGCGGCGTTTTGCACACTATGATTACTGGGATAATGCCGTAAGACCGTCAATACTGCTTGACAGCACCGCTGATATTCTTATGTATGGTATGTCTGAACATCAGATTACAGAAATCTGTACCAGACTTGCTGACGGTGAGGATATTCACAGTCTTACTGATATAAGAGGTACTGCATATCTTACTGAACCCAAAAATACTCCTTTAGGTGCAGTTGAATGTCCTTCTTTTAAACAGGT
>Ga0208695_1002924_pt1 | contig 11969 bp, 10 predicted proteins | sample AD_UKC111_MetaG_FD_184449 | JGI IMG/M metagenome (GOLD analysis project Ga0208695, IMG submission 184449) | Active sludge microbial communities of municipal wastewater-treating anaerobic digesters from Hong Kong - AD_UKC111_MetaG (SPAdes)... | ecosystem: Engineered > Bioreactor > Anaerobic >... | reverse complement strand
GCACGCCAGCCGGGGCCAGCACGCCGAACCACCCCACGGCCTGGAATCCGGGCACGGCCTCGGCGATGGCAGGCAGGTCCGGCAGCACTGGCGTCCGCTTGGGCGACGCCACCGCCAGGTAGCGGATCTTGCCGGCCTGCACCATGACAGCGCCATCCAGCCCCGTCACGAACGCCATCTGCACCTGGCCCCCGGCGAAAGCGGTCAACAGCGGCGGGGCGCCGGCATAAGGGATGTGCTGGAAGCGGGTGCCGGCCAGCTCGTTGAAGTACTCGCTGAAGAGGTGGGAACTGCCGCCGACGCCGGTGGAGCCGTAATTCACCTTGTCGCCCCGCGACCGCGCCCACGCGACGAATTCGGCCACGGACTTGTGGGGCGAATCGGCGGGCACGGCGAGGATCATCGGGACCCGCATCACGCCGGAGATCGGCCGGAAGTCCTTCTGGGGGTCGTAGGGCAGCTTGCGCATCAGGCCGGCGGTGGCGATCGGGCCGCTGTTGCCGAACACCAGCGTGTAGCCGTCCGCGGGCCGCTTGGCGACGTAGTCGGTACCGATGGTGCCGCCGGCTCCAGGCTTGTTTTCGACGATCACGGTCTGGCCCAGCACCTCGCGCATCGGTTGGGCGATCACCCGTGCGAGCTGGTCGGTGGTACCGCCGGCCGGGTACGGCACGACGATGCGGATCACCCGGGAGGGAAACGCCTCCCCCTGCTGGCTGAAGGCGGGAAGCCCCACGGAAGCGGCGGCGCCGCCGGCGGCCAGCATCCTGAGTGCGCTGCGACGGGTGTGCAGGGTCATGGTTGTCTCCTGGTTGTGAATGCGCGCCGCTGCTGCCGGTCGCGCGGGGTTGAAATCAAGATGCGGGCACCGGGTCGCGGTCCATCGGGCCCGGCACGGCTGCGGCTGCGGCTGCGGCTGCAGGACCGAAGGCACCGGCGCGCTCCAGTTCGGCGATCTGCCGTTCGTCCAGGCCAAGAGCGTCCCGCAGGACCTCCTGCGTATGCTGCCCCACCGCCGGGGCCGCCACCGGATCGGCCATGGGCGTGGCGGCGTAGCGGATCGGCAAGCGCACGTTCGGAACCCAGCCGAGCACCGGATGGGGGATGCGGGTGACGAGTTCGTGGTCGCGCGCCTCGGGCGAGCGGATCGCCTCGCCCACCGTGCGCACCAATCCGTAGGGCACGCCGGCGGCGCGCATGCGAGCCTGCCAGTGCGCCCAGTCGTGCCGCGCGAACGCTTCGTCGAGGAAGGCGAACAGGCGCTCCCGATGCCGGATGCGCAGGGGACCCGTGGCGTAATCCGCATCGGCGGCCACGTCCGGACGTTCCAGCACCTGCCCCATGAGCCGCTGGAAGATTCTGTCGTTGCCGCTGTTGATGTAGAAGGTGCGGTCGCTGGCGCGGAAGGCGCCCGAGGGGCAGGTGTCGGGGGCGGTGTTGCCGCTGCGTTGCGGCTCCTTGCCGGTGAACAGCGACTGCATGGTCGCATAGCCCGTCATCAGGACGGCCGTGTCGAACAGGGACACCTCCACCCGCTGGCCGCGGCCCAGGCGCTCCCGGGCCAGCAACGCGCCGAGCACGGCGTTGCCCACCATCATGGCGGTGCTGATGTCCATCACCGGCGAGAGCGCCCGCACGCCTTCGCGGTCGGGATAACCGTTCATGGAAACGAAGCCGCTTTCGGCCTGCGCGATGGGATCGAAGCCGAAGCGGTCGGCGAAGGCGCCTTCGCGGCTGTAGGCGGCCACCGAGCAGTAGACCAGGCGCGGGTTCAGGGCAAGGCAGGTCTCGTGGTCCAGCCCCAGGCGACGCATCACGCCCGAGGAGAAGTTCTCGACCAGCACGTCGGCGCGGCAGACGAGGTCGCGCGCCAGCGCCAGCCCCTGCGGGGACTTCAGGTCCAGCGCGATGCTCTTCTTGTTGCGGTTGCTCCAGACGAAGGGTGCGCCCTGGTCCAGTTGCGGGTGCATGGGCGGATAGCGGCGCGCGTCGTCGCCGCGGACCGGCGCCTCGACCTTGATCACCTCGGCGCCCATGTCGGCCAGGATCATGGTCGCCAGCGGCCCCGCGATGAAGTGCGAGAAGTCCACCACCCGGATGCCGTCCAGCGCATGGGGTGCGCCGGAGGCCCGTCGCTTGTGCTCCGGAAAGTCGGCTTCGAGGTTCTCCAACATGTCCTGGCCGCCTGCCTGCATCGGAGAACCGCTCACGGCGTGTACCCGAAGCCCTTGCCGAGCTCCGCCTTCATGTAGTCGCGTCCCAGTTCCATCCAGTCGGAACCGGCGGGGATGGTGACGGAGATGGCCCGCATCATGAAGGAAGACGGCTTCGCGGCGGAGACCGGCTCGGCGCCCTCCGCCAGCTTCTTCGCGCTCTCCAGGAGCAGCCGGCGCACGCGCACGATGCCTGCATCGGTGGAGCCCAGGTGCTCCTGCGAACGGTCGCAGATGGTCGCCACGCCCGACTGGCACGCGGCATCCTCCAGCCACAGGCCGGGCATGCCGGTCTGGTAGTCGTAGTTGTAGGCGTTGCCCCGGTTGAACCGGCTCCAGTACCGGTGATAAGGCACCGTCACCGGCCTGGCCTCATAGGCGCCATGCGAATGGTGGCCGGTCTCGCGGCCCTTGTAGCCGTCCTTGAACAGCTTGCGCGACTTCTCGTAGAAGGGCTGGTCCGGCGTGTACGAGAACGTGAATGCCAGGGTGTGGTGGTCGTCGATGGGCACCCAGGCATGGCCGCTCAGCTCGGGGTACTGCATCTGCGGCGGCACCAAGGTCCAGAACGGCATCAGGAACTGGTTGACCCGCACGTAGTTGTGCTCGGTGCCGTCCTTGCGCCGCGCCGCGATGCTGATGCCGGCATCGTGCGGCTGGACCTCGAACTTGGGCGACAGGTCCTGGCCCTGCCGCCACTGCGCGATCGTGCTGCCGTTGCGGCGGCCATGCAGGATGGCGGCATGCGCGGAGTCGATTTCACCTTCCAGTGCCTGCAGCCAGTTGCACTCCTGCACCCGGACGGTGACGACGGAGTGCGACTCGGGCACCATGTTCCATTCGAGCTCAGGCAGCGGCGGCGGCGTCTCGCGCTTCGGGCCCATGTAGGTCCACAGCACGCCGTTGCGCTCGCGCACGGGATAGGACTTGATGGTCATGCGGCTGGTCATGGCACTGCCCGGGGGTTCCGCCGGGGTCTCCTGGCACTGCCCCGTCACGTCGAACTTCCAGCCGTGGTAGATGCAGCGGATGCCGCCCTCCTCGTTGCGGGCGAACACCATGGGCGCGCCGCGGTGCGGGCAGGCCTGGTCCACCAGGCCGACCTGGCCCTCGCTGTCGCGGAACGCGACCAGGTCCTCGCCCAGCAGGCGCACCCGATGCGGCTGGCCGTCGCGCTCGACATCGGCGGACGCGAGGAAGGGGATCCAGTACAGCCGCATGAGCTGGCCCATCGCGGTACCGGGGCCGACGCGAACGAGCGTCTCGTTGTCTTGGGAATTCAGCATGGCCTTTTAGGGTGAGTGGTTGAACCGAACATCGATTCGCCCGATTCTAGGCAGTGCCGGCCGGCGCGTGATTCGAAAGGCCGCCGCGGTATTGAGAAACCGGAATTGAGCTGGCCCCACAGTGGTGGCAGCGGCCTTCAGGTCCAGTAGGGCTCGATGAGCGACTGCCGGCTCGCGTCGGCGCCAATGCCGGCGGAAGCCACCGTCAGCAGTTCGAGGAACCGCTGCTGGGCCCGCGTGAGGCGCCAGCTCTTGCGCATCGTGGCGCCGACCGTCGGCCTGCTTCCCGCCAGCGGTGCGCCGATGCAGCTGAGCAGGCCGGTGCGCACCTGCAGCGCCACCTGGTCCGGCATGGCGAGCGTCAGCAGGTCGCTGGCGGTCAGCAGGCGGCCGATGATCATGATCGAGCCGCACTCCACCGGCGCCTCGGGGCGGCGATCGGCGAAGAGGCGCTCCCATTCGGCACGCAGCGGCGAGTTCTCCGGCGCGATGATCCAGGGGTAGGAAGCCAGCATCTGCGGCGTGCAACTGCGCCGCGTCGCGAGCGGATGCTGCCGCCCCGCCACCACCACCGGGGCTTCCTCGTAAAGCGGGTGCGTGGCCAGGTCCGGCGCTGCGTCGTCGGGGATCTCGCCGACGATGATGTCGATCACACCGTCCCTGAGCGCCTCCACCAGTTCGCCCCAGCTGCCTTCGTGCACGCGGAACCCCGCGGGAAACCGTTCCGCCACCATCAGCGCCATGGCCTCGGGCACGAGGAAGCCACGTGCCAGGGGGGTCGTGCCGAGAGCGATGGTGGGGTTGTGCGGGTCGCGCCCGAGCTCGGAGAACGCCGCCTGGAGTTCGGCCAGCGCGAGCCTGCAACTGCGGGCAAAACGCCGACCGGCAAAGTTGACGTGCACTCCGCGGCCGCGGCGCTCCACCAGCTTGCGTCCCAGCGCCTCCTCGAGTTCGCGCACGGCCCGGTGCACTGCCGGCTGAGACAGCCCAAGGTCTGCGGCTGCAGCGGAGATGCTGCCGGCCCGCACCAGCGCCACGAAGGCGCGCAGTTGCGTCATGCTGAGCCGGCGATCCGGTTCGAACGCCGTGCCGCCCACCTGGCGGGTGCCCGTTGCCAGGTGGGCCAGGCAGGCCCGCGCCCGGTCCACCACCAGTTCCCCGGCCGCCGTGGGCACGATCCCGTCCGGGCGCCGCTCGAACAGCACCTCTCCCATCAGCTTCTCCAGCTTCAGGATGCCCTGCGTCAGCGCCGGCTGGCTGAGCCCCACCGCGCCAGCGGCCGCACTGATGCTGCCGTGCTCGTGCACGGCCGTCAGGCCGCGCAAGTGGCGCAGGTTCAGCTGGAAGGCCGCCTGTGCCGCGCCGGGCTGCGCGTCCGGCGGAGACTGCGCGTGGTTCATGGTCGCCAAGGAAGAGGAAGCTGGCCAGGCACCACTATAAAGCGCACCCTCGTCGGGGCTTCCGCTTGTTGAATTGACCGCCGGTGCCGCCACCCTTGGCGCTGAGGCGCCGGTACTTACTTTCCGCGGGTCAGCAGACGCATTTGCGCGTAATTTCCGGGCTGCGTTTCGAGGTGCCTAGAACGTGCTTGCGGGGACGCCGAGCAGCGCGAGCACTTTGCGCTGCAGGTCGGTGAGTGTGAGGTTGAATGCCTGAACGGTGCGGCCGTGTTGACGCAGTTGATGGCGCTCGGCCAGGCTGAACAGGCGCAGCACCTGCTCGGTGGTGGGATGCGCGCACTGGCGCTGCTCGGGGTAGATGGGCAGTTCCTCGATGGCTTCGTGCGCCATGGCCTGGCGCAGCTCGCGCTCGATGAGGGCCTGCACCAGCAGTGCGATCGCGTACAGGGTGAACAGTGCCTCGATGCGACCCTCGTCCTTGAGGAACACCGGGGCGATCTGGTGTACGGTCTTGATCTGCTCGAAGCGCTTCTCGATCATGGGCTGGCCTTTGTGGGCCTGCAGGACCTGTGCGGCGCTGAGCTTGCGGTCGTTCGTCATCAACGGGTACATGCCGTCGCTTCGCCGGTCGTAGGCGATGGCCTGCTCGTCGGTGCTCCATTGCACGTCGAAGCGTCGCTTGGTGATCTTGCGGTAGGCCGTGTCGGGGCCCGGGCGGCCACGGCGGGTTTGCTTGAAGACGTGCTCTTCGCGAACGACGCGGCGAACCTTGAGGTAGCGACCCACATGGTGCCTGTCCACGATGAGCTTGATCTGCAGGTCGATCTCGGGGGCGCCGCGCAGCCGGGTCTTGGCGGAGGCCAGGCGCTGGCGCAACCGCTCGAACTCTTCGATGGCAGCGGCGATGTTGCGTAGCCGCCGGGCATGCTGGCGCAGCGTCAGCAGCGTGCTCCAGACCCACACGATGGACCAGGCTTCCATGGAGGGTAGCGGCGCCCGATGGACGTACCAGCAGTCGCGCGGCCCGTCGCTGTAGCGCGGGTTGGGCCGATCCCACACCAGGGACCACTCGGGCGTGTGGGTTTGCAGCCATTCGCGAAACTGCGCATCCTCAAGCCGGCTGCGTGGCATCACGGTGACGAAGCGGCCCCCTGCGCGGTCGATGTGATCCATGTTCTCGCGCGAACACAGTTTGCTGTCGGCCACGTACAGGAAGTCGCTCCTGCCGGCCACCGCCCTGAGCGTCTCCCAGGTCTGCACGTGGGTGACCGAGTCGCTGGTGTTGCCGTCGGTGCAGCGAAACGCCACCGGCACGTTGCCGTCGGCGCTCATGGTCAGAATGAACAGCAGTTGCTTGAGGTCCGGCCTGTGCGCCTTCGAATGCCCGAAGGTGATCGCGGGCGCGGTGCGAGCGCGAATCTGGCGGCCTCGGGCGCGGCGGTAGCCGCCGCAGAAGCTGATCGATGTGGAGTCGTTGTGGAACTCCTCGAAACGCACCCCGAAGCGCTGCCCAACGGCCAACACGAGCTCAGTCAGCAACGCCGTGCGATCGGCATCGAACAGCCGGTCCAAGGCGCGCCCGAGGCGGTCGTCGCTCAGGTGCTCCATCTCCTGGGCACTGATGCCGAACATGCCATCGGCGAAGCCGTGCACGGTCTCGTGCTGGCGGTAGATCGGTTCGCGCTCCACGATGATCGATCGCAGCAGCACGCCCAGCGCGCTGGCATGGGTGATGCTGCAGCGAGCGTCCGAGGGGATGTGGCGCGACAGGGTGTCGTGCAGGCCGATGCGCTCGATGAAGTGGTTGATCAGGGGCAGCGGGCCCAGGCGCTCGGTGTGAAGAGTGAAGCCTGCCGCCTCCTTGGTGGAAGTCGGGGCTTGCGAGCTTGGCATTCTGGCGCTACTATTAACGACAGAATCGCAAAAGTCAAGCACTCATGCCGCGTTCACTCGCACAAAACATCAAGCAGGTCCGAGACAAGATCGGCGGCGTCCGGGCGGCCCTGGCCGACATCGAGTACCTGTGCTCGGGCACGTTGCACATGCGCATGAAGGTGTGCGGCAAGCCCGGGTGCCGTTGCGCCCAGGATCCGCAGGCCCGTCATGGCCCGTACTACGAATGGGGGCACATGATCGGCGGCAAGCTCGTGCATCGCATGGTCACGCCAGCGCAGGCCGAGCTTCTACAACACGCGATCGACAACCACCGCCGTGCCAAGCAGCTTATGCGTGAGTGGGAGGAGCAGACCGAGCGTCTCATCGACTTGGAAGTACCGCGCCAACCTTGACCTTCCCGCGACCGGGAAATTACGCGCAAATGCGTCTGGCGACCTGCGGAAAGTAAGCCGGTATGCCGATCCTTCCGGTTATTGAATGTCGCCGGCGCGCTTCGAATCACGCGGCGCCGCGTCTGCTCCTACGATCAGTGCACTGGCCCGGAAGTCTCCGGGCCCCTCACCATCCATCGCGGCATGCACCGCGGCAAGGGCATTCATGAAAGCGCAAGACAGCACCGACCTGACGCGGGTGGGTCCCGGAACCGTCATGGGAGAGTTCATGCGGCAGTATCCTGGATACCCGCGGCGCTCTCCTCCGAGTTGCAGGCGGACGGCGATCCCATGCGGCTGATGCTGCTGGGCGAGAAGCTCGTCGCCTTTCGCGACTCGCAGGGATGCGTCGGCATCTTCGACCACCGCTGCCCGCATCGCTGCGCCTCGCTCTACCTGGGCCGCAACGAGGAAAGCGGCATCCGCTGCGTCTACCACGGCTGGAAGTTCGACGTGCGAGGGAACTGCGTGGACATGCCCAACGTGCCGGCGCGCCAGGAATTCAAGGACAAGGTGCATGCCAAGGCCTATCGCACGACCGAACGCAACGGCCTGGTGTGGGTGTACATGGGCCGGCAGCAGGAATCGCCCCCGCCCTTGCCCAACATCGAGGCCAACCTGATCCCCGGCAACGAGATCTGGTGCCTGCAGCGGGAGTGCAACTGGCTGCAGGCGCTGGAGGGCGACATCGACACCTCTCACGTGGGTTTCCTGCACGTGGGGATGCTCAAGCCCGAGGACCTCGACGACGACCATCCGATGCGCCCCACCGTCATCAACCGCGCTCCCGAGTATGAGGTGCGCAACACCGACTGGGGCACGATGTACGGGGGATTCCGCACGAACGACGACGGCCAGATGTCCTGGCGCGTCGCCCACTTCATGTTCCCGTTCTGGACGCAGACGCCCAACGCACGCTTCTCCAGCCGCGCCATCGCGCGCGCCTGGGTGCCGATGGACGACCACCACAGCATGCTGTTCGACATCTCGGGCGGGGTCGACGAAGGTAACCCTGCCTACGTGTCCAAGCGCAGGAACGGGCAGCCGCTGTACGAGAAGTTCGAGTACGAGCCGAACACCAACGACTGGCATGGCCGCTGGCGCTGCCGTGACCGGGCGCACAACGACTGGGGCCTGGATCGCCAGTCGCAGCGCGACGGGACGCAATACACCGGCATCGGCAACATCACCATCCAGGACCAGGCGGTGACCGAGAGCATGGGGCCCATCACGGACCATGACTGGGAACATCTCGCGCCGACCGACCAGATGATCGCCCGCACCCGCCGTCGCCTGCTGCTCGCGGCCCGTGCTTATCGCGACAGCGGCGAACTGCCGCCGGGCGCCAGCGACCCGGACACCTTCATGGGCGCACGCGCCGGCTCCTTCCTGTTCGCCCCCGACGCGCCGCTGGAACAGGCTTACCAGGCGCAACTGGAAAAGGCGGTGCGCTGGACGGCGCAGCCCGAGGAGCGGGCATGAAGGCGAGGGTTCGATCGGTCCGCTGGGAGGCACAGGACATCCTGGGCTTCCGGCTGGAGCCACTGCCCGGGGCGCACCTGGCACCCTTCACCGCCGGTGCCCACGTCGACGTGGCGCTGCGTCCTGGCCTCACCCGCAGCTATTCCCTGCTGAACGACCCCAGGGAGCACGGCGCCTACGAGATCGCCGTGCAACTGGACCCCGCCACCCGCGGCGGCTCGCGCCACATCCACGAGGAATGGCGTGCCGGGCAGCTGGTGGAAGTCTCGGAACCGCGCAACAACTTTCCGCTGGAGGAGAACTCAGCTCACACTGTGCTGGTCGCCGGCGGCATCGGCATCACGCCCATGCTGTCGATGATCGCGAGACTGCAACGCCTGGGATCTTCCTGGGAGCTGCATTACGCCGTGCGCACGCGGGCCCGTGCAGCTTTCCTCGACCAGCTGGCGGCATTCGCGCAGGTACATGTGACCATCGACGATGAGCCGAGCACGCCGCGGCTCGACCTGCAGCGCCTGCTCGGCTCGCTGGCGCCGCAGGCGCATGCCTACTGTTGCGGGCCCGCCGGCATGCTGGCCGCGTACCGCGAGCATGGCGCCCACCTGGGCAAGCGCCTGCACTTCGAGTATTTCTCGGCGGACACGCAGCCTGCATGCCAGGGCGGCTACCGGCTGGAACTCCAGCGCAGCGGCAAGACCCTCGAGGTCAAGGCCGGCGAGACCATGCTGGACGCGTTGCTCAACGCCGGTGTCGACGTGGGCTTCGCCTGCACCGAAGGCGTCTGCGGCAGCTGCCGCGTGCCTGTGCTCCATGGCGTGCCGGACCACCGCGACGTCTTCCTCACCCAGGACGAACGCGATGCGAACGACGCCGTGATGGTGTGCTGTTCCGGGGCACGCACCCCGTCCCTTACCCTGGACCTCTAGATGGACATGCCGACCGGCAACAAGAGCACCGTGAATTTCGACTTCCACGGCCGCACGGCACTGGTCACCGGCGCCGGCCGCGGCGTGGGCGAGGAGATCGCCCGCCTGTTCCACGCCTCCGGCGCGCGCGTCGCGGTGAGCGACATCGACGGGCAAGCCGCGCGGCAGCTGGCGGATCGCCTGGACGATTCCGGCGTCTCTGCGATGGCCCTGACACTCGACGTGCGCAGCAAACGGGCGTTCGAGGATGCGCGGGACCGCATCGCCAGCGCCTGGGGCCGTACCGACATCGTGGTCAACAATGCCGGTTACGCCAAGCGCACGCCGGTGCAGGACATCACGACCGAGGAGTTCGACGACATCGTGGCAATCAACATGCGCAGCGTCTTCCTCAGCTGCCAGGTCTTTGCCGATCACATGCGCTCCAACGGCTGGGGCCGCATCGTCAACATCACTTCGCTGGCCGGGCAGAACGGCGGCACGGTCGCGTCGGCGCACTACGCGGCAGCCAAGGCGGGGGCGACCATGCTGTCGAAGTACTTCGCACAGCAGCTCGCGGGCACCGGCGTCACCGTCAACGCCATCGCGCCGGGCCCGATCTCCACGGCCAAGGGGCGGCTGTCGCAGGAACAGATCGAGCGCATCGAGAAGCTGGTGCCGATCGGCCGATTCGGAGAAGCCTCCGAGTTCGCCGCCGCGGTGGCGCTACTGGCGTCCGACCAGGGCGGGTTCTTCGTCGGGGCGACTCTGGACATGAACGGCGGGCTCTTCATGCGCTGAGAAAAGCCGGCTATCGTTCCCGCCTTACTCCCGATTCCTGAATTGCAGCTCGACGCCGCCCAGCCATGACAGAAGCACCCGCTCTCGGAGATCCCACACTCGATGCTGACCACGCGAAGCTGGCCGACCTCGTCGACCGCCTCGCCGCTGCCAAAGGCGCAGACGTGCTCGCCAGCCTCGACGCGCTTCAGGCGCACGCCAGCGAACACTTCGCGCTGGAGGACCAGGAATTGCGGCAGATGCGTGACGGCAACGCCAGCTGCCACCTGGACGAGCACGCGGCCGTGCTCAAGTCGATGGACGAGGTGCGCGGCATCGTCGCGGCCGGTCCGGACTCGACCGAGTCCGCCCATCTGGTGGCGCGGCTGACGGCCGAGCTGCGCCGCTGGCTGCCCGAGCACGTGACGGCCATGGATGCAGGCGTCGCGCATACCCGCACCCGCAGTCGCCTGGGTGGGGCGCCGGTGGTGCTCACTCGCCGGTCTTCGCCTCCGGGCTGATCGGCGCCACCTCACCACGCATACCTAGGACCGCAGGGAAAACTCTCTCCGGTCGCCGCCCGGCCCGGATCACAGTGTGGACGTGTCCACACCGTCCCGCCGGCCCCGCTCCGCCGAGTCCTGCCCCTGGCAGGCCGACGGTCGCTTCGCTGCCGACCTGCCGCTGGAGGACTATCCCAGCACCATGCTGCTGCGGCTCGCCCAGGCGATCCAGCAGCAGGTCAGCGCCACCTACGCACGTGCGCACGGCCTGTCGGTGGCCGAGTGGCGCATGCTGGCACGGCTGAATTCGGAAGGCTCCGTGCAACTGGCCACGCTGTGCCGCGCGCTGGCGATGGACAAGGCGTACGCGGGGCGGCTGCTGCGCTCCCTCGGCGCACAGTCGCTGGTCACGGTCGAAGCCGATCCGGCCCACGGCCGCCGGCTGATCGTGGCGATCACCCCCGCCGGCCGCGCGCTGGCGCGCCGCATCCTGCCGCAGGCGCGCGCAAGCCAGGAGCAGTTGCTGCAGGTGCTGGATCCGCAGGAGCGCGCCGCGCTGTACGCATCGCTGAAGAAGCTGCAGGCCGCGCTGGACGATACCGCGCCCCAGCCCGCCAGCCACGCGACCGAGCAGCCCGCCCAGCAGCTTGCGGCCCGCCTGTTCGAGGTACTGCGAGGTCAACCCCACGCCCACGGTGGCGAGGAAATCCTTGACGTGCCCGGAGTCGAGTTCGTAGCCGTAGGCCTGGCCGATGCGGTAGACCAGCCGCATCTGCAGCGGGATGATCGCCATGGTCGACAGCGTCTCCGGCAGCAGTTCCAGCGCGCCGTTGGTGATGGCGGCGTTGAGGATGGTCTGGTCGAGCTCCTGCTCGCTGACGTTGGGCGTGCGCACGCCCACGCCCACGCCAGCCACGCCCGCCGTGGGCACGGGCGGAGGCTCGACACTGCCGCCCAGGGCGATCCAATCTATGAGGCTGGCGTGCAATTGGGGCGGTTGCTGCGTACGGCGTTTTTGGCTGACTACTTTGTCAAGGACGCTTTCAGGAACGAGTTGCGCCGGGTGCTCAATC
>Ga0208695_1002923_pt1 | contig 11969 bp, 7 predicted proteins | sample AD_UKC111_MetaG_FD_184449 | JGI IMG/M metagenome (GOLD analysis project Ga0208695, IMG submission 184449) | Active sludge microbial communities of municipal wastewater-treating anaerobic digesters from Hong Kong - AD_UKC111_MetaG (SPAdes)... | ecosystem: Engineered > Bioreactor > Anaerobic >... | reverse complement strand
GGATCATTTTGTTGGGCTCGGCGTTCGCTTCGCATACACTGCTGGCATTTCCAATCCTCAACAGGTTGGGGGTCACCCGCAATTCCGCAGTTGCCGTTACCGCAGGAGCAACCATCCTTACGGATATCGGTGCTTTCATCATTCTTGCTATTGTCCTGGGGGCGCAGGATGGCCACCTGGAAATCGGATATTTCATAAAGCTCCTTGCACTACTGATAGCCTTTGCCCTGGCCATCATCTTCGTCCTCCCTCGAATTGGTAAATGGTTTTTCCAGCGCTTCAACAGCAGAACGGTCGAGTTCCAGTTTGTCGTTGTAATGCTGTTCATCTGTGCATTGGGGGCAAAACTGATCGGAGTTCACGAAGTCGTAGGTGCATTCCTGGCGGGGCTTGCCATTAGCGCCACTTTGCCCAGGCACAGCCCCGTGAGCGGCCATGTTTTATTCATGGGTGAATCTTTCTTTATTCCTTTATTTTTACTCTACAGCGGCATGATCACTGATCCATTGACCATCGTTCATCATCCGCAGGCGATCTTCCTAGCACTGGGAACCCTTGTTGTGGCTTACGTTTCAAAGTTCATTGCCTCTTTCATCACAAGCAAAATATTCCATTACACCAAAGCTGAATTTTGGACGGTGTTTGGCTTATCGCATGCCCAGGCCGCAGTGACTATCCCAACCCTGGTCATTGGTTTGCAGAGCGGATTGTTCACTGAAGATCTGTTCAATGCAGCAATTCTCATGATCTTATTCACGTCCATTACTTCACCTTTGATCGTGCAAAAATTCGCACCCGGCTTGCACCAGGCTGAAGATGCGACAGAAGCGCTTCCGCTATTTCAAAGGATCCTCGTTCCCATTGCCAACCCTGCCACACAGGAACATTTGTTGACACTGGCCAGCCTTCTGGCTAAAACTTGCGGGGGGGAGGTATTGGCAGCTAACGTTGTACTTGATCGGTCTGATCAGATATTCAACATTCAGCAACAGAAAGAGCTGCTAAACCACGTTCCAGAAATCATCAGTGATCCCGAAACGAAATATGAACTCATTCCGCGCCTGGCAAATTCTTATGCGCAGGGGATATTACAGATTTCGAAGGAGAGGGAATCCAGTTTGATCGTTATGGGATGGCGGGGCAAACGAACCTTCAAAGAAAGCGTCCTGGGATCGATTCTGGATGAAGTGATCTGGGGATCAGACACACCGGTGATGGTGGGAAAACTGGCATATCCTTTGAATGGAAATCAACGGGTACTGCTTTTACTCCCTGCCAATGTCGTTTCTCCATCAGCATTAAAACGGGTGGTCATTGCGAACATCACCATGGCAAAGGCTCTTAATGTTCCCTTAAGTGTGTTGGCTGATAAAAGCTTCTTATCAACTATCCATGAGATTGTGAAGAGGCATAATCATGACCTGGACGTTGAGATCAAGGAAATGATCGGTTCTCTGCGCATCAATGAACTTGACAAGGATGCGGCCAGCGACCTGGTTGTGATCCCTGGTTTTGGGTCGCGGAAACGTTTTCTGGCGAACCTGGGTACACTTCCGGAACGTATGGCCACGATGTTTGACGGCAATCTGATCATCCTGCACTTTGATCGTTAAGTGTCGTTTGGCCTGACTATTGGATTTCGATGGTAGTCAGGGATTTTAATGCCAATTAACTTCACTCCTGGTCAAATACTGTCTGCGCCAGCGACGAAGGGTCGTATCCATAATCCTTGAAGTGTCCGCTGAGCAATTGCAGCGCTTCTTCCATGTTACCGGATGCCGACTGGCAATCTCCGGCATGATCTTTAATTTTTCCCTGTGTCATCACCATTTCGGTTGTATCCAATTCATACCAGGTGTCGCAAAGGATCACTGACATTCTGCCGAACTGGTAAAACGGCGCCTTGGATTTTGGATAGGTGACCTTGCCGGTGATCTTGTCTTTAATGGATTTGGGGATCTTGGCCGTGAAGATAGGCCTGGTCTCCGGCATTCCATTCAGCAGCGAATCACCCGCCATCCATGAAGGCTGGTGGATATCAAGATAATCCAGTATCGTGGGGGCAATATCGAGGTTCTGCACGTTAGGGATGATGGTCTGGGCGTATTGGCCCTCGGGGAAGAGCATCATCAGGAGCGTGCGGCCGTTGGTCCATTTCTGGGTGTGATCGCTGGCAAGGATGATCACCGTATTATCTAGAATTCCTTCCGCTTCCAGGTTTTTATAAAGTTTTTCAAAGTGCTGATCGAAATCCAGAATGCTGTCGTAATAGAATTCGTTTTCATATTTTTCCTGGGTGTTCAGGGGTTCTCCGGCAGAGAACACCTGTTCATCGGGGAAATACTTAGGACCGTGTGTACCCATCCAATGTAAATGGATAAATGTGGGTTGTTCTGCTTCGCGTAAGATAGACAATGCCTCATCGATCTTCTGCTGCTCGGTTGTTTTTACGATTCCCAGTTCTGTTACCTGTTGATATGGATTATCCATGTCGAGGAGGAAGAAAAGGTGCCCCAAACGGGTGGAGGGACGCTCGATGGCTTCCTGCAGGAAGATCTTGAAATCTTCCGGGAATATTGCAGAGATTGTTGTCATCAACCATCCGCTGGACGCATAAGTGCGGCCGCTGGCTTCGTCAAAGGCCCCTTGCAGATTGTGCGTGTAGGCATCCGCGTAGTGGGAATAAGTCAATTGAATTGTGTTGTAGCCGTAATTCTTTAACAGGCCAGGCAGGTGCTGCGTGGCATCGACGCCCTTGAGCACCTCGTTGGAGTAAAGCACACGCAGGTCGATGGGATATTTGCCGGTCAGGAGGGATGAAATGGAGCCGATGGTTCCCTGAGCGTTGGCAAAGGAATTTTCAGCGAGCAAGGCGTTGGGCGCAAGTGTTTCGAGAAATGGCGTGGTTTCTTCTTCGAAACCATAGAGCGACATATTGGCGGCATTCAGACCGTCCACAGTGATGAGTAATATATTCGGCATGGCATCCTGGCGGGTCTGGCCGTCAGGTTCGATGGTTTCAGCTTGCGTTCCGCGGTTCAGCAGCAACGGAACAATGATGCCCAGAATCAGCAGGAGGCTCAGCGAGATCGTAGCAAATCCCCAGGTGCCGGTTGGTCTGGCTACGCATACTTCGTCCACGAAGCGGATGAAACCGAGCACCGGCTTGTAAAGCAAGGCAAGGAGGTTGAGATAGAGTGCAGTATAAAACAACCGGTAGAGGCCGGTTGCCGAAACGATGCCGAAGTTGAACACGGTATATGTAAAGTTATCGATCAGCATCAACACCAGTGTGGCCAAGATAAATGTGGGCACAATGCTGAACAGGTTTAATAAAATATGGTTTGGTTTCTTTTTGGATATTGCCGCATAGAGGACAAGGGGAAGCAGCAGTACCAGGCTGGCCAGGACGAGCAAAACTCCGAAATTAAAGAGCAGCAGCCCTTTTTCGTACCCGGCGATGGTGGTGAGCGCGGAGGGCTTGGTGATGATGAAGATCCATTCCAGCAGTGCGTAAATAAAAGCGATCAGCCCTGTTGCAAGAAACAGGCTGAAGGGTGAAAAGGAAGAATTCTTGAGAAAAGAGAGTAGGACAGCGAATCTTTTTTTGAGTGAGGTCATAGGGCGATGAGCGATTTCTTTAAATAAGATGGCTCTATTCTAAATCAAATTTGACCCCCGGGAAGGTGGAAGATACTAGAAGAATCCGACCCTGCAATCAAGGTTTGAGCTGAATAGTCTTATCGCAACAGGGATCGCGATGTGAATGATGCTTTCTATGTCGTAAAAAAATCTATTCAATTGAACGGCGGATCATTGCCGGTAATTAACAAGTGAACCCTCCGGGGATATTTGTGCAATAATAAAATATCTTTTTTGAAGTGAGGGCAAAATGAAGAAGGTTATGTTCGTACTGTCTTTTCTTCTTTTATCAGGGTGCTCTCTTACGGATGCGGCCATTCAAAAAGCAATTTATGAAACCCAGACATCCGAATCATTAAAAAATTCAGAAGTGGCACAATCTATTTCCATGCTTCCCAGCAAGCTGGTGTTTAACTCGGACCGGGACGGGAATGTGGAAATCTATTCCATGAATCCCGATGGGAGCGAAATCACCCGGCTGACTAATTCACCATTTTTTGATGGTGCTCCGGATTGGTCACCAGACAGCCGGTATATCGTGTTTCTCACCGACCGCGACGGAAATGCCGAGATTTACCGTATGGATGCTGATGGCAGCAATTTGGTCAACCTGAGCAATAATCCTTATGACGATGCCTACCCGGATTGGTCGCCAGATATGGAGAAAATCGTATTTGAGTCCGTCCGCGACGGCAACCTGGAAATCTATGTGATGAATGCAGACGGCAGCGGTCAAACCCGCCTGACCAATAATCCGGGGGATGATTACGGGGCAAGGTGGTCGCCGGACGGCAGCCAAATTGCTTTTTCATCCGTGAGGAGCGGAAACCTGGATGTGTATTTAATGAATCCGGACGGAAGTGAGCAAGTCAACATTACCAACCACATCGCCAATGACTGCAATCCAACCTGGTCATGGGAGGGCAGCAAATTGGCCTTCGATACTGACCGCGATGGGAATTATGAAATTTATTCGATGAATCGGGATGGGAGCGGTGCCACCCGCTTGACCTTCAGTGCCGGCAATTATGGCTATTCCGATTGGTCGCCCGACGGGAGAAGGATCGTTTTTTCGGTGGATAACGGCGGGAATTGGGATATCTACGCGATGGACTATGATGGAGGGAACATCACCGAAATATTAACCGGGCAGACGGGTGATTTCAATCCCAGGTGGTCGCCTGGAACGACTACATTATCTGAACCGGTGGCTGTATACACCATTCCAACGCTGGTTGAAACCCAGACAACCCAATCGATTCCTCCTGCTGTACCGACCACCTCATCTTTTGTTGAGGAGACAGGATGGATCGAGGTATCCTACTCGGGGACGGTTGACCTCACCCAGCCGACCCCGAAGGCTCTGGATCAAATCGTGATTTTCCACGGTCAGAATACGGTTGGCGCAGGCTTTAGCTGCCAGGGTTGCTATGCACTCGAACCAGCGATCGATTTTGTATTCGATGTTCCAACCGAAGATATCAACGGCTCGGATATTGTCTTCCGCACCGGTGAAGAATACCAGTATTTGATCAGAGGATATTTGAGGAATAAAACAGTCAGTGATTTCTTCGCTGGCAGTTTGCCGGTCTTCGAGGTGACTTATCTGGAAAGACTAAAATGAGTTTTTACTGACCATGCCGGAATTGTTGTTTTAATTTAGACAAACAAGGTTGTAGTTTTCAATTAATCGTTACGAGCAAATCGATATAATCCTTGGTGAGTTAGTGGGGTATGAAGGAGGCTTTATTGGATTCAATCAAAAGATTAAGTTCTAGATGCAATCCTTTCTGTATTACGTTTTAATCGATCAAACACGACAGGGCGCAACAGTATTGTCACAGGTGAGACTGTAATAATCAAGCCAAGTGAAAATGGAGACTTAAAAACGCAATCAACCGGAAAATATCAAAGAGGAAGAATGATCTCGTTTGAACGAATCCCGATAGAAGAATTACCTTGGAATGAGTTGAATAAATATACGGGCGCGAGCATATTCCATACCAGACAATGGATTGAATTTCTTGCGGATTACTATCACCTGGAACCTGTTGTTGCTGCGGTCAAATCAAATGACCAGATTGTAGGCTACTTCACGGGATTAATTATCAAGAAATATGGTTTTAAAATTTTGGGCAGCCCTTTCCGGGGATGGAACACTTTCTTTATGGGCTTTTTACTAATGCCTGGAATTTCATACCATGATGTCTTACGAATATTCCCGGAATTTGCTTTTACTCAGCTTCAATGCGATTTCTTAATGATCGTGGATTTAAATATAAAAGAAGATGATCTGAAGGGTTTACCTTATCACGTGAGAGAGGTCCACAATTATGAACTCGACCTAACCAAGAGTGAAGAGGAATTGTTGGCCAACATGGAGAACAAATATGTGCGGCGTGCTATTCGCAGAGCAATAAAAAAAGGAATCGTTATAGAAGAAACAACCGATCCCGGTTTTGCGGATGAATACTATACCCAGTACCTGGAGGTAATGAACCGGCAATCGCTTTCTCCTCTCTACGGGTTAGAATTTATCCAGCAGATGATTTCTCGCTTTCGTATGTCAGGCAACTTGCTCATGTTATGTGCGAAAAACGCTGAGGGGAAGTGTGTAGCAACGATCATTGACTTCGTTTTCAATAAAATAGCAGTGGGCTGGGGGGCAGCCAGCTGGAAACAATACCAATATCTTAATCCAAATGAATTAATGATTTGGTATGAAATGAAAAAAATAAAGGAAATGGGATCTGAAGTATTGAACCTGGGGGATATGAAAAAGCAGTTCAAGCAAAAATTTGGAGCCCAACGAGTGCCATGTTACCGGATTCTGAAAGGTCGAAATCCGATTCTGTATTTCTATATCTATACTGCTGTCTCGATCGAAGAACGATTAAAACGTCACACTTGAAGAGAATCATCGACTTAAGGAATAAATTAGCAGCTTCTTTTGGGGTTTAATGGGATGAGATAGGGTGTTTCAAAGGAGCGCGAGGAGGGGCGAACCCTCATGAGTCACCATCGACGGATTATCAGTTCCTTGCGTCTGTCTTTCCTCCGGCTGCTTCCATTCTCCTTCAAATGTGTGTCTATAATTAATCCTTTCCGACTTTCATTTTACACGTGACCTAGTAACATTTCTTCCCATCTCCGTCTGTGTCCCTGCTCTACATGTCAGTCATGGAAAAAATCCTCATAGAGCAGACCAGGCAGGATTGGCGCGTCAATATTACTGAATGAATTGACAATCGGATTTAAATCTTCTACACTGATTAATGCGGCAGGCACAGCAGAATCCCCGAAAAATATATTAGCCTTCAAATGAATATCAGGTTGAGAATGGTTTGGCAGGGCATGCCTGAAAGGAGGGTGGTCCATCCAACTGATTTTTTCACTTCGAGTCCATGATTTGATCCCGAAAAAAATGGAGGAAAATATGAAAAATCACGTGTTTCGCGCTTTTGCCATTGCCGTCATCATCGCCATGATATTACCAGCAGCAGCTTTTGCATCACCTCCTGTTGAACTAGATGAATATTCCACTTGGGACGCAGATTTGATCAATAGCGAGGAAGTTGTTTATACCGGGGCTGGCGTATATGTTGCTGTCCTGGATACCGGCCTGGTTCCCAACTGGAAGGATTACTTCCCGACAGATAGCATCGCCACAGACCTGGGCACCGGGTTCTACCAACCAATCACCTTCAAAGCCAAGAAAGATGTCTGCGGGTTAGGCACTACTGTTGGAAAGCTCGTTCGAACCTCATTCATTGGCTCAACGGGTTCCACCCACGGCACACACGTCACCAGCACCATCCTGGGATACGATTACCGCAGCAATAGCGATGCCGCAAGCGGTTTTGCCATCCCGGCGATCCATGTAAGGGGGATTGCTCCTGACGTTACGATCATCCCGGTAAAGGTCCTCACCGATTACCAGATTCCAGCGCTGCCCAAGTGTGATCCGGCTTCTAAAGCTACCACTGCCGTCTTCGGCACATCGGAGATGGTGGCGGCTGGCATCGATTATGTTACCGACCTGGCAATAGCCGGCTACCGACCGATGGTGATCAACATGAGCCTGGGAGGCAGCGAATTGGAAGCGGTTGAACAGGCTGCCATCGATCGCGCGATTGCTAATGGTGTGATCGTTGTGGCAGCGGCCGGCAATGAAGGCGAGACTGGAATGCATTATCCGGGCGCGTATGCTCCAGTCATTTCTGTCGGTTCCGTTGGCTGGACCGGCGAGTGGCTCAGACCCGGCGATGGACCGCGGTACCGGATGTGGTGGCTCAAATACAGCGAAGCCCCGTTACTGCCCGGTACCGGGGAAGTCGCTGACCCGACCCTGGTTGAAGATGTCTACGTGTCAGACTTTTCCAGCCGGGCTTTGCCCGGGCAGGAACTGGACGTGCTTGCCCCGGGATCGTGGGTACGCGGTCCCTATAGCGGTGATCCGGGCTACAATCACCTTCCCTGGTGGTCCAAGGGGATTGGCGACCTGGTGGGAGGTAACGCGGGCAACTTCTATTATGTGGGCGGCACTTCAATGGCTACTCCCCACGTGGCAGCTGTGACAGCACTGCTGTTGGAGCAAGATCCCAGCCTGACCGCGGCCGAAGTGGAGAACATCCTGAAAAGCACGGCTCTAGCGATCCCCGATACGGGCAGCCGAGACATTTGGGATAATACTGCAGCTGCGACGATCACCTGGGATACAGATTGCAACGGGACGCCCTGCGATGCAGTGGGTTCCGGCCTGGTTCAGGCTGACGCAGCCATCATGTATGGGCCTTAGAGAGAGGCGATGACCATCGGTTGATTCTTTAAGACTGGCGGCCCCGTGACGGACCGCCAGTCATTTTTTTCCTGAAATCTGAGGGGGTGTTTGTTATCAGAGCGAGAGGGGGTCGAACCCTTATGATGTTTCCATTAGTAGAATCTATTACCAAACCCTAAGAGATTCAAAGCCCTAATTAGCACAAAATGTTACCAAAATGTGATATTTATTTGATTAGGTTTTTATGTATTTCTCATTAATAGTATAAAATTCTCCCATGAATGCATTCGAGCAAATTGTTGCTGGTCTTTTTCGTGCAGAAGGTTATTGGACCATCACAGGCTACAGGGTGGACCTGACGAAGCAGGAAAAAAGAGAAACTGGGAAACCATCTCTGCCGCGACCAGAAATTGATATTTTGGCATATAGGGGTAGTACGAATGAATTGATCTGGATTGAGTGCAAATCCTATCTCGATTCGCCTGGGGTTCGATATTCGAGTTTTACGAACCCCGAAGATCCAGGTTTCCAACGATATAAGGTATTTAACGATACACGATACCGTGAAGTAATCAGGACGGCATTGATCAATCAGACGGTCAGGCTCAAACTTACTCCACCAACTCCGACACTGTCTTATTGCCTGGTTGCAGGGAAGGTGTATAGAGAAAGTGACAAGGTCAACCTGCAGGGTCATTTTTCTCAAAGAGGTTGGCTGTTTTTCGATGACTCTTGGCTAAAAGAACGTCTGAAAAACGCGGCTGAATCACAATATGAGGATGATACTGCAATGGTTGTTGCCAAAATCATCCAACGTATTTAATCCCTTTACCAAGGATTATTGCCAATTTCAGATTAATATTTCGATAAATTTAGTGGTATTGCCAAGGATGCCAAAATTTTTCGTGATAAAACCTCTGTTTTTCTTCCTCTGCATTTTTTTCTGCAATTATAAAATCAGGCAAGATTTCTCTCTTCACTCGCATTGGATATTGTTCTTTTAGTTCACTCTCCAATTCGTATACTGCATTAGTTCCAGCTTCATCCTCTTGATAGACAACTGCTCTGATCATTAATCTAGCAAAAGCATTGTTCTCTGATATTTTCTGAACTTCGGAATAATAGAAATCAATCCAGTCACTTCTGATTTGTTCCTCAACTGGCTGAGTGTCCTTGTCTGGAAGAGGGAGTTGACCGTGGGGATTGGTGGTGAAACGGTAATAAGCGGAAATTAGCCTATACACTGGAAGGAGGATATCGAATTGGTATCCTTTTTCCCATATAAGATCGTGAATTGCCTGTGTAAGATCATTTTCAACCTGGAGTAATTGTGCCGCTTTGATGTATCGATCAGCAGGAATGCGGAACAACTGACCTCCCAACCCTGAAAAACCGTTTTCCTGAATTTGCCAGAGCAGATGGTTGTCATCATCTCGAAACCACTTTCCCATAATAATTCTTCCCCTATTCCTTTATGCCTTATTCGCTTTAATTCCCTCAATTTTGCTTGCGTACGCTTTTGATCCACAACCTGGAAGGTAATTTTCACATATAAAAATTCTTCCTTTGTTGGATCATCGTGATGCCTACCTTTCGATTCTTGATTCGAAAGGTAATTTCATTTTCTTCCCTTTACTCAAATTCCTCTGGCAACCCCTTCACGATTTGTACTGTTTCCAGGCTGACCGTCACGATCTTCTTGATCAACCTCACGATATACTCTGGGTCATCAGGATTGTTCGGGTCATTCATAATACCTGACCTTTTATCGGTTTTTACTCGATACTGATCGATGATCCATTCCAGCGCGGATCGATTACCCAGTTTGTACTCATAAACTTCAGGTGGGATTCCTGTGAGAGTCAGAAAATCGTTGTAAATTATGGCTGTTTTATCAGGTGACAATTTCATTTTTTCGACACGCCAGTCAAGAGGGTGGTTCGGATTCTCCACCATAGTGAGAGGATATTCAGGTTGATCCTCATAATTCACATGGATTTCTGCTAATCTTTTTCCTGCATTTGAGAATGCCCAAAAATCAGGTGCAAATGGAATTCTAGGGAGTTCTTTACGAAGATTTGCTGCATATTTATTTCTATAATCTGGGTTATGTAAAAAGCCATAAACATAATAAAAAATGTTCCATTTGGTAATAGAGAAATCTTTATATCTTCTTTGAAATTTACTTAGCGTCTGATCAGTGATATTCTCTACAGGGTATGTTCCATTCTCGGAATACATATAGTAGGGGAAGCATTGAGTATCACCAGTAAAATGTAGATCAACGAGGTGGTTTGTAGCAAGAATGTGAAATGGTTTGTTTACTCCAATTGTTGAAAGGCAAAGTACTAGATTCTCTTGCTCTATCACTTGATTGGGAAAAATCCTGTTAAATGAACCCGGGCGATCAATTAATATTCGGTTGTAAAAAAGGTGTTCTCGCGTAAATGGTCGATAATGAGCAACCCGATAATCCTGATCAGATATCTCAATAGAGTTTCCTGAAAGAAAATGTCTTTTTAAAGTACTACTCCACTTAATCTTTGAATAATCGATAATATTATCAATATTTTTCTTATTCACTCCTTTATTTGCTAATCGTAGGATTTCGCTATTGTAGAATTCAGAATATCTAAAAATTTTTTGTTGCAAAGAACTATATCTAAAACCATAAACTATTTGATCACGATTTGTAGATATACCTAGAGTATATTTTTTAAAAATTGTTTCACCTTGACTAGTTTGCGATAATTTTTCGACTTTTGAACCTAGCGAAAGATAATTATGAAATTCAGATTGAAGATGATCATTTAACCAAGTAGAGTCTTGGTTTGGATGGATCTTTTCCCATATCACTCCATTTACACTTTTTGAAGTATTCAAAAAGTTGAATTTCACTTCTCTTCGATCCAATTCTCCAAGCCTTGCATAATAAATTATCGGTTTATCACTTTGGTTTTTCTTTTTCCGAATAAAGAAATTAATGCTTACACCTACTTGAATACCAAAAACATTGTTAATTGTTCCAGATAGTCTAGGATTTTTTCGGACATTTCCACCCAGATCAAGGATGTATATGGAGTCGAAATCTTTTGAAAGATGTTTCCTCATCCCATCAAATGTCATTTCGGTAATATAACTATTATTATTCACAAAGGCTACAATACCTTCTTCTCCGATACGATCAGTTGCCCATCGAATTGCTTTAATGTATGGATCATTTAATTTTCGTAGTAGTTGTGCTTTTGAAGCCTTTCCATAAGTTTCTGAGATACGTTTATCAATAATTGGATATTTACGATTTCTGTTATTATCATTCTCATTTACTTGACCTGCATTATATGGGGGGTTTGCTATAACCACAAAGATTGGTGCATTTCTTTGTTTAGCAATTCGTTGTGTGTTCTCATGCCCGAAGATGCTCATTTGCTCTGTCAGTTCAAAAGTATCCACCAGGCAAATACCATCAAAGGGTTTATATGTACCGGATAATTCAAAATAGGCGTGTTCGATATTCATCGATGCGATGTAATAGGGGAGTAACATC
>Ga0208695_1002920_pt1 | contig 11984 bp, 9 predicted proteins | sample AD_UKC111_MetaG_FD_184449 | JGI IMG/M metagenome (GOLD analysis project Ga0208695, IMG submission 184449) | Active sludge microbial communities of municipal wastewater-treating anaerobic digesters from Hong Kong - AD_UKC111_MetaG (SPAdes)... | ecosystem: Engineered > Bioreactor > Anaerobic >... | reverse complement strand
TTCACTCCATTCAGTACGGCTCCGACTAGGTTTGCTTTGACCTGCCTCAACAGTTCGAGCGATCTCTCAAGTACTCTCAAATCGGTCGAACCAGCTCTAACCACCAGTAAAATTGCATCAGTAAGTTGCGATAGGACGGTCGCATCGGTAACAGCGATAACCGGCGGAGTATCAAACAGGATTATATCGTATTTTTCTCGCGCTCTTTCCATAAAATTTTTAAGACGCTGAGAGGCTAAGAGTTCCGAAGGATTAGGCGGAATATCGCCGCAAGTTATTAAGTCAAGATTGGGAACTTCAGTCTGGTGAATAACCTCTTCATCCGGCAAGTTCTCAATTAAAAGGTGGGTTAAGCCGGGAGCTCGTTGAAATTCGAATACCTTATGTTGAATCGGCTTGCGCAAATCGGCATCAATTAGCAGAACTTTCTTACCCAGATTGGCAAAAGTAATAGCAATATTAATGACCGTGGTGGACTTGCCATCGCCGGGGCCAGCACTGGTAACGAGCAGACTCTTGATTGGGCGGTCGGGACTCATAAACTGGATATTAGTGCGTAGAGTGCGGTAGGCTTCGGCAACGGCTGACTTGGGATCATAATGGGAAACCAACCGTGCTTTGACCAGTACTTCCTCTCCGTTGTTTTTATCCTTATAAACTTTGCCAATTTTCTCGACAGCGCTTTTGACATCAATGGTCGGAATGATCGCTATCGCCGTCAATCCTAACCGCTGTAAATCCTCACCAGATTTAATCGAATGATCAAGATAATCGCGTATAAATGCAATCCCGACTCCCGCACCTAATCCTAGAAATAAACCTAAAAGCAGATTCATCTTCTTTTTGGGCTTGACCGGTTTTTCGGGTGGAATGGCTGGATCAATAATGCGAACATTACTAATCTTACTGGCTTCGGTAATCCGCGATTCCTGAAGTTTCGTTTTCATCAGGATATAGTACTTTTCATTCACCTGACGTTCACGATCCAGGCGGGCATATTCGAGAGTACTGGCTGGGAGTCTATCAAGTCGGGCAGAATACTGATCAACTAATTTTTTATATTCATTACATTTGGCTTCCAGGGAAATGACCTCGATATTGTTCATTATTACCTTATTGAGTAGTTCAGCCGAAATTTTAGATTGCTCTTCCGGCGTCAATCCTAAATTGGTAATCTTTTCAGATTCTTCAAATAGCTTCTGCTTTAAATCTGTAATTCTTTTATCCAGCTCTTTGATTGCCGGGTGGTCAGCACTATATCCTTGAACGGTCATTACCGTAATTTTTTCAGCTTCCATTTCGGCAATACTTTGACGAAGTTGAGCTACGAAGGGATTAGTGGTATTAATCGCCTCTTGGATAACCATTTGCTCGCGTTCGGTTAGCATTTTCTGTTGATTATCAAGAGTTTGTTGAGCTATTTTCAGATCAGCTAGAGTCGTATAATAAGTAGCCTCAAAAGTGCTGAGTTGATCAATCAAAATTTTAGCAGTTTCATCCAGACCGAAAATACCTTCTTCGCGCTGGTAATTTTTCAAAGCCTCTTCCGACTCTTTCAGGTCCTTTTCTATTTTTTCGAGTTGTTCCTCGAGGAAGTTTTTCATCTCGATCACTTCCCCAAGGTTGTATTCTACATCGGTCTTATAATATTCACTTGCGATCGTATTAGCAATTAGGGCGGCTTCTATGGGATCAACGGAAGAAATTGTCAACCGAATAGCTTCAGTTTCGCGAATCGGTTCGACTTTCATAGATGTCATTAAATTTTTGACAATAGCTCGATCGAGGGTATCAACTACCATCAAATCTTCCTCTTGGGACGGCATAAAAATATGCTGTAATCCGCTGGTTATGCCGCCCATCAGATCTCCTAAGCCAACGCCTTTTTTATGGTATTTTCTTGTTTCTAAAAGGTATAGACTGTCAGCATAAGGCGAATTACGTAAGGCTTTGATTACATTTCGCGCTAGAGCAGTGCTTTTCAACACCTCTATCTCGTTATTGACTTTCATATAACTCATCGGTAACAATGGATTCTGGAATAAAGTGCTGGTAGAAGCCGCTCGGCCGGAGAGCATCAGAGTCGTAGATGCCTGATATTCCGGCGGAGTGGTAAATGTAATGTAAATCGTGAGGAGCATAACCACAACGAAAACGATTCCGATGATCCAGCGGCCTCGATAAATAATCCGAAAATAATCCTGAAGCGAAACTTCCTTTTCTGTTTCAGTAAAGCTTCTTTCCGGAATTCCTGTTTTGATATTACCATTCATAGTTTCCATTGAGTAATCCTATGCTCCTTTCTCAACATACACTTCGACTGTACTCTTGAAATTTAATTGATATTTAAGAAAATAAAACAAACCCAAAGTGGTTAGACTAATAAAACCGACTGCGTGCATAATTACCGCCACAGCTTGAGCTTTCGACAATTCTAACCCTAGAAAAACCAGAATGCCGATCGTCGCGGCATGATAGGTTCCCACGTAGCCGGGAGCCGACGGAACTGAAATGATGGCAGAAGTAACAAAAAAAACCAGCAATAAATCGAACAAATCGAAGTAAACCTGTAAGGACGCGCCCATCAACCAGAAATTGCCGATATTAACCGCCCAGATCAAGAACGATTGAAAGATAATCAATCCCAGATGCGGCGTTTCTCGCAAGGTCGTCAAACCTTGCCAAAAATTCTTAACCGTCTTGCCTATTTTACTATCATCTAAATTTTTTATCTTTAGCATCTTTTGCTTGAAGAACCTTTTCAGTGCAACTTTTTTAAGGTTTGAAATATATACCAAAATAAATAAAATTAAAATAACTATTCCACTAATTAAACCGCTTGTTCGAACCCATTTAGGCATACCCGGGAAAAAAATAGCTCCACTGATTAGAACTATAATAAAAGTCAGAACATCGAGAGTCCGCTCCAATACAATAGTCCCGAATACGGCGCTAACCGGTATATTTTGGGTTTTACTCAGAGCATAACCCCTGAGAATTTCTCCCATACGAAAGGGAAAAACATGGTTACCGAAATAACCGATCATCTCCATCTCAAAAACCTGTTTAACAGGCAAATCATTTATCGGTAAAATCAAATATTTCCAGCGCCAACCGCGTATCCCGATTAGAAAAACCATAACCGCCATTGACAATCCAAAAATCCAGAGGTTGGTCAGACGCAAGTAACTTAAAAATTCGGTGCTATCAAATTTGCGGAAGCCCAAATAAAGTCCCAAAATACTGATGGCAAAGGCGAATAACGTCTTCGGACTAATGAGTTTTTTCCAAATATTACTGGAGTTATTTTTCATGGCCGTAAATCTATTAACTCATCGCCTTCATTTAAATTAATTTTGAATAATCCGGTATCGGCTCGCCCCAAAGCGATCAGAGTATCTAATTCAATATTAACCAAATTATCTTGAAAATCACGATATTCAGCCGATACTATCCTTCCGCGTTCACGATCAATTTTCATCTGTAAGGAACGGATATAGCCATCTTTAGAAGACGGTTTCAATTCTACAACAGCTAAAAGACCATTTTGGCACTCACTTTTACTAATCTGATAACCGTCGAAGGAACCACTTAAAATATCCCAAATCAATTTTAGACTGGAACGCGGATTGAATTCTTCAACTATTACTTGCCGATTAACTTTATCGTAGGTCCAGAGCCATTGACCATCATACACGATTTCCTCTTCCGTTTGACTCACGCGAAACTGGTTATCAGAGCCTAGAAAAAAGATACCGCTGTATTTACTCAAATTGGCATTGTCCGGCATTGCCAGTCGGACCGTAAACCCGATTTTAAACGGCACCGCTGATTGATAACAGTGCGCGACCTTTTTAAGAATCACCTGAGTGGTTTCTTGAGCTAATAATAATATTGGAATAGTCAGTAAAACAGACAAGATTATAGAATTGAAAATATATTTACGAGTTACCAATTTCACGGCAATAATTTAAGAAGTTTTCAGTTAGTAGCTTTGATATTTATCACAGAATTTCAGACCTCGTCTTCGTCATTTTGAATTTTATTCAATTGCTCCAGATAATCTTCATCCACTAAAACTTCGCGAGCTTTACTACCGGTAAACGCCCCGACGATGCTGGCTTTTTCCAGTTCATCAATTAACCGAGCGGCTCGGGAGTAACCGATTTTTAGTCGGCGTTGGAGAAGAGAAATCGAACCTTGCTGATGAGTTACGACTAAACGCAAAGCTTCATAATAGAGCGGGTCTTTTTCGCTGTCATCGTATAAGCCGAATTCTTCTACGCTTTCTTCTTTTACCGAGGGTAATTCGACCTGACCCGGTCGGGGTTGGTTCTCAATATGCTCCAGAATTCGTTCAATTTCTTCCAGTGAAATATAAGCGCTGTGAACTCGGAAAGGCTCGGGATTTTGAGGTGTGGTAATTAACAAATCGCCGCGGCCCAGTAATTTTTCCGCACCATTTAAATCCAGAATCGTTCGCGAATCAATTTTTGAAGCCACTTGAAAGGCGATACGAGCAGGGAAATTAGCTTTGATAACGCCGGTGATGACATCAACTGACGGGCGCTGGGTGGCAATAATCAAATGAATACCCACCGCCCGTGCCATCTGAGCTAAGCGCGTAATCGGTTCTTCGACTTCTTTGGCTGAGGTGAGCATCAAATCGGCAAGTTCATCAATTACAATGATAATATACGGCAGGAATTCTTTATCCAGTTCACCGCTGACTACCCGGTTATTATATTCATCAATATTGCGCACGGTAGCACTCGCCAGAATCTCATAGCGTCGTTCCATTTCAAGTTCGACGGAACGCAAGGCTACGATCGCGTTATCCGCTCGGGTAATAACATCTTCATCCAGATCCTCACAAGTGATTAAATGATAACCTTCCAGGGCTTTGAAAATGGACAATTCCAATTTTTTAGGATCAATCAGCATAAATTTGACTTCATCCGGTCGGGCTAAATAAAGAAGGCTGGCGATAATAGTGTTAATGCAGACACTTTTACCGGAGCCGGTTGCACCGGCAATTAGCAGATGAGGCATACGCGCCAAATCCAGAGTATAAATTTCGCCAGAGGTGGTTTTTCCGAGAGCGATGGTCAGTTTCGACTTAGCGCTAGCGAATTGCCGTGAGCCGATTATACTGCGCAGATAGACAATTTCCGGATTACGGTTGGGAATCTCGACGCCGACCACCGATTTACCCGGAATCGGAGCTACGATCCGGATGCGTTTAGCGGAAAGAATCCGCGCCAGATCATCGGCTAAGGCGGCGATTTTACTAACCCGCACGCCGACGGCAGGTTCAATTTCATATCGGGTAATAATCGGACCCGGCGAAACGTTGACCACCTTACCTTTTACGCCGAAGGTTTCCAGTGCATTTTCCAGCAACTGGGCATTTTCAGCCATTTCTTCCTTAGTCACCGAATCTCTTGACTCTGGTGGTAACTCGAGTAAATCAATAGGCGGCAGTTGATATACTCCGCCTGAGGTCTCAGATTTAGTTACTGGTTCGACTTTTGGTTCGATTATTGGCGGTTGTGGTTCAACCGACTTTTTAATTTTTACTTGTCGAGTAGCTTCGGTTTCAGATTGAACAACTGCGGCATCTTTTTCCGGTTGCGATACAGAAAACTGTCGATCAGGAATACGAGGTTGAGGTATTTCGCCGGATGTTCTTTCCTTTTTTGGGTGACGATGCGAACGCCATTTAGCGATCGGGCTATAAAAACTCCAGGTAAAATAGCCGCGGATCGTCACCAAAGCCAGCACTAAGAGTACAATCACCGTGCCGGTAAACCCCAGCCAATCACACATTACCTTGGCAAAGACTCCGCCAACCAAGCCACTATAGCGGAAACCAAAGTTGCTGTCCACATTTTCTCTAACAGCCGGTAGTCCCAGAGCTACCGATACTAATAGAGCCATAAAAATAGAATATAAACTGAACCGGATTAATATCTTGCGTTCCTTATCGGCAAATAACCACCAGCCCCAGACCAACATCAATACCGGAAAAATGAAAACCGCAACTCCGAGGGTGTATTTAATCAAATAATGGGAAATATATACTCCCACAATTCCCATCCAGTTTTGGATAGCGACATTTTTCGAGATAGTCGGTTCTTCAATCGGATTGTAGGAAATCAAGCTCAGCATAATTAAAATACCGAGTGCAATAAGTAAAATGCCGAGTATTTCCTGCTGTCGGTTATTCACTGCGTTCTCGCTGGGATGAATGGGGTTTTTACGATTACAGCTTTTAGTAATTTGCCGCGAATTTCGATTTCAATCGGCGTTCCGACAGCACTATATTCGGAAGCGACATAGGCAATTCCGATTCCTTTGTTTAAAGTCGGCGACTGGGTTCCACTGGTTACTAGACCGATTTCCTGGCCATTTTTAAAAACCTTATAGCCATGGCGCGGAATACCTGGCTCGAGCATTTCAAAGCCGACACTTTTACGTTTTAAGCCTTCCGCTTTTATTTTGAGTAGCGCTGCTTTTCCGATGAAATCTGGTTTGTCAAGTTTAGTAATCCAGCCCAGTCCGGCTTCCAGCGGATTAGTCGTCTGATCAATGTCGTTGCCATAGAGTGCATATTTCATTTCGAGGCGGAGAGTATCACGGGCACCTAATCCAATTGGTTGGATATCGTATTTTGCCCCGGCTTGAAAAATAGCCTCCCAAAGTCTGGCACTGTCAGCCGGTTTATGATAAATTTCCAGCCCTTTTTCGCCGGTATAACCAGTCCGCGACAGGATAGCCGGAACGTTTGCTATCTCACCTTCCCGAAAATGATAAAATTCAATTTCATTTAAATTGATTGGCGTTAATGGTTGTAAGGTCTCAAGGGCTAACGGACCTTGAACAGCCAGAAGTCCGGTTTCATCGGAAATATCAGTCAATTCCACTCCCGCAGGAAGATGTTGCTTGATCCAGTTAAAATCTTTCTCCAGATTGGCGGCATTGACGACCAGCATAAAATGATCAGCAAAACGATAAACAAGTAAATCATCAACGATTCCACCGTCGGGATAGCACATTGCAGAATATTGCACTTGACCGATTGCTAATTTGGACACATCATTTATCGTAATGTAATTCAAAAAGTCCTCAGCGGAGGAACCCCTGACGATGAATTCACCCATATGGGAAACATCGAAAACACCGACTGTTGTTCGGACGCGGCGGTGTTCTTCCATAATACCGCGATATTGAATCGGCATCCAGTAACCGGCAAAAGGCACAAGTTTGGCGTTACAAGCCAAGTGCTGGTCATAAAATGGGGTCTTTTTTACCTGATTGTTAGCGCTTTCCATATTTCCGCCTTACATTTGATTAAGAGCCGCTTTGATATATTTTTCAACGGGCGCAGAGTCACCGAGTTCCTTGACAGCTTTGCGTAGAGCATTCAGAGCTTCTGCCCGCCGGTAACCGAGCGAAATCAGGGCGCGTAATGCTTCCTCGCCAGTCGCTCCCAAAGTAACAGTCGCAAGTTCACCGGAAACAACCTCAGATGTCTGTCCAATTTTCTCTCCCAATTCAACGATAATTCGTCGCGCCGTTTTTAATCCAATACCCGGAATTAAGGTCAGAGATTCGACATCACCGTCTAATATCCGACGCCGAAATTGTTCGGGACTAGTGCCAGAGAGAATCGTCATTGCCATCTTTGGTCCGATGCCGGATACGCTGATTAGCAGTAAAAACAGCTCTTTTTCCTCGGGAGTAGCAAAGCCATACAAAGCCTGGATATCTTCGCGAACATGATAGTAAGTGAGTAACTTGGCATTTTGACCGGTAGCTGGTAGAGCGGAATACGTTGACAAAGGAATATTAATCTGATAACCAATACCGTTGACATCAATTATGACCGAAGTAGGCTCTTTCTGGAATAATTTTCCACTAATATAAGCAAACATACTTTAATCCCTGATGTTTGGACGGTTAAGGTGACAGATTGCTGCCGCCATAGCATCAGCGGCATCGAAGGATTCCGGTTCTTGCGACAGGCCTAAAATCCGACTAACCATATATTGAACCTGTTCTTTAGATGCTAAACCATTACCAACTACGGCCGACTTTATTTTGGTGGGTGGATATTCGGCAATCGTCAAGCCGGCATTGGCGCCTGCCAGTAACACTGCCCCCCGAGCATGTCCCATCAGAAGTGCAGTTTTGATGTTCTGGGCATAGATAGCTTCCTCCACTACCATGATAGTCGGTTTCCAAGCTTCAATAATCTGGAGCAATTCCGTATAGATGTGTTTTAAACGCAGATTAAAAGCTTCACGAGGAGTAGTCACGATTGAGCCATGGGTAAGACAAGAGAGCTTAGAGCCGTTTTTACTAACGATAGCGTACCCGGTGCGATTGATACCATGGTCAACGCCGATTACTCTAAGTTCTTCAGACATTATCCGGCACTCTGTTGCAATTCAGCCAGTAATTTATCATCAATATCGAAGTTGGCGTAAACATTTTGAATATCGTCATGATCCTCGAGAGCATCCATTAGACTTATGATTTTCGGAGCGTTTTTTTCATCTACTTTGATAGTAGTTTTAGGAATCATGGTTACGGCGGCGCTGGCAATGGCAATCTTAGCCGATTCCAGCGCTTTTTTTACCTTTTCAAAATGACTGGGATCAACGCTGACTTCATAAACGTCGTCTTCAGTGCTAATATCGTCGGCGCCAGCCTCCAGAGCAATCACCAGAAGATCGTCTTCCGTGCAAGTATCTTTATTCACGGTAATGATACCTTTCTTTTCAAAATTATAGGCGACACTGCCGGTGGTAGCTAAATTCCCGCCGTGGCGGGTTAAAATGTGGCGCAGTTCAGAAACGGTGCGATTTTTATTATCGGTTAAGGCTTCCATTAGAATTGCCACGCCGCCGGGTCCGTAGGCTTCATAAGTGATTTCTTCGTAATTGACGCTTTCAATTTCACCGGTGCCTTTTTTGATGGCTCGTTCGACATTAGCTAAAGGCATATTAGCCGCTTTAGCCGCTAAGACCGCTGTGCGGAGGCGCGGATTAGCATTTTCATCGCCGCCGCCCATTTTAGCGGCGACTTGAATTTCCTTAATAATTTTAGTAAAAACCTTGCCGCGCTTGGCATCGAGAGCCCCCTTTTTTCGCTTAATTGTGCTCCATTTTGAATGGCCTGACATATTTAAAACCTCATCATTTTTAATATTTTGTTAAAATAAGCCTTCTTTAACAGCCAGCTTAACCTGAGTGCGGATTACCCAGGCGTCCCGATAGCCCAATTCTTGAGCCCGGACTAACAGGCGTTCGGCTTCTTCCCGCGTTGCACAGTTTCCTATTCGGATTTTATAATAAGGCAAATTGAACACTTTTTCAACTGTCGAATCACCAAATTGGCTTCGAATTTCATGGTAAACCGAGTCAGCCAGGAAATAATCACTAGTGGAAAACACCTGAACTTTCCAGCCCATTTTTTCGATATAAACGATAGAATCAGCCGCATTATTAACTGGCGGTTTGGTCAACGGTTTAAGATCAGTAACAACTTCATATATCAGCGTGTTGTCCAGCATTGGTAGAGGCGGCTCCTTCAAAACGGCGGGATCAAAACTCTCATCCTGAGGTGCTATATTTTCCTGAGCTAGCAAACAAGCAAATGATAATAAAATTAAAACTTCTATGGCTTTATTTTTCATATTCGTAAAATTAACACAGCCAAAATATACGGAGATTATGGGCAATTTTAAAAGAGATAAACAGTCTTAGGCGTTTAGATTTTAGCCACATCGGCGCTCGGTACCCAGCCTTGTTTCCCGTCAACCAGCTCGATTTTTAGCCAATTTCCATCGGAATCAAGAATTTTAAACTTGGTCCCTTCGTGAATGATAAATAACTCAGTGCTACCGGCTTGAGGGGCGGATAGACTGCTGACCGTTCCACTTAGAACGATCCCAAAATCGCTGGCAGTCTCGGTTCGATATCTTTGGAAAAGGATCAAAGCCACTATAATACTGAGCGCTCCTGAAACAATAAAAAGTGACTTTATTCCGCGGCGCAGACGTCTTAAATCCAGATTCAACCAAACGGCAAAACTACTAGCTGCAATTAAGAGTAAAATCGAGAATATCACCGCCCAACCACGCGTACTGAATAGATTTAGAAAATTTTGATACCAGCGGAAAAGGAAAAATGGCGGTGGCGCCTCGACTCGGTCTTTGACACTCAAATTAGCCAATTGCAGGTTAAAAGCCACATTCGGATCATTGGGCATAAGTCGGGCGGCGCGCTCGTAATTCAGAATCGCGTGCCCGATATTATTGACGCGGTAATAAGCATTTGCCAGGTTAAAATATAGTGGACCGCTTTCATAGCCGCGCGCAATGATGCTCTCATACAAGCGAATGGCTTCCGGATAGTTTTCCTCCTGGTAAGCTCGATTACCTTGTTCAAACAATGAATCGAGTTCGGCTGGGTTTTCAGCTATTAGCCCGACGGTTAAACTTAAAATCAGAATCAATAGGCGCAAGTATTTCATTTTAAATCACTTTACTCAAAGCCGATACAATTTCACGACTGGAAGATAGCATTTCTTTTGGATCATCGGCGATTATCATCCCTGGTAGAAAACGAATTTCGTCCAGCTTCTCGAGCAATTTTACGGTTTTTGCTATCAGTTCAGAATCAATCGCATACTGTCTCAATTCTTGTTCAATTTCCTTGGGACCTAAACCAGCCAGCGGTAAACCGAGCCGATCGGCGATATAACCGTTCACCGCCTGAGACAATTGAGCGTAAAAATCTTCACCGACGACATTATCCGTCATTTTTTGCAAAGTCCGCAGACGGTTTTGCCATTTCGACCAGGCTTGTCGACGTCGCGCAAAAGTCAGGTTGCTCTCCATTTTTTCAGTCCACCAGCGCAGAGTGATTGCACCAATTATAACCAGCACCGAAAAGCCATTAATCAGCCAGAACCAATATTCACTGAATACAGTTTTCCCGGACTTACGCCAGACCGGGTTCTCTCGCATAATGAAACGAATATCCTGCCCGAGGAGTGAAACTTCGGTCTTGTTAAGCCCAACGCTTCGCTCGGAAAGCATATCTTCGCTGCCAACGACTTTGACTTTGAAACTGCTGGTTGAGATAGTTCGGTAGGTTTCGGTTTTTGGATCGAAATAAGAAAACCAAATCGCTGGAATAGTTAGTAATCCAGGCCGACGGGGAATTAGCACATATTCATAAGTCACCGAGCCTTTAACACTTCCGCTCGATTTGTCTATTTTCTTTTCGATTTTAGGTTCAAAAACCTCGACGGAATTAGGTAGACTGGGCGGTGGCAATTTGATAGAATTAATATTACCAATACCACTGATTTTATACTGAAGTGTCAGAGCTTGATCCTGTTTTACCTGCAGAGTATCAATTTTGCTTTCGATTTTAAATTGCCCAACTGCTCCATTGAAAGAAGCAGGCTGACCGCTTTCGGGAAGTGGTTTGACTCGAATCTTAATCGGCTCCGACTGAACTGTTACAATCTTTGTTTTCGAAAACATTGGATCATCGAAAAAAGAACCGCCAAAAAAGTCGTCGAAAATCGAACGCCTTTGACTGGGCTGGATTACTTCGCAATCAACTACCATTGGATCAATGGTCAATTCCCCGGTAGTAGTAGCGAAAAGGGCTATTTGCTGAATTGTCGCCTTACGGTAGGCAACACCATTGACGGTTTCATTGGTTATAGCCGGTTGAGTAGGCACTTCCAATTCTTCCCTCCAGAATCCCTGGGCATCGGGCAGTTTCTTACGCCCGAAGGTGCGCACGTTCTTAAAATACAGATCAAATGAAACTATTAATTCTTCACCCATATATATCGTAGTTTTAGGGACAACGGCTTTTAGGAAAACTTCCTCGCCGCTACTCGGAGTCACTTGTTTATCGGGAATTCCAGAAGGCGTAGGCGCGGAACGGGGTTGG
>Ga0208695_1002918_pt1 | contig 11993 bp, 7 predicted proteins | sample AD_UKC111_MetaG_FD_184449 | JGI IMG/M metagenome (GOLD analysis project Ga0208695, IMG submission 184449) | Active sludge microbial communities of municipal wastewater-treating anaerobic digesters from Hong Kong - AD_UKC111_MetaG (SPAdes)... | ecosystem: Engineered > Bioreactor > Anaerobic >... | reverse complement strand
GCTTGGACTTTCCAATAATATTTTGTCAATGGTTGCAAAGTATTTTCGGGAACTTGAAATTCGTTTGTATCAACATTTTTTGTTAGCACCTTGCTTGTTGTGCTAAATTTATCATCAGTAGCAATAACTACTGTATAATGTTGAGCATATTGAACAGCCTCCCATTGAAGTGTAACGTTTAATGGAATATTAGAGGCACCATTTTCAGGATATACTAATTTAGCTACAGATGGCACAGGGTCGCTTGCTTTTGTTGTAAAGCTCCATATAGTTGAATATGGACCTTGCTGGCCATTTACAAACGCAGAAACATGCCAATAATATTTTGTATTATATTCAAGATCGCTTGAGTTCACTGCGTAGCTAGTATCTGTGATTTTCATATCATCTATAGTGCTGAACCCCGTAAAGCCATTATTTTTTGAAACTTGTAGATGATATTTTTCCGCTCCTACTTTTGAATTCCATCTTAATACAACATCACGTGGTACATCTGTTGAATTATCTGAAGGATAAACAAGCGTGGGTGGGTCGGGCAATGGCTCAGCAGTTGTAAATGAAAATGTTTCGCTCCACTCGCTCGAACCATTCTCGTTGATTGCCTTTACATGCCAATAATATGTAGTTGAGACGTCTAAGTTCTTAACAATCATTCCATTGGCTGATGTAATTGTGTCTTTAACTTTCATTGCAAAATCAATATCTTTTGCTAATTGGAATTGAAACTTATTTGTGAATGATGGTATTGACCAAGAGAAATTTACTGATGTGCTAACATTAGTCGCATTATTTTGTGGATAAGATAGAACCGGTGCCTCTGGTTTCTGACCATAGACGTTATTAGTAAGTTTGAACCAATATGTATAGTCCTTATTTTGACCATTCACAACAACATTCTTAATTGTAACATTATATTTGACTTCATCTTGCAATCCCGATGCTTTCCAACGAAAATTATTCTGGACCGCGCCCCATCCCTCAAAATCCCAAGTGTAGCTCCCAACCGAAATAGTATTGCCATTGTCATCTGTCATTTCAACTGATGTATTATCATAGCTGATATTTGAATTGCCAAAGCATTCGTACATATCATAGTAAGGCGAGAAAGATAAATACCAATTTTTATCGACAAGATTGGGTGGATAATTGTGATACGGGTATGCAACAAATTCAACAGGTTGATCACTTATATTACCATTTACATTATCCATAAATTTCAATGCTGCTGCCATAGCCCATCCCGCAGGACCTTGACCATCAACTCTTCCAAATGAAATTGATGTGACAAAAGGATTGATTATTGCTCTTCTATGCCCGCATCTATCTTGTGCATTTTGGGACATATTATCCAGCATCCATCCAACTATTGAGACTCTCGAATCTATCTGTTGGCCCTCAGATATTCCCCATTGAAGATGTAAATTTGAATTTTCTGAACCATCATAACCATCTTGCGAATAACAATTCCAGCTTGTTGGGGGAGTATGACTTAATTGTCCATTTGCAACTTGAATCAATGCTGCTTTTTGTGCTTTTACATCTCCACCATAATCATAAACCACAGGTTTGAGATTGTGTAAATATCGAATGAAATTTACATATTCAAGTACATATTCTTTTTCTGCAGTAGTTAATGCTCCTTCTTGACAACTCGGTACATCAGGGACTGTTGCATAAATATCTTGCCACCCAAAAAGATAATCATACGATTTCTCCGAGTATGGAATTTGCGCAAAAATCAGTGATGATTGAGCCAGAAAAACCATTATAATTAGTAATTTTTTCATTTTCTTATTTTACTTTTTATTATAAATTAATTACAAAAATAATAATTATTGATGAATCAGTAGAAAATATAGTCTATTTGGATATAAAAGTTAACACACATTGTCAGCACTTTGTTTAAATTCGTAAAATATAGCCAAATAGATTTTTAAAACAATCTGGAGAATTTGAATAGAGATTTTCTATTTAATTAATAGTATTTTATTTATACTTACTATATTTTTTTGCCTTATTATAAAAATATAATTTCCATCTGTAATTTTGCTCAAATCTATTTCTATGGGCAATGCACTTGCTTCAAATTGTAAACTTTTGATTTGTTCGCCTATAATATTATAGATTTCCAATGAAATATCGTCTTTTTTAAAATTTGAATTTAGCCAAACAATTCCGCGATTTGGGTTTGGATAAAGAACGGGTTCGGGGTCGCTTAGACTATCATAATTTGAAATGATATTGATTATAATATCGCAACGGGAAATTGCGTTGTAATTTGCTTTATCTATTTCTGCAACAAGTGGAATGCGTGCATAGACGCAATTGTTAGAATATGTAATTGTATCACGATAAATTCCATAAAGCGGAAACTTTGCTCTAAAGCAAACCTCAAGATTTACTGAATCATTTGCAGGCACAGTAATTGGAAATTGAGATTGTGGTATTGAAAAGTCAATATTCTTTGCCAGTAATAGATCTTTCAGCTCGACGTTCTCAGGTGAATTATTATGAATTGTAATGTTTTCGCATCTGAACTCACCGAATTTTAATTTTCCAAAATCATAAAACGGTTTTGGTGTAAAGGAAAGATAATTATGACTTGAAGCAAGTAGAGAATCTTTCAGAGTAGTCTTATTTCCTGCATTATCAATTACATCAATTGTATAGTAGCCATTTTGCTCAATATCGATAAGTTGGATTATTATAACAGCAGTGGTTTGAGTTTTGTTTGTGATGGAAATATCGCAGTTATCAGATTTAATAATATTAATATCTTTGATACCTGACAAATCCAATTGATTATCAGCAACCGAGATAGTCCTAATAATTTCGCAAGAATCAACGAAGCTAGTAATCGATGGCGGGATAGTATCGGCGGGAGGGGGAGCAAGTGGAATACCAAAAATAGCGATAAATGCATCAGTGGTACCATTTAATTTTTTTTGATATGCATTCTCTGTAACAGGAAGATTCGAACTTGATGATTGACCACTTATTATAAGGATTGAATCTTGAAGAAAAATCGATTGCGACATTTCTTCGCCACTCCCACCAAAATAAGTAGCATAGTAAGGTTCTTCATCATAATTTAAAATTATAGAATATGAATCATATTGTCCTCCATTATAAACAGGTTGAAAAGCATTATTTGTAGTAAACATATTTCTACTTGCTGTTCTAAAATTTGCTGCCACACGTTGATTTTTCTTATCTATATAGAGGCCCGCGAGAAATCTATCTGTTGTTCGCATTTCAAATTTATAACTTTCATTACCGGGACCACCTAAATAAGTAGACCAAATCATTTTTCCTTCTTCATCTAATTTAAACAGAAGACCATCATATTCACCTCCCAAATTTTCTTGAAGAGGGGATTCGAGCTTAATGTTAGCACTATTTGTAAACCCTAAACAATATATATTATTAAATTCATCAACTTGAATTCTTGTTAATTTTTCAGTTCCAGACCCACCATAAAGATTAGACCAAATAATATTGAAATTACTATTAAGTTTCTGCAACCATATATCATAAGACCCTTGAAATGATGAACTTAATTGATTGTTTATTAACGGGAAATCAGAATCATTTGTAAAGCCGCCAATTATGATATCATTGTTTTGCTCGAGAGCTATACTTTCAAGAAAAATATCACTTGCGCCAGTTCCTACAAAAGATGAAAGGATATCAAAAGTATTTAAATCAATTCTAACTAAAATACCTTTATATCCTCCAAAATTATTCTTTTGGAAAGCATCTGAAGTAACAGGATAGCTATAACTCAATGTACGACCGACTGCATATATATATGTATCGTTGCAGTCTAAATCAAGATATGAATCATAATCGTTTCCACCAATCTGTGTTGAATAAATCAATTTCCCGTCTTCATCAAAACAAATAATAATTCCATCATAACCAGATTCTTTTCTAACAAATGAACTATTTATAGGAAAATTTGAAGAGCGAGTTTCGCCAACTATCCAAATTCTATTGAATTTATCAATTTTCATTCCGTACGCATATTCCCAATTATTTCCTCCAATATATGTGCTCCATAACAAATTACCTTTAAAATCAAATTTGGCAACATAAATATCATTATTACCATTATTGTTTTTCTGAAATGCGTTTGGATTTGTTGGAAGATTATAACTAAATGTTGAACCAACCGCTATAATATCATTATTTCTATCTAATGAAATGTTGCTAAATATTTCTGAATTTGTACCCCCAAAATAAGTTATCCAATAAGGTTCGTTGATTGCTTGGAGTTTTGGTAATTTATTATCTTTTAAATTGTTAAATTTGTAAATTTGGTTATCATAAGAATATAAAATATCAATTGGTAAAAAACAAAAAATAACAATTAAAAAAAACATCAAAAAATAAAATTTATTTTTCATTTTTTTAATTATTTAACATTTAAAATTACGAAAAAATAATAAATATATGAGACAATTTAAATTATTTTTTATTCGGAAAATCAAAGGATTATTTTTAGTCCTAAATTTACATTTTCTATTTGGTTGGTTAAATCCATTTCTTAGCAATTTATATTATCTTAACAAATTTTCTAATTGGAGAAGTAAGCACAATAAACCAGGTTTTAATGATTTTTATTCTTTTAATTTTAAAAGAGATGGACGCTATCAAATTTATAATTATTTATTAGAGAAAGAAAATGCATCGGAAGATATAAATTATTTGGAATTCGGTGTTGCTTATGGTAATACTATGAGATGGTGGGTCAATAATAATAAAAATAAAGATACAAGATTCTATGGTTTTGACACTTTTGAGGGGTTACCCGAAGACTGGCACTTATACAAAAAAGGAGAAATGTCTCCTGAAAACATACCACTAATTGATGATAGTAGAGTAACTTTTTTTAAAGGTTTATTTCAAGATACACTGAGAAATTTTTTAAATGATTTTAAAGATGATAAAAGAAAAGTCATTAATATGGATGCTGATCTTTATACATCAACATTATATGTATTAACTACAATTGCACCGCTTTTAAAAAGTAATGATATTATTATTTTTGATGAATTTGGAGTACCCTTACATGAATTTAAAGCATTTATAGAATTTGTAAATTCATTTTATATAAATTATGAAGTTATTGCAGCAGTAAATAATTATTTCCAATTAGCCATCAAAATTCTATAATCTCCCCCTACTTATTCCAATTCATATTTTTCATTTTTTCGTAATTTTGTAGTTTTAATTTCTACAAATAATGATAAAGTTCGGTACTGATGGATGGCGAGGTATTATCGCTCGAGATTTCACTTTTGAAAATCTCCAATATGTTGCTCTTGCTACCTGCAATTATCTCAAAAAATCCATAAACGCTCCTCTCTCTGCCGTCATAGGATATGATACACGCTTCCTTTCCAAAGAATTTGCCGAAGAAGTTGCACGTGTTTTTGCTGAAAATGGGATTAAATCTCACCTAGCTAATTCTATTGCTTCTACTCCTCAAACATCTTACAATTGCAAATTATACAATGCATCTATTGGAATTATGATTACTGCAAGCCATAATCCACACCAATACAATGGCTATAAACTAAAGGCAAATTACGGCGGGCCTGCTTCTCCTGAATTAGTCGCTCAAATGGAGAAAGAAATCCCTGAAATATTGGCAACTAAACCCGATATAAATCTACAACCACTTGAACATTATATAAATAATGGAACCATTATTTATGCCGATTTTAAAGAAAATTATCTTAACTATTTACAAGAGAAATTTGATTTTGAAAAAATCAGAAAATCAGGAATACACATTGTTTTCGACCCAATGTATGGAGCGGGAATTAATACACTCGGCTATCTTTTGCCATATATCAAGGAAATCCATAGCACATATAATCCATCATTTGGAGAAATCGATCATCCCGAACCCATAGAGAGTATGCTTGGAGAATTGCGTGGTATTACTTCAACAGGTTTTGATGTTGGACTTGCTTCAGATGGCGACGCGGATAGGCTTGGTATGGTCGATGAACAAGGGAATTTTGTGGATGCTCATAAAATTTATATGATAATCTTGAATTATCTTTATAAATTCAAAAATTTGCGTGGCAAAATCGTAAAAACCGTCTCGCTTTCTTCAATGGTAGATAAATATGCAAAAAAATATAACATTGAACTAGTTGAAACACCCGTTGGATTTAAGTATTCTGCCGAGCTGATGGCAAAGGGTGGTGTGCTTATTGGCGGCGAAGAATCCGGTGGATTGGGTACAATTTTGCATATTCCTGAGCGCGACGGAATATTCAATGGATTTTTGATTATAGAGGAAATGATTGAGCGAAAAATGAAACTGTCGGAACTTGTCAATGAATTGAATGAAGAATTTGGGAATCATATATTTAAAAGAATTGATGTCCGGATGTCTGAAGAAGAAAAAGCAAGGACTCTTGCGATGGCAAGCAATTCTCCTAAAAAGCTTGGAAATCAAAAAGTGATTGAAATTAATAATCGAGATGGCTTTAAATTTATCACCGATAATGGATGGTTGCTTGTTCGTGCCTCAGGCACAGAACCATTAGTAAGATTTTATGCAGAAGCCGATTCTAAAGAAAGAGTCGAGGAACTGCTCAATGCAGGATTGAATTTTAGCAAGTAATAAATTTGTTCATTAACAAATATAAATAAATAAAATATTGGAAAATTCTGATTTTTACATTTTTGGTAGAAAACCAATTATAACTGCTTTGAAAGCAGGAACAGTCTCGAAAGTATTCATTTTGCACGGGGCAAATGGTCCTGAAATTGAAGAAATCTTAACATTAGCAAGAAAAAAGCATGTCCCATCAACTGTTTATGACAAAAAGAAATTCAAAGAATTAGCACAACAAGTTAGTGTAAGTGACGAAACTCATCAAGGTGTAATTGCTCTCAAATCGATAGGGCGCGAGTATTCGCTTGATGAAATTATAGACCTTGCATTTAAGAACTCACCATTGCCATTGCTTTTATTTCTTGATGGGATTCAAGATCCGCATAATTTTGGTGCAATTGCACGCACAGCAGAAGTAGGCGGTGTAAATGGGCTTTTGATACCAACAAGCAAGAACTCCCCAATCACTCCCGTTGCTTATAAAACATCAGCAGGAGCATTAGAGCATTTGCCATATTGCTATGTTGGGAATTTTCCACAGGATTTCAGTCACTTGAAGGAACGTGGATTCTGGATTGTTGGCACTGACCCCGAGGCAGAAGATACATATACAAACTTTTCGTATGATGTTCCGCTTGTGCTTGTTGTGGGCAATGAAGGCGAGGGGATGCGTCCCGCAGTCAAAAAGCAGTGCGATTCTATCATCAAAATCCCCCTTGTCGGGCATATTGAATCGTTAAACGTTTCTGTTGCAGCAGGTATTATAATTTTTGAAATTTTGCGGCAACGCTCAACTGCATCTGTTGGTTCAAATTTGCAGAAATAATTAACGCTTTATTAATTTTTCAATAATTTGCTTATTTTCTCTGTATATTCTTAAAGTATAAAACCCAATAGGTAGAGATGAGATATTGATTTTTTCAGAATTAATTATTCCCGATTGTCTGCAATTTCCAAGCAAATCATAAATTTGATAATTATATTCAATATAATCCTTTATTATCACATAATCCTCTGCAGGATTTGGATATGAAGGCTGATAAATAATCAAATTTTTCTCTCTTACATCCAAACCAATATCCTCGAGAGTAGTTTGGTACAAACCATATTTAGTACACTTCGCAATAAGATGATGACCTGATAAAGTTAATGCATCGACTGTAAAAGTATCTAAGCCAATTTGAATCCAATTATCTCCATTATTTGTTGATAGAATGACACCGCCTTTATCGATACCTGCAAACAAATTTCCTTTATATGAAGTTAAAGCCCATATAGTTTTGCCTGGCATACCGGATTGTGTCCAGCTTAGTCCATAATCGGTTGATTTATATATGCCATCCTGAAATGTGGCTATAAAAAAATTACTACCATCAAAAAGAAAATCGCATAGATCTTGATTAATCACCGATCTTAGTTGCCAAGTATCACCTTCATCACTTGATATATAAATCTCTTTATTGTAAGTACAGGCTATAATATTATGATTGTAAGATAAAAGAAATTCAACATCAACTTTGTTTAAAGCTGTTTGAGACCAATTTATCCCATAATTAGTCGATTTGTAAACGCCTTGCCCTTCTGTTCCTGCAAAGATTATTCCATCTCCTACAATGATATCATATACTGTAAGGTCATAAAGTCCCGAGTGAACCCACGTTTGCCCATTATCACTAGTAGAATATATGCCGTTTTTTATTCCACCTACAAAAATATAATTGTATAATGTCGTGGAAGAAAGAAAAGTTCCTTTTAATCCATAATACCCCCACGATATGCCCTCATCAGTTGACTTATATACGCCATTACAACAAACGGTTGCGTATAAGTTCTTTTGATCATCTATTGCAAAATCATATACACAACCACGTGTTAAACCCGTAAGTGTCCAAGTATGCCCATTGTCAATAGATTTATTTACACCATTATATAAGCTTCCTGCATAAACTGTGTCCCCCCATAAAGAAAGTGAATAAATTGTCATTGTATCTAATCCAATTTTTGCCCAATTGTTTCCACCATCATAAGAAGCAACAATACCATCCCTGCGGGTCCCCCCGAAGATTGTATTTCCATTTGCTTCTAATGAAAGTATATGAAATTCATCAGGACCTATATCTTCCCAAGAATTTCCGTCATCAGAAGTTCTATATGCTCCACTAAAAGTTCCCACGTAAATATAACTGTCATTTGCTGTAATTGTTATGGGTGAAGATAACTTTTGTTTTAATACTTTCCAACTACAGGAATCTTTATCGAAAAAATAGATGCCTGCATCAGTAGCAACATAAATTTTCCCATTTTTTTGGACAAATTTATTTACTTGACCATTAATTTCAATTGTTTTTATCCAATTATCTCCATTATCTGTTGATAGATAAATGCTCCTATCCGTTCCCGCAAAAATTCTATTATTATCAATAAATAATGAATGAATTGAAAGTTCTGATAAACCATCATTTTTTTCAATCCAGCTATTGCCATTATCCATTGATAAGTAAATTCCATTTAGCGTACCTGCTAATATATATTCATCATTAGAGCAAATAGCTGACACATATTTTCCTGGCAAGCCTGCTAATCGCCAACTCTTTCCAAAATTTTCAGAAACAAACACGCCATTGGCTGTCCCTTCATAAATATTGTTCTTATAGATTGTGCTTGAATAAATTTTATTCTCACAAATTCCAAAACCTGTAAAATTCCACTCTCCATAAATAAATTGGGAGGTAATAAAGAATAATATGAAAATTAATTTTTTCATTTTAACCTCATATTTACATTTAATTAATCTATATTTATGTAACTGAAAAATCCCAAAAAAGTTATATATTACTACAAAGGTTTTTATAATAATTTGTAGATAATACATAATTCTCACAAAAACCTTAATTTTGCGAGAAATAATATATAAAATGAAAGAACTCTTTTTTACTAATGGAACGCATTTCCCAATCGGAACAATTTATGGTATCGGGCAGAACTACGCAAAACATGCCGAAGAGATGAAATCCCTCCTTCCTAGAGGCGAACGGATTATATTTATCAAACCTTCAATTGCATATATTCAAGATGGAGAAGCAATTGTGCTTCCTGATTATTCCAATGAAGTCCATTACGAAGGGGAATTGGTTGTTGTAATTAATAAATATTGTGCTGATATTTCTGCGGATGATGCTTGGGATTATATCGCAGGATTTGGGGTTGGCATTGATGCAACTCTGAGAGATTTGCAAACGCAGGCAAAGCAAAAAGGCACACCTTGGGCTATTGCAAAAGGATTTCGCACTTCTGCACCAATATCAAAAATTATCCCACGAGATGAATTTCAAGACAATCAGCAAATTAATTTTCAATTGAAATTGAATGGTGAACTAAGACAAGTAGGCAATTCTGCAGAAATGATTTATTCAGTCCCCGAATTAATTGAGTATTTATCAAAGATTTTCACTCTTGATAGAGGTGATGTGATTTTCACAGGCACACCAGAGGGTGTTGGCGAAATTCATAAAGATGATGTTATTGAAATTGAAATCCCCAAAAAAACGTCTCTTCGAGTTATTGCAAGATAAGCATTTATGAAATTTTCGAAATTTTTAGTTATTGCATCAATTTGCTTCCTATATTCTTTTCTGCAACTTTATTCACAAAACAATCTTAATGATTCTTTAGAATCTCAGATGTATCCTTATGAATTGATGATTAAGGATATACAAATCACACGGCATAAAGTATTTGAAAAAGATGACCGGGACTGGTTTTTTTTATCACCCTTACTAAATTCATTACATTCGATGACAAAACCATATGTAATTACAAGTGAATTACTCTTCGATAAGAATTCTATGACTACAATTGACGATATTGAGGAAACAGAAAGGAATTTACGAGCAACGGGATTATTTACAACTGTATCAATAGAACTGGATTCACTTGGGTTTAATCAATACAATGCAAATATTATAACAAAAGATAGATGGTCCGCTTATCCGTTGCCTCAGCTTGAGGTAGGGGGGAATGCTAATAAAATTGGCGCAGAATTTACAGAATTTAATTTGTTTGGAACGGGAACACGTCTGAAAATCGAAGCTGCATACCGAACAGAAAATAATATTGGATGGGGAGGAGCATTCTTGCTTTATAATTTTCGCATTCCAGGCACTGAGATTATGGATTCGCTTTATTTAAACACTAATAAAATAAAAACTCAACAAATTGCATTGATAGAAATTCCATATCGAAGACTAAATTCTACTTACTCTCTTGGCGTCTATACACAGAATTCTTTTGGAAAGGATTTTTATTATCATAATTCAAAAAATTATGAACTAATCAATCAAAAGCAAACTGATTTGCAAATGTGGTATTCTCGCGGGTGGTGGTCACAAGACAAATTTTTAATTACACCGTATTTGGGATTTAATTGGGCAACTCGTCCATCGACAAAATTTGAACAGGCTTATGATAATTCGGGATATTTTTTGTTGAATTTTGCTTCACTTTCGCAACGTTATGATGTTGTTCATAAATTAAATGCATTTTTGGAAGAAGATTTAATTTATGGTGGATGGGGAACAGCTTCCATCGGGAAAATCTTTTCATTAAATTCAAAAGGAGAAAATTTAAATTACATTTCGGGTGCGGCAGAAGCATCATTTTATAATCAAAAATCTTATATTTATTTATCAGCTGCGGGAAGTAGCGCATTCACAAACAGATCGGTCGCAAAATATACATATCAAGAAGCCAGTTTTAATTATTTTCTCCATTTAACAAAGGATTTGATTTTTACAGGAAGATTCCTTCAGCAAACAGTTTGGGACTGGCAAAAATTTAGACAATTAATATTGGATACAGAAACAGGACTGCGTGGAGTGGATTTAAATGAATTTTCAGGTGATAATCGCATTGTTTCCAATTATGAATTGCGGTATTTTTCAAATTGGCAATTGCTTTTTTTTCAATTTTCTATGGTGGGATTTTTCGATCTAGGTGCAAGTTGGAACCAAGGGCAAAAAATCAAGGATTTAGTTTTACAAAAATCAGCAGGCATTGGCTTGCGTCTTCATTTCACAAAATCACAAAATCCATCACATATTGTACGTATCGATTTTCCATATTATTTTAATGGCCGCTCCTTTGGTGTTATAATAAGCACAAAACAAATGTTTGGCTCTTTTACAAATATAGTATTTAAATTACCTCAAATATGGGGTAGAATTGTAGATTTCAATTAAAAAAAAGGGGCGAATAAAATCGCCCCTTTTTAATTTTCATTCTGAGATTGCAGCGTATTATTTCTTTACTACAATCTTTTGCACTTCTTTGAACTCACCTGATTGCATCTCTATGA
>Ga0208695_1002911_pt1 | contig 12012 bp, 10 predicted proteins | sample AD_UKC111_MetaG_FD_184449 | JGI IMG/M metagenome (GOLD analysis project Ga0208695, IMG submission 184449) | Active sludge microbial communities of municipal wastewater-treating anaerobic digesters from Hong Kong - AD_UKC111_MetaG (SPAdes)... | ecosystem: Engineered > Bioreactor > Anaerobic >... | reverse complement strand
AGTTTTTGAACTCTCTAGTATAACTTGTTTTCTTTCTAGTTGTGGACATAATCATTCTCCTTAGGTTATTGTCGTATATCTATTATATACTAAATTTTCTCTACGACAACTATCCTATCATATAGGGAATATCAAATGGATATGCATATGGAAATGAGTTAAAGGATTATTTGGAAAAGCTTATAAGAGATCAAAAATGTTTACAAAGCAATGCAGATATGGGGTTTTGGGGATTTGATGATCCCGAAAATATGCCAAGTGATGCAAGGGTTATGTATTTTTACACACCGACATACATTGCTACAGGAATATTGTTAAATGCAAAATTAAATTATCCCGAAACAGTAAAACAAATAGACGGATTTGACGTGGTATTAAAAAAAGGTTTGCTGGCATCAACTGGAAGAGGATTTCAAGGCCATGGACATGATTATCTTGACGGATTGATAAAAGCACTTAACATTTTTGTTTTGGCAAAAGCTCATATATTTGTAGAATTATATCCAAACTACTGTCAAGAATTCACAAGGCTCTTTAAAGAATCACTCCAATGCTGTGAAAGATTAATCAAGACTAACAAAACAAAAGGTGATTGGGGTGAAGATTATTCCATTAAGTTAAACTGCTTAACGCAAGCTGCTGCTCCTCAAGATTATTTAAAACTCATGAGTGAGAAGAAAGGCCAAAAAGTTTATTTGTTCGTGTATGGGACTTTGATGAGTACCAATAGAAGCAATAGAGCCTATTTGGATGATGCCGAATATTTGGGCAAGTTCACATTAGATGGTTATGAATTATATGATTTGGGTTCTTATCCTGGAATAGTTGAAGGTACTGATAAGGTAAAAGGGGAACTGTATGCTGTGTCAATAGATAAGCTTACCGATATTGACCGATATGAAGGAGAAGGTTATTTATATACACGAAAAATGGTACAAATTCTTGGTGAAGGAAATGAAAAACTTAATGCATACACATATGTATATAATAAACCGGTTACAGGCAGCATGAAAATCAATTATGAAAACCAGCCATGGTATCAAGGAATAGGGAAAACAATTAATAATAGTAATCTTTTATGGTATGCATGTTACGGCTCAAATATAAATAAAGAACGATTCATGAAATATATCGAAGGTTGCAGCGATAAAACACCTCCAAGAGATGAGAGACCATTTATATTTGATTATCCTATATATTTTTCAAACAACAGTCCTTCCTGGGATTATAAGGGGGTAGCATTTTTAGATATTAATAAAAAAGGCAAGAGTTTCGGTAAAATCTATCTTATTACAAAGGAACAGTTTGAAGAAATAAAGCTGCAGGAAGGCAGCAACCGTAATTGGTATGGTAAAACTGTTGACCTTGGCTTAATTGATGGTATCCCTGTTAAAACCATTACAAAAGAGGAACGCACCAGTGATGTTATACCAAGTCCTAGGTACTTGGATGTTAAAAAAAAGGGGATAAAGGATACATATCCGGAATTGACCTTGTCTGATATAGATGTATATCTTATGAAAAGCTATTTAAATGAAAATCATGTCAGTGTCTTAAAGTACTTAAGAAGTCAGGCACATGGAGTAGCTATCAGAAAAATTGCCAATAATCTTATTCATAATGTTATTAATATAATACGTGATTTGAGAGAATGTGGCCTAATTAAACAGGATGGGAGAAGTGTTGCATCAAATATTATGTGGAATGACAATGAAGCCATTTATTATACCATCGAGGATAAGAGAGAAGTAATTGATAAATTATAAATTTGGTTCATGACACCAGGAAGAAGAGAATCCGGATTCAATTATAGGAGATAACTGTATTATAAAGAGTGGGTTTACTAACATAATACGTGAAAAAGTACAGAATGGAAAGCGTGCATATACCATAAGCAAAGAACTCAGCATATCTGATATAGAAGTCGTAGGAGGTAATACCGTGAAGATAATAGGAGAGGCAAAAGGTTACATAATCCATGAAACATGCAATGGAAAATATATCTTGTGCAAGATATTAAAAGAATATGGAACAGGTCTTGAAGCAAAAGAACAATGTAAAAATGATTTAGTCGCATTAGTATGCCATAAAACAACAGAGAAAAAGTTAATTAAAGAAAACCATATGATGAAGTGGGCGAAATAGTATTTATTATAATCGAAATGAAGAAACTGTAACGAGACAAATGTTGCTTAAGGAATGCTGTTTACAGCATACCAGATTTCCATAATTTGTTGAAAATGGTATAATCCTGTAGTATAATATAATTTAATAGAAAAATGTATGCATTTATTATTATTTATTTTTTTCAATCTTAGCAATCAACTATGAAAGGGCTTGAAATATCAAATAATAAAAATCGGAGGTATTTATGGGGTATGCAAAGTATTATGAAGATATTGTATTAGCTCAGTCTGATCGAGAATATATGATTAGTTCACAAAATATAAAGGGGAGGATTACTGGTTTAAAAATTGATGAAGCAAATTCGGTTGAGAACAAGCAAGAAAAGCAAAGCGTATTTGAGTCAATCAAATATAGTATAGCAGAAGTTGAATATTCAATTAGTTTTATTGACAACATGTTAGAGGATTTGACAAGTGATACTATAATTGAAAAGTTTCAAGAATTAATATCAAATTTAGATAATAGAAGAACAAATTTATATGAATATTTATATGATGAAATTTTCAAAGGTTATAGTAGCAAAAAAGAGTTCAATATAGAAGATAAATATAAAAATGAATGTAAGCAGTTTATAGTTGATTTATTAGCCAATTTAATTAAAAATTTACTACCAGAAAACAGCATAGAATTAAGAAGATTCGAAGACGACATAGAAAGAATTATCAGTAAAATGTATAATCAACAAAGCAATAATGCCTTCGAAGATATAATTAAAATCAGCAGCATTGATTTTACAGCATTTAAATGTTCAAAATGTAGAAAAAAAACTTATAGAGAAATAACATTTTGTATTAATTGTTTACAGGAGAATAAAAATGAATAAACAAAACTCTGATATTAATCTACTACTTAATTATTATATTATTGCTAAGTCAAATAGTAACATTGACAAAACTAATAGTATGAAAATAAGAACTAAGAACGATAGGAATAAAGTATTTTGCAATATAATAGATGATAAAAATAAAGCTTCAGAATTTGCCAAGAATATTGAAAACATGAAAATAGAAGCTTTGATAAAAATTTTTGATGAAAACATTACCCACAATCCATTAATTAGATCTTTAGATTCACTAACAGCTCTATATTTACTCATTAAAAATGAAAATATCAAAAAAACACTGTTGCATGCAATGCTACAAAATAACAGTAAGGCATTAATATATATATATAATAGAAATGCTATTGAGGAAAGCAATTGCATTAGTGAATTAATAGCTTTAAATGACAATTATTCAAATATTTATTTTACTGCGGTATTTAATAAACGTTGTGGCGAAATAAATATAGACACTTCTTTGATAGATATCATATATGAAATAGAGCATAGAATAAAAGATAGTATCTGTCACATTATATATAACCATGTAGAAAACAAAGAAGGGTTTATTGATGTTTTTGAAGATGCAATGAAAAATAATATAAATGCTAAATCTATTGCCTTAAACAATTATTCATTTATTCGTGATAAGATTGCAAATACACATGAAATTGAAGATGTTATTGATAATTACAATTCAATTAAAACCTCACTTGAGATAGATGATTTTCAATCAGCAAAAACTATAATTGATGAGCTGGATATTAAATCCATGACTTTAATAATAAATAGTATATATACAGATAAAGGATTGAATATTGCATTTAATAAGATTAAGTCATCTGATATTAATAATTATGAAAATGATTTAGCTCGAGCCTTAGCAAATATTATAAAATTTAGCAGTGATAATAATGTTATATTAAACTCAATAGATTTGATAAACACAATTATTAATAGACTTGATGTCCCAATAAAAGCTGAAGTATGTAAAATTATAAATATTAATTTTGAAAACTTAGAACCAACAACAGGGAAAACACTTATTGATTTAGTTAAGAGCTTAATTACTGCAACAGATGAATATAAACTAATTAAAGAATTCGATAAATTGTACGATATTAGTAAATACAACTATAGATTATTAATAATTGCAGCAATGATATATAAAACAGGGACATATAGGATTTTATTAGAATATCTCGATAATGATGAACAAAGAGAAATATTGGATGCGGAATGTAAGTTTTTATTAGATAAAAAGCTTATACCATCAACAATTAAAGATATAGATAATGATAGATTTAAAGAAATAATAATAAATTATCTTAACAACAATGATTATGAAAAAGTATTAATACACAAGCAAAAAAAGAACGCACTTAATACAGCTTTTGCTGACTGGTGTAAAAATTTAAATGTAGTTCAACTGGAATACTTTATTAGTAATGGTGTGGACATAATAGATTGTTTAAATGAAGAATCATTAGAAATTCTCAAATCAAAAATTAATGAACATATTTCTGAAATAAATATAACTGATGAAATTTTTAAATTATTTTTAAAGTCTAAACTTGATATAGTGAACTTTTATAATCAATTATCGGAAGCAGATAGAGAAAAGGCTTTACAATATTATAAAATAAATAGTATAGAAAATTATAACAGATTAAACAACATAATGATAAACAGGTCAAATAAAGAAAGTCTTATTAAATATTTAAAAGAATATGATTTTGAAAATGCTCTTAAATATAGAGAAGAAGAGTTTTATTCATCTATTATTGGAGAATGGATAAAATCACTTTCTATTGACAAAATAAAAGGAATAGTTATTAACAACATCTCGTTTATTGAAAAACAAAGTATTGGAAATATTAATAATTTGCTAAATATGGTGTATGTTTATTATGAAAATCAAGATATAGACGACGAAAGATTTTTTTTGAATCTATTGCTAATTGGAGCTGACAGTTTGAAGTTATATGAAGTGTTGAATGAAAAGGGAAAATCAAATATACTTCAATACTTATTCAATCATAGGCCTGGAATTGCCGAAAAAATATACAAAGAAAAGATAGTTAATACAAAAAATATATATGAATTAGATCACTTAATCGATAACTTTAATTATATTAGAAATGAAAATATCATTGTTATTTTAAAAATGAAGGCATACAGTTTTATTGAAGAATCGATTATTAATCTTAGTTCATTAGATAAGAATTGCATTATAGAATCAAATTTGATTGCTGAAAGTTTATGTAAGTATGGGTTAGAGAAGAGATTTTATTTTGACAATTTATTGATGGAGTCAGCAGATAAAAAGGTGCTTGACAGTATAAAGAAGCAGATTTTAAAAAATAGTAAAGATTTTGATATTGTTGAAAGCTATATAGACTCTCTTGATGTTTTGTTAATGAATGAAAACTATCATGGATTTAAAGAAGAGTATGATAAAATTATAGATATTATAGTTACTAATGATAATAATGTTGAACTATTTATGGACAAGCTTTATAGAAAGGATTATAAAAAAGAAATACTTTATATGGTTCTAAATAAACTTGGAAGAGTAATTATTGATAAGAATAATTTGGTGAAACAATTAAAAAGTGAACTAAATAACATTGAATATAAAAATCGCGAAATAATTGCAAATACAATTAAAAAAGCAATAACAGGTTTGGAAAAAGCTATCAGTAGGGCTGTTATCGATGAACTAAGTAAAGAAAACTTATCTAAGTATATTAAGCAACTCCGTGTCTCGTTAAATAGTATAGGCATAGAAACTGTGGAGGATGTTGATTTATATTTAAAAAAGATAAAGTTTGATCCTGAACTGCATCAGGAAAACAATTTAGAGGAAGGCATACTTGAAACATTGGGATTTAAAGTAAATAATTCAATAGTAGAGTATTGCCTTTTGAAGGAGGAGGATTAAAGTATGAGTAAGTTTTATGTAGGTATCGATTTTGGAACAACAAACACATCTATTGCTTATATGGCATATAGAAGTTCAATTAATGATTATGTTCCTGAGAACTTCAATTTGTTTTCTTCAGGATACACATGTAAAACAGTTATAGGCTATTATAATGAAAAAGATTATTGTATAGGAGATATAGCAGTTAGAAATTCAACAGACAAATGCAAAGATAATTTTATTAAGTCAATTAAAAGACACATTATTGAGGGCAACAAAATAGAATTAAGTGTTCAAAAGACATATAAAGATATTGTTGCTGATTATTTACGGGCAATAAAAGAAGAGATTTCAAGGAAGATACCTGTTGGAAAAACCATTGATGGCGTCGTAATGGGTGTTCCCATAGGTTTTGAAGAAAAGAATAAAAATCTATTCCTCCAGGCATTACATGAAGCAGGTTATTATAATTCTTTAGAAGATGCGGAAAAAAATACTGTTTTCGTCTCAGAGCCTATAGCGGCATTATTAGATTATAATGAGTCATTAAATAAAGACCAAACGGCCATGGTGTTTGATTTCGGTGGAGGCACCATGGACATTGTAGTAATGGATTTAAAGAATATCAGCAATAGAAATGAAATCGAACCTCATGAAGTTTTAGCTAAAGGCGGGTGCCAAACTATAGGCGGAGATGATATAGATAAAGCAATCCTTGAAGATATCGTTGTTGATAAAATAGGAGGTGTCAAAAAACTAAAAGAAGCTCTAAGTATAAATTTATTGGAGGATATATATAAGTCACCTGACGGAATAGGCCTTATGGATTTAATCAGAAATACAAAGGAAGAATTAAGTAAGACAAAACTAAGCTATATCAATGGGTATATTGGTAATAAGCATATAGATATCGAAATAACGAGAGATGAATTAGAAGTTATTCTAAAAAGAAAGTTTGTGCCGAGAATAATAACAGAAATTGACAAAGTACTTTCGGATGCTAATGATGGTTATGGTATAAACCCACAAAAAATTGATATTGTTGTAATGGCCGGTGGTAGTTCATTAATTCCATGTATTCAAAGAGCTTTAGAAGAAAAATTTGGTTATAAGAAGGTGAAAATCCATGAGGATGCGGTGACTACCATTTCAAGAGGGTTGGCCATTAGGGGTCATGATTATGACAAATCAAAATTTAACGATATAATTGAACATGAGTATTCAATAAAAATTACAGAAGCTGATGGAACAAAAGACGTAATTGAGCCGGTAATACCGAAAAATTCTAAGATAAAAGATATTAACGGAGGCAAGTATAAGACTCCATTTGCTATCAAAGAAGAAGTAATTAACAAGAATATATTTTCTATTGAAATATATGAGGATGATAAAAGAGTTGGAAAGGCAGCAATACCAATTAATAGTGTTCATATTATGGATAATTGCTTTGAATTAAAATTTGTTATTGATGAAAATCTTGAAAGAATAGAAATTAAAGTAAATCAAAAAAGCACAGGAAAGGAATTGCTTATTCCGATAGAAAACAGATATGTAACTATAAGAAAATTATTATAGGAGGTAGTATGAATATGTATTATATTGAAATAGGAGAAAAAGAAGTAATAATAAGTGAGGAAATGGTAGTTAAGTATAACTTACATGCAGGTAATATAACGCCATTTACAAGGTGCGAAATAAAATCAAAAGGAGTAGTTGGGGAGAAGCCTAAATCAACTTCCGATATCATAAAACTACCTGATAAAAAAATGCTATCAGCCTCTGATATAATAAAGGTTGGAGAAGAACAAAGCGCAACAGCTGATATTATAAAAATAAAAAAGGAAGAATCAACTGCGGATATAATTAAAGTTAAACAATAGAACATCTTATTATCAGATAAATGGGGCTTTTTAGTGTTAAATAAAGACACATTAAAAATAATTTCTAACAGCTATCCTGGAAAAGCAAATGATATTGGAGAGAGTATAAGTTTATTAAATTTGGTACTTGATGAATTGCTTAGTAAAATAGACCAAGATGTGTCAGCAGCCTTAAAAGAAAAGAACTATGATATTGCAAGTAATTGCATAAGATTACATGAAAACATTAATGAAATATATGAAAAAAATAACGAAATAGTTGAGTATATTGAGAGCATAGTATCTGATGAAACATTAGATGATGCAGAAGTGGGTTCATTAGATAATGAAGAGATTGTTATACCAAATTATGAAGACTATAGAGTTGATCAATCAATTCCTCATACTTTGTATGAGGATTTTGAACATAAAAGACCTATAGGATTTAAGCTGCTTGGAAATTTTGTAGAAGCTAATACTTGGGCAATAGTATTACTCGAAACATGCGAGATGTTATACAATATTGATGAGAAGGTTTTTACCAACTTTGTAAATGACAAAAATATGAACGGAAAAAAGAGAGATTACTTTTCATTTACAGTCAATAATATAAGGAAACCTAAAAAACTTAAATCGGTAGATATATATATTGAAACAAATTTAAGCGCTAATTCTATAAAACAAATCATTATAAAGATGCTTAAAAAGTTTCAAATAAGATTACATGACTATGTAGTTTATTACAGGGCAGATTATACAGAACTTAACAAAAAATAATAGAATTACGAGGTATTGTTATGACCGCACGATGGATATTTCCCGAAAGCAACACAATGCACAGAATTGGGATTGGAGAATCAGGAATAGAAACATTCAGAGGAAGTCCTATTAGCTCATTGGTAAGGGAAATTTGCCAAAATTCTCTTGATGCAGTTAAGGATAAATCAAAACCTGTAAGGGTTGAGTTTGAATTTTTTGAGATACTCGCAGATGAATTTCCTGACAAAAACAACTTAATGAATACTTTTGAACAATGCAAATCATATAGCGAAACATATATGAATAATAAGGACACATCTAGGTTTTTTGATAATGCAATAAAAACTATTCAAAGTGATGTAATTCCCATTATCAGAATAAGTGATTACAACACCATAGGATTAACGGGCTCTGATAAAATTCATGAGGTAAATCCTTGGACAAGTTTAATCTATTCAGATGGAATTTCAGATAAAGATATCAGTTCAGGCGGTAGTTACGGAATAGGCAAAAATGCAATATTCGTTTGTTCGAAATTCAGAACTGTTTTTTATAGTACATTAGATATAGATAATAAAAAAGCTTCGCAAGGTGTATCAAAGCTTATATCTTATAAGAATGAAAATGGAAAGTTTTCTGAAAACATCGGATATTACGGAGACAATCAAAAGCCTGTTTATGATTTATTAAATTTAGATAAAACCTATTCACGTGCTGAAAGCGGAACGGATATTTATGTAACAGCTTTTGAAACATCTGAAAATTGGGAAACAGAAATTATTGCATCAGTTATCGAAAACTATTTGTTGTCAATATATAACAATAAATTGAATGTAAAAGTAAATGATGTGGAAATTAATATGTCTACACTGCAATATTTAGTTAGCAAATACTCAGATAGATTAAATTATGCTCAGGATTATTATGATACTTTGACCAATCCAAATACACATACAACCATGTTAAACATAGATAATATAGGTGCTGTTACCTTAAAAATACTTTTCGGCAAAAATTTTAAAAGAAGGGTTTTGATGAGCAGGGGAAACGGTATGAAAATATATGACCAAGATAGAATATCAAGTTCGATATTTTTTGCCGGAGTATTGATAATGAATGATGAAAAGGTGAATGAGGTTTTCAGAGCAATGGAGAACCCTCAGCACAATGCATGGGAACCAAACAGGGCAGGTATAAATGCTAATAGATATAAGAGAATACTTCAACAATTAAAACGTGACATTAAGCAGTTTGTGATTGAAAAAGGACAAGGAACAATTTCGGATGAAGTTGATGCTGAGGGAATTGGTGAGTTTTTACCGAATTATTCTCAGCAAGAACAGGAATCAGATAATTATTTGCAAAAAGAAAGCTTGAATTATAAAACAAAGAATATTACATTAAGAAGATTAAAAATAGAAAAAATAGATGCTTCCTCTGAAGGTGAAGGACAAGATGAAGAAAATTTAAGTGATTTGTTAGGAAAATATGATGAAGAAGGGCAGTTTGAAGGCTACGAGGGAGGTAAAGGGAGACGTTCAGGAAACAAGCCTCCGTTTGGCTCATATTCACCTGATGATGATGGCAATGCAAATATAAATATAAACAGTAGACATATTCCTTTAAAATCAATACGTATCATGGTAATTAACCCTTTAGAAAAATTATATAGAATGTTATTAACACTTGAAGAACCTATAACAAAGGGTTTTGTTGAAATTAATTTATCCGGGGAACAAGGTTCATCAAAAGCCAAAATTGAAAACCCTACTACAAAGGGCCTATTCAAGACTATTAAGAGATTGAAACACAGAAACAATAAAATATTTCTTGAAAATGTATCTGAGAATAAGAAGTATGAAATCGAATTCAAAGTTAATTATCCAATAAATTGTTCATTGGAGGCAAGAGTGTATGGAAATTAAAAATAAATTATTTCCTTATCCTGTACTTTGTTCATTTAATGATGATTATATTGATTCAATATTTCAATGCTTGATAAATCAATCAAAATCATTTAAAGAAATTATCATAGAATACCAGATAGATAATTCAAACAAAGAATTGAAGGATATGGTGGATTTAGGAAAGTCGGAATATGTTTTTCATATAGAGTGTCCTAATACTTCATATAGAAAAATTGTTAAAACAGATGCTTTGTGCGGCTCATATAAAATTCCTTTAGAAAAAGTAAATGATACTATAACCATAAATTTATTCTTAGTAGCTAAAGAGAATATTCCAGGTTATAGCAATTCAAATTTCAATAAAGATTATTCAAATATTACATTTCAAGTTCTGAAGGGAAACATTTTGGCAATTGCAGATCCCTATAAAATAGTTGTGGAAAAACAAGATGAAGATTTAGGAAAGATTGAGTCTATTTTCTCAATTGCAAAACGTGCAGCAGATGATTCGGCAGAAATAAAGATTGAATTAAATACTGATAAAATTAAACTAATGCTTAATAAAGAAGATTATATTAATTATAACAAAATTGTTAATAATCCGGTCTTCTTACCTGCACTTCAATCAATTTTAATATTTCCCGCATTGATTTATGTTTTTGATGATCTGAAAAATGGTGGTTTTGAGGATTATGCGGATAAGCAATGGTTTAAATCAATGTCAAAGACGTTCGAAAAAAATGGGAGCATACTCAACATGGAATTATTGGAAAATAAGACATCATTTGAATTGGCGCAGGCAGTTCTTGATTCTCCTGTAAAGAGAGCATTTGAACAAATAGTCAATATGGATTTGGAAGAGGAGGAGGATTTATGAAACTGCTATTTTTACCGGAGGAACATTTGGAAAGCTTAAAAAATAGCTTGGAAGAAAATTTACATTTCTATAAAGAACCTGATAATAAGTGGGTTTATAATTTTTTTGGAAATTCCCCTTTTAGAGAATTTAAGAAAGAGGTGCCTGATTTTAATTTAGTAATGGACTCCAAAAAACCTGAAAGTACTGACATAAAAAATGCTGAAATACTGTATAAGAATTTGATTAGCTTAACTGACACGCAGGCAAGCGATGAGAGATTATGGGCAGGTTTGACTCATGGAACGTTTTATAATTATATGTATTATCGATGGAGTGATAAATCAAATAATTCCTTAGCTAATACAAAATCAAGGTATTTCTTTGCCCAGAGCAAAAGAAGGTCACTAGTAACAAATTCTTTATCCAGACTATGGTGGATAGGAAAATATACTTATGATGAACTATATAAAAATCCATTTGAATTATTGAACTACTTTAAAAATGATTTTAGTACTAAAGCTTTATATTTGTTTTCAAGTAATTTTTCAAGCAATGATAAAATCAGAAATATAATGATACCAGAAATTAAGACAGACAAAACGGCCAAAATAAGTTAGTATGGAACTATGGAAAAGAGAAGAAATTTTACACCGGAAGAAAAAGCAAAAATAGTGATTGAGGTCTTAAGGGAAGAA
>Ga0208695_1002908_pt1 | contig 12024 bp, 7 predicted proteins | sample AD_UKC111_MetaG_FD_184449 | JGI IMG/M metagenome (GOLD analysis project Ga0208695, IMG submission 184449) | Active sludge microbial communities of municipal wastewater-treating anaerobic digesters from Hong Kong - AD_UKC111_MetaG (SPAdes)... | ecosystem: Engineered > Bioreactor > Anaerobic >... | reverse complement strand
CCAAGGCAGGGCGTAATAAGGCTCAGGGAATTCACCCAGGCTGAGTGTGAGCTCTTCGTTGACCCCAGGAACAAGAAACACTCCAACTTCGAGCGCTTCGCAGACAAAGAGCTTACTCTTTATTCGCAGGCAGCCCAGCAGACGGGCGAACCAATCAGGCTGACCGTAAGGGAGGCTGTAGAAAAGGGTGTCATTGCCCATGAGGTCCTTGGTTACAACATCGCGCTCACAAACGAGTTCCTGACAAAAGTAGGGATCAACCCCGCAAAACTCAGGTTCAGGCAGCACCTGAAAGACGAGATGGCTCACTATGCAATCGACTGCTGGGACGCCGAGATCGAAACAGACCGCTTCGGATGGGTAGAGATCGTGGGCATTGCCGACAGGACAGACTACGACCTCAAAGCCCATGCAAGGGTTAGCAAAACCGACCTTTACGTTTATGTGGAATATGATGAGCCTAAAATGGTTACCCGCTTTGTCGTAAAGCCGAACATGGGCAAACTCGGCCCCCTCTTCAAGGGCAAAGCAAAAGCTGTTGCAGATGCCTTAAAACAGCTTTCGGAAGAAGAGCTCTCAAAAGATCAGATAAAGGTCACCGTGGATGGGGAAGAACTGACAGTCAGCCCGGACGTTGTGGACTTTGCTGAAGAGACCGTAAAGGTCAGCGGAGAAAACGTTATTCCTCACGTGATTGAGCCTTCCTACGGTATAGACAGGATATTCTACGGTGTAATGGAGCACGCCTTTGATGAAGAAAACGTTGCGCAGAAGGCAGCCGAATCAGGGCTTAAAGGGGCAGGAGAAGCAGAAGGTGCTGAAAAGGCAGAAAAAGAGTCTGGAGAAGCAAAGGGTGAAAGTGAAGCAGAAGGCGAAGAGGAAGCTCGCCTTGTTATGCACTTCTCAAGCTCAGTCGCTCCTGTGCAGGTAGCCGTTCTTCCGCTCCTTACAAGAAAAGAGCTTGCAGACCCGGCAAAAGAGATTGTTGCAAAACTCAGGGAGAAGACACTGCTTGTCAATTACGACGACTCCGGAACTATCGGGCGCCGCTACAGGAGAAACGACGAAATAGGAACTCCCTACTCGGTTACCGTGGACTATGACACCCTTCAGGACGGGACTGTCACAATCAGGGACAGGGACTCCATGCGCCAGATAAGGGCTCCTATCAACGGGATCGAAAACGTGCTCTATGAATTGATCTACAGGGGCAGAGATTTCGAATCCGCAGGCAAGCCCTTTAATTTCTAAAATCAAGGAATTAAGAATCAAATTAGGGAATTAAGGATCCTCTAAAATTAAGGATCCTCTAAAATTAAGGATCCTCTAAAATTAAGGATCCTCTAAAATTAAGGATCCTCTAAAATTAAGGATCCTCTAAAATTAAGGATCCTCTAAAATTAAGGATCCTCTAAAATTAAGGATCCTCTAAAATTAAGGATCCTCTAAAATTAAGGATCCTCCATATTCCTGAGCTGCGGGCTGAGAAGCCTACAGCAAAATATTTAATTTTTTATTACTTTTTTATAATTGAAATAAAGCCCTTACCTGGAATAACCTTGAAAAAACAAGGCTGAAACAAAAAACCTGAATAGAAATGAACGAAAGTCTTTTTCCTGAGAAACCGGCATGCATGAAGCATCCGTTGATAAAGCCCGATACCGTTGAGCAGAGGCTTTACCAGCTTAACCTCGCAGGAAAAGCCCTTGAAGGGTCAAGCCTTGTTGTTCTTCCTACAGGGCTTGGAAAAACCATAATAGCCCTTTTTGTGATCGCCTCAAGGCTTCAGCGTTTTGGGGGAAAAGCCCTCATCCTTTCGCCTACAAAACCTCTTGTAGACCAGCATGCTGCTTTTTTCAAAAAGGTGATGACCCTTCCCGAAGAAGAGATCCTGGCTTTTACAGGCAGCATTGCACCTGCTGAACGGGAAAGGCTCTGGGCGCAGGGGAAACTGATAGTATCTACCCCACAGGTGATTGAAAACGACCTTCTTACGAAAAGGATCAGCCTTGAAGACGTAAGCCACATCACCTTTGATGAAGCCCACAGGGCTGTTGGAAATTATGCTTATACCTTTATTGCGGAAAAGTATTTTGAAAGCGCAAAAAATCCCCATATACTCGGAATTACCGCAAGTCCGGGCAGCTCGGACGAGAAAATCGCAGAGGTCTGCCAGGCTTTGCATGTTGAAAACGTAGCTGTGAAAACCGAGCAGGACAGGGATGTCCGCCCTTATGTTCAGGAAAAAGAAATAGAGTGGTTTCAGGTCCAGCTTCCTGCTGAAATGGCAGAAATCAGGGGTTATCTGGAAAAAATCCTCGATGACCGGCTCAGAATCATAAGAGATCTTGGCTTTTCTGCAGGCAGTGGGAAATATATTTCCAAAAAAGACCTCCTGCTTCTCCAGAAACAGCTTCAGGAAGAAATCCGTGTGGGCGGCGATCCTGCGATTTTCTCTGCCATGTCTGTGGTCGCTGAGATGATGAAAGTGAACCATGCAGTGGAAATGGTGGAAACACAGGGGCTTGAGACTCTCAGGAAGTACCTGGAAAAGCTGGATGCAGAAGCTTCCTCGAAAAGTGCGAGCAAGGCTGCAAAAAGGCTCATGGACGACCTTTACATGAGAAAAGCCCTGTACAGGGTAAAGGAATGCGATGTTGAGCATCCCAAACTCGAGCTTGCACGGAAAATAGTATTCGAGCAGCTGATAGAAAACCCGGATTCCAGAGTAATTGTGTTTACGAACTACAGGGACACTGCTGAAATAGTGGCAAATGCCCTTTCCGGAGTTTCCGGGATTATTCCTATCCGTTTTGTCGGGCAGGGGTCACGCCATAAGGACAAAGGGCTTACACAGAAGCAGCAGGCGGAAATCCTGGATAAGTTCAGGGCAGGAGAATACAATGTCCTGGTAGCCACTTCAGTTGCCGAAGAAGGTCTTGACATCCCTGCCACGGACATGGTATTGTTTTACGAGCCCATCCCTTCGGAAATCCGCAGCATCCAGCGCAAGGGCAGGACCGGCAGGCAGCAAAAAGGCAGGGTAATTGTGCTTGTGACAAAGGGGACTCGGGATGAGGCATATTACTGGAGCAGCAAAAATAAGGAAAAAAGGATGCTTAACAGCATGCATGGGCTTGAAAGCGCCCTTGCCCCAAAGGCTTCAAAGAAGAGTGCGGCACTTTCGGATTTTGAGGGCTTATCCTGTGTTTCAGGTTCAAAAACAGCATTGAGATACATCGAAAACGAAAAGTGGAATGAAACTGAGGATGAAGACAGCAGCAGGCTTGAAGATGCCTGGAAAAACGGAGAAGAAAAAGGAGAAGAAAACGGAGAAGAAAACGGAGAAGAAAAAGGAGAAGAAAAAGGAGAAAATAGAGATATAAATCTGGAAAGCAGCTCAAAGAAGGGCGAAAAGAAAGAAGAAAACGCAAAAGTTGATGTAAAGATAGTTGATGTAGACATAAAAGAAAGGCAAAAAACACTTGTGGATTTCGGAGCTGCACCAAGGGAAAACTCAGCCGAGCACCTTAAAATTGTGATCGATCACAGGGAAACAAAAAGTGGAGTTGCAAAAACCCTGGACAGGCTCGGCATGGAACTCAGCTTTATGGCTCTAGAAATAGGGGATTATGTTGTAAGCGACCGCCTCGCAGTGGAGAGAAAGCGTACGGATGACTTTGCAAGCTCCCTCATTGACGGAAAACGCAATCTCTTTGCCCAGCTTTCTGACCTTTCGAGAGTTTATGAAAAACCTGTTCTGATAATTGAAGGAAAAGACCTTTTTACTTCCAGGCAGATAAACCCAAATGCTATCTACGGCTCTTTAGTTTCCATTGCGATCGATTTTGGAGTATCCATTCTATATTCACGGGATGAGGAAGAGACAGCATCTATTTTAAAAATACTTGCAAAAAGGGAGCAGACAGAGAACAAACGCGAAATTAATCCTCACGGGAAGAAATCTGCCAGTACCCTTGCAGAACAGCAGGAATACCTCATATCTTCGATCTCAAACATCGGACCAAAAGCCGCAAGAAACCTTCTTTCACATTTCGGCTCGGTAGAAGCTGTTATGCGGGCTGATATAGAAGAGCTGAAGAAAGTAAAGAAAATAGGCCCAAAAACAGCAGCCAGAATCAGAGAAATCCTTGAAAGCCCGTATAAAGGATAAGCTGAAACTTCTGAAACGCACATGATATTCTTCGAATAACATGCCCAAAGAATGAAAGTACTTGAGAGTACTTTCATGCTAAATGAATGCCTTTTTTTGCTCTTTCTCTATATGGTAACCTTTATTTCCAGTCTTTATTTCCAGTCTTTATTTCCAGCGGGCAGGTCTTTAGATCAGGTTTTCAGGTTTATATTTTCCTTAACCGCTCTATAAGACCAACACTTTTTTCGATCAGCTCTAAATGTTCAGCAATGCTGTGCGGGTTCTTTTCATTCTGAAGGGAAGACGCAATACTGACCATCTTTTTAAAGAGAAGTTTTTCCAGTACTTCGCAGTCTCCACTAGCTGTAGAAACTCTGGACGGTTCCGTCCTTTTCTCTGTCCGGACTGAAGTTACAGCCTGAACTTCAGGAACTGTCCTTTTCGCTTCTTCTGTTTCATATGGAGTTTCTGGGATCTCTTCTTCGACAACTGGGGGAACTTTCTCTTCTTCCTCTTCAGCTTCCGATGTCCTTTGCCCCAGGCGGGATTTCTGTCTGCGTGCCTGTACTTTTTTTCTGGGATCAAAAGAAGGTCTCTCTCTTTCAGTTAAAGGTCTGGCTTCTGGAGCCTGGACTTCTGCCGCAGGTTCAGGAGCTGAAGTCTCTTCCTCTTCTTCCCCTTCTTCCCGAACGTCACATATAGGGCAGATTACCGTTCCCTGGTAACGAAACTTTGGGGCTCCGCAGACTTTGCAGTGTTCAGCGAGCATTGTGCCCCCGAGTTCCAGGAAACGTGCTATTCTCTTTACTTTCTTGTCTTTATCAGAATCCATATGCCTGACCTTCCTTTTTACACAGTTTCTCAATCATTTGATAAGATTTTTCCTGTAACTCCCTCTATATGAAGTTACCTTTATAAAACATAAAGCAGAAAAAGACCTGTATATAAAACCGAAAAGCGAAGACACCGAAGCAACCGGGCTCATGGATTACCGATAATATTTTATATAACAAGCCTGTCTTACACTAATTTATCAGCTCTAATTTTTACAATCATAATTGACTGCGAAGGTGATTCAAATGTCATCAAATGATTCAGCAGAAGTTATAAGACAATGTCTTCAAGTTCTAGATAGTATAACCAGCGACTCTTCAGTCCCAAGAAATATCAGGCGTTCTGTGAATGAAATTATGGATATCCTGAACAACGAATCCGAACCTCTCTTCCTTAGAGCAGCATCAAGCATTTCCATTCTCGAAGATATAAGCAATGACCCTAACCTTCCTCTGCACACAAGGACTCTGATCTGGAACCTTTCAAGCCAGCTTGAAACCATTCCGGTAGATGAGTAAAACCAGAAAAAAGATTTTTCTAATCCCTTAAAAAGATCTTTCCCGAGAGCGCTTTAAAAAACTCAGCTCCCGGAAAAAAGCTCAGATACGTTTCTTGAGACGATTCTGTAAAAAAAATCCCAAACTTAACCTGATTCTAAAAAAAGAGCCTTAAGGGAAGTGACCTGATAAGTTTAATAGTCACCTCTATCTGATTTTGGAATTAACCAGAGGTAAAGGATACCGACAAGATAAAAATTCAGTATAAAATTTTTCTATCTTTTTTCTACTTTTTCTACTGTTTCTTCCTTTCTTAGATTTTTTCTCTATTTTTCTGCTTTTTCTGGACCTGACTTTGAATTCAGACTGAATTTCACATTGAACAGAATAATTAATATAGATAAGTTGATACATGAAAAAGAACATAAAAAGAGAGATAAGAATATAAAAAACCTCAAAATCAAATTATACAGAACAAAAAAGTTAAGGCAATAGTTCAAAAACAATGAATGAAGCGATGAATTAAAAATGTTACATTGTAATGCTAAACCTGAGTTACAGGTACAAGCTACAGAAAATCAGGGTTTTGAAATAAAAAGCTACAAGAGTATGAAAAAATAAAAATTGAAAACGGGGGTCAGAAAGCTATGCTGGAAGATATTTCTAGCAGGATAAGAGATAATCTCGAAGTAAAGGACAGAATAAGGGAAGAAGGGCTGAAAATTTCAAGGGAAATTGTCAGGGAATGCAGGACAGCAAGTTTTGCCCTGCATGGGAAGGACTTTGAAAAGGCAAGTAACAGCATAGAAGCTGCTGGAAAAGCTTTAAAAAAGCTGGAAACAAGGTTTGAAGGGCACGCTGACATTTACCACGCCGGATTTGTAGAACATGCACAGCAGGAGTATTCGGAAGTTGCAGTCCTCTATAGCCTTCTGAAGGATGAAGGAAAAATAAAGGATCTTCCTTCCCCAGATGATCTTGGAGTTGAATACGCTGCTTACCTCAATGGTCTTGGGGATGTAGTAGGCGAGCTCAGAAGGCATATTCTTGACCTTATAAGGGAAGAGTCCTTTGAGAAAGCCGAAGAGTTTTTAGGGATCATGGAAAATATCCATGCAACCCTTATGGACTTTGACTATCCCGATGCGATCACAGGAGGGCTCAGGCGAAAGACTGACGTATCCCGTTCCGTGATAGAAAAAACGCGCGGTGATGTGGTAAATGCAATTCAGCAGAAAAAACTTGAGCTCGCAATGAAAAGCCTGGAGTCCAGGTTGTAAAGGAATTAATGTGCAAGATAATTAAAGAAGCCTGGATGTAAGGTAATCGTATAAAATCAGAGTTAAAACAACTCTTTTTTTCAGCATCTGGGGCTAGAAGCATAAACAGGCTAAAGGGAAGAACAAGATAACTTTCACAATAACACTAAAACCATTTATTATTTAGTGCAGTTACATAACAATTCAGCATTCAGTTACCTGAAACCCGTTATTCAGCGCAATGCACCTGGCATCCAGAAAACTCAACATATACATATAAATGATAAAATCCTAAGGGTCTGATAGATCCGAATTCCAGTAATCAATTGCAAGAGGATATCCATGAAATTTGATCCAGAAAAAATAAAAAAAGATGCAAAAGAAAATTTTGACCTTGCCTGGAATGAAGGCAAAAAGATGGTCAAAACGCCTACCCTTAACGAGCGCTACCCGAGAACAAACCTGAAATACGGGAAGGCTCACCCTGTTTATGATACAATCCAGAGACTGAGAGAAGCCTATCTGCGTATGGGTTTTGAAGAAATGATGAACCCTCTTATAGTTGATGAAAAAGAGGTCCACAAGCAGTTCGGAAGCGAATCACTCGCAGTCCTTGACCGCTGTTTCTATCTTGCAGGACTTCCCCGCCCCAATGTGGGAATATCTGACGAACGAATTGCACAGATAAATAAAATCCTGGGCAATATAGGAGAAGAAGGCATAGACAAAATCAGGAAAGTCCTTCACGCTTATAAAAAAGGGAAAGTTGAAGGGGATGACCTTGTACCTGAAATTTCAGCAGAGCTCGGAGTTTCTGATGCCCTTGTAGCTGACATGATTGAAAAGGTATTTCCTGAATTTAAAGAGCTTGTAGCCCAGGCAAGCACAAAAACTCTGCGCAGCCACATGACAAGCGGCTGGTTCATTTCCCTTGGTGCCCTCCTTGAGAGGGAAGAGCCGCCTTTCCACTTCTTCTCAATAGACCGCTGTTTCAGGCGGGAACAGCAGGAAGATGCTTCCAGGCTCATGACCTATTATTCAGCCTCCTGCGTGATTATGGATGAAAATGTAACCGTGGACCACGGAAAAGCAGTTTCAGAAGGGCTTCTTTCACAGTTCGGATTTGAAAAATTCCTTTTCAGGCCAGACGAAAAGCGCAGCAAATATTATGTGCCTGACACACAGACCGAGGTTTTTGCTTTCCACCCGAAACTGGTAGGCTCTAACTCAAAATACTCGGACGGCTGGATCGAGATTGCAACCTTTGGTATCTACTCCCCGACTGCCCTTGCAGAATATGATATCCCGTATCCTGTGATGAACCTGGGGCTTGGGGTTGAAAGGCTTGCAATGATCCTGCATGATGCACCTGACATCCGTTCTTTAACCTATCCGCAGATCCCCCAGTACAGCGAATGGGAAATGCCGGACAGTGGACTTGCAAAACAGGTCTTTGTAGACAAAATGCCTGAAACCCCTGAAGGATACGCAATTGCATCTGCCGTGGTTGCCCAGTGCGAACTGCACGGAGAAGAGCCAAGCCCCTGCGAGTTCCCTGCCTGGGAAGGAGAGATTTGCGGAAGAAAAGTTAAGGTTTCCGTAATCGAACCTGAAGAAAACACAAAACTCTGTGGACCTGCCGCTTTCAATGAAGTGGTTGCCTATCAGGGAGACATACTGGGAATCCCTAATAATAAGAAGTGGCAGAAAGCCTTTGAAAACCATTCTGCAAGGGCAGGAATCCGCTTTATAGAGGCTTTTGCAGCCCAGGCTGCCCGGGAAATTGAAGAAGCTGCAATGTCCGGAGCAGAAGAGCATATTGTGAGGATCCGGATTGTTAAGGTTCCCTCTGAAGTTAACCTGAAGATAGGACCCACTGCGCAGCGTTATATCACAAGCAAAAATAAAAAGATCGATATCCGGGGGCCGGTCTTTACCTCGGTAAAAGCTGAGTTCGAGTGAAATAAGCAGAAAAACAGGAGTAACCAGTACAAAACGGAATGGGCTGTGTATGCAAAAAGAAGATACCCCGTTTTCAAGGTATCCGGAACTTAAAAAGTTGATGGAAACTGGAGAGCCAGTGTGTATAACCTTTGAAACACAAGAAGGGAATACGAAAGAAAGGCTTCATGAAACAGTACTCTCCCAGAAAACAGTACCATTCCAGGGAATATATCCTCAGGGAATATCGCCTGAAGAAAAAATAGCCGAAAAAGGAATTGAGGAGCCTCCCAGGAAATCCGATTTCCTTTTTTGCGAACTTGTTCAAAAAGCCCGCATGGGAGAGAAGTTCAGGATTTCAGGACAGAGCTGTTCTCCCGGAGATTATGTTCTGGGACTTTCTGAAAAGAGCCCTGCTGAATATTATCTAAGATCCGGAAGGTACATTGATAAACAGGCTGCAGAAAAAGCAGCCCTGTCCCTTCCAAGATTAAAGAGAAAGTTTTGTTCTATTTTGATCGAGCCTTTATCCCTTAACAAAGGTATTTTTGATGTGCTTATTCTCTTCCTCAAACCAGAGAGAGCCATGCGAGTTGTCCAGGCAAACGCCTATTCCGGAGGAAAAAGAACATTAATGGATACGATGGGTGCAGCTTCAATCTGTGGTGACTGTACTGTACTGGCTCTTGAACAGGGCATGAGTTTATCTTTCGGGTGCAAAGGCTCAAGAAAGCACAGCGGATACGGAGATTTTGAAGTTCCCCTTGGGATGTCTTTTGAAAAAATAGAGGAAATTGAGGAAGGGCTTTCAAAGCTCCCCGAAACATCAAAATGAATGGCTCTTGATGGACTGCACCGATTATATTCGACATGAAAGTGCTCTCAAGTGCTTTAATTTTTTCTGCATGTTAGTCGATGAATATCATGTGCGTTTTTTAGACCAATTTATCGAAGAAGTTTACTACACTTTCCAGCCCGACAGCTTCTAATTTTCCCGGAGAAACGACTGCAACGGTTGCCAGAAGACAGATCATAACGAGAGCGAAGACAAAGGTCTTCAGCAAAAAAGAACTCATTGAAGAGCGTTTTTTGTGCTTGCTGTCATCAACCTCTTCTGCGAGCCCTTCATACCTGACTTTTACACTTGACCAATCGGCATTTTTTCCTGGCTCACCTGAAGAGCCATCGTTTTCAGAATCCTGATTCTTTCCGGAGGAAACGTATTTGGACCAGTCAATAGCATTGGATTCTGAAGATGAAGCTGACTGACCTGCACTTAGCGGGTCACTGCCAGATTTAAAAGACACGTAGGAAATAGTAGTAGTTCTGAAAGGGGATTTAGAACCTGATGGTTCAGGTGTCTCAGGAACCTGAGAGTCCTGGACAGGTCCCTGAGTACTGGAATTATCAGAAGAGGCAGAAATTTCAGTTGCTTTCTCCTCTGGAGGCAGGGAGATATCATATGCCTTTCTTTTTTGAGGGTCCTTGAGGGTTTCATAAGCCTCTTTGATTTTTATGAATTTTTCATGGGCATCAGGGGACTTGGCTCTGTCCGGATGATATTTTTTTGCAAAATGATGATACCTATCTTCAATTTCCTCAGGAGTTGCAGTTCTGGGGATATCGAATAACTGATAATAGTCCACTGCTTTTCACCCTTTGAAACTATGTATTATTGATACATTCCATTAACTGACTTTTCATTGAGAACTGACCTGTCGAACTATCAGTCATTAAGACCCTCTGGCCTTTCGATGGTAACGCTTCTCATGATCCCGGTCCCGAGATCTTTGGCTGTAGCATGTATTATTCCGTTAGCATCAATATCAAAAGTAACTTCTATCCGCGGAATTCCTTTTGGAGCGGGTGGAATATTATCGAGAACAAGCATCCCTAAAGTAACGTTTTTAGATGCAGCCCGTTCTTCCCCCTGCAGGATTTTACCTCTTACAACCTTCTGGTTGTCGTAAGATGTGGTAAAGATTTTACTATTTCTTGTGGGAATTGTTGTATTTCTTGGGATTATCGGTGCCATCAGGTCCCCTACGGTTTCAAACCCGAGAGTAAGGGAAGTAACATCAAGAAGCACAACATTTCCGGAATCAAGTTCTTCCCTGGGGGACTTAAGATAGTCGTTACCGAGAATTCCAGCCTGAACAGCCGCCCCCATTGCGACCACTTCATCAGGGTTGATATTCTGAAGAGCCTTTTTTCCCATGAAGGCTTCGACAGCTGCCACGACAGCAGGAATCCTCGTACATCCACCAACAAAAATAACTTCATCAATGTTCGCAGGGGAAAGCTTTCCGTCCTGAAGAGTTTTTTCTATAATCGAGATAGTTTTCTTAACAAGGTCTTCAGTCATCCTGTTGAACTGCTCTCTTGTAATATCTACGTCCAGGCTTTTGCTTTCGAAAATATAGGGAAGATTAACATTTGCGGTCTCGAGTGTGGAAAGATCAATCTTGCAGCGTTCTGCAGCCTCTCTCAGGCGCTGCATTGCCTCGGGTACACCAGAAAGGTCTTTATTTTCTGTTTCCTGGAATTTGGCAAGCAAATATTGAACAATCCGCATGTCAAAATCGTCACCACCAAGTTCAGTATCTCCACTGGTAGCGAGTACTTCAAAGATCCCGTCTTTGATTTTAAGAATGGAGACATCAAAAGTCCCGCCTCCAAGGTCGTAAACCAGAATTTTCCGGTTGTCAATCCCGTCCTTCAGACCATAAGCAAGTGCAGCTGCGGTAGGTTCGTTTATGACTCTAAGCACTTCAAGCCCTGCAAGTTCGCCTGCCTTTTTTGTTGCAAAGCGTTGAGAATCGTTAAAATAAGCAGGAACTGTTATTACCGCTTTTCCAACAGCATCCCCTAAATATTTCTCAGCATCCTGTTTTAATTTTTGAAGGATCTTTGCAGAAATTCCATGAGGAGTAAATGTCTGGTTGTTCAATGACACTTTATAATCAGGTTTTCCCATATGCCTCTTGATAGAATGAACAGTATTCTCAGGATTGGAAATCATCTGCCTTTTAGCAAGGTCCCCTACAAGTAACTCATTCTTCTTTGAAAAGCCTACAACTGAAGGCGTAAGTCTTTTTCCTTCGGAATTGGTAATGACCTTGGGCTCACCAAGTTCAATTATCGCCATACAAGAATTGGTAGTTCCCAGGTCTATACCCAGCACTTTTCCTCTGAGATTTGCCATTGGCGCACCCCCAATATTTTTATAATGTTTCAAAGAGATATCAATTTTTCTGTTGGAAAGACAATCCACATATTGAGTTAGATTGTAGAGATTCAACAAATGGAGATTATAATATTTATTCAGAGATAAAAC
>Ga0208695_1002897_pt1 | contig 12051 bp, 7 predicted proteins | sample AD_UKC111_MetaG_FD_184449 | JGI IMG/M metagenome (GOLD analysis project Ga0208695, IMG submission 184449) | Active sludge microbial communities of municipal wastewater-treating anaerobic digesters from Hong Kong - AD_UKC111_MetaG (SPAdes)... | ecosystem: Engineered > Bioreactor > Anaerobic >... | reverse complement strand
TGAGATTATCTGCTCAAGCCTTCGTTTAAACGAGGTTAGAGCGTAATCTCTAAAGTCGTAGCCATAGTCATCCAGAAGCGTTTTAATAACGTTACGGGCTTCTACTATGCCAATTTCATACTGCGTCATTGTCAAGCGTCATTTCAAAAGTGAAAAATTAACTCTATTCCAATTTAATTTGTTCATCATTTATAGTATGTCAAATTAAAAGTGAATTATAAAATGGTGAAACCCAAAGGCGAATGGCTAACTCAATTAATCATGAGTTTGTTATGTCATGGGTTTTTGGGTTTGTTCTTCAGCTGTTCAATTACTTTAGTCAGCTCTGCCTCCTTATTTTTGTTATCGGTTATATCGAACCCGATGTTGATTATCTTGTAAAGATTACCACTTTCGCCCATTACAGGGGTAAAGTTTTCAAGCACCCATTTGGTTTCCCCCTTAACGGTAAGGGAAAACTCCCGCTGCTGCTTTTTCCCATTCAGGATGTTATCCCAGAATTTTTTATACTCTGCCGGTCGATGTTTGGCCGAGTAGTCAATGTCATGGAGGTATTTTCCCTCGATATCTTCCTTCTTATCACCCAGCACCTCTACGTTTTTATTGTTGATGTAGGTTATCAATCCGTCGGGTTCGATAATTGATACCAAGCAGTTTTGGTCTAGCGCCTCCAGTAGGGTGCTCATATCCTTTTGTCGCTGGGCCGATAGTTCCTGCTCCTTCTGCAGCTGTTTCAGGTTCTGTTCAATCTCTTCGGCTTGATGTTGAGCCTTAATCTCCAGCTGCTTTGTTTCGGTGATGTCCTGACCAATAAGCAGAACTTTGGTTATAGTTCCGGCGGGGTCCAGCTCGGGCGATATGGTTACCATAAGGTAATGGTTGTTGCCGTTTCGATCGAGCATAGGAATGGTTTCTGTAAGGGTATGCCCATTCCTAATCTTTTTCCAGGCCAGTTGAAAATCGGAACGCTGATCAGGGGAAATCAGGTCGGCTAGCAATTTCCCTTCCAGTTCGGCTTTAGGATACCCCAGAGTTTCCGTAAAGTTTTGGTTGGAGTCGGTCATGTAGCCATCTTCTGATAGGGTAGCTGAAAGCAGCGATTGGTTTATTGTGTTGGTAATCAACTCCAGTTCGATGTTCTTCCGCAGCATTTCTTCCTGGGTGGCCTGCATTTCCTCCATGTTCTGCCGCATTTCTTCCTCCTGTGCAGCCATTTCCTCCCTTTGCTGTTGCGATTGCTCGAGAAGCATGTTGGTTCGTATGCTGTTTTTCACGGCGAAGAGGGTTGAGGCTATGCTTTCGCCAATTTTTTCAACAAACTCAATCTCGTAGGATTTAAACTCCTTGAACGAGGCCACCTCCACAACTCCAAAGATTTCATCCTCAAGTTTAAGCGGAACGATTAACAGGGCGGTAGGGGTGGCTTCTCCGAGCCCTGAAGTGATGGCAATGTAGTCAGCTGGTATTTCCTTGAGGTAAATTGTCTTTTTCTCAAGGGCACAGGTTCCAACAAGCCCTTCACCAAGCGGGATGGTTTTACTGATGAATTTTTTCCGGTTGTAGGCGAACGCCGAAAGCATATCGAGATGCTGGTCGTTTTCTGAATCGTTGTAAATGAAAATGCCCCCCTGGTTTGCCTCGAGGTAGTTAACCAGGTTTTGAATGATGCTGTCGGCCAACAGGGTTAGGTTGTTGTTGTTTTGACGCAGGATATCGCCAAATTTTGCAAGACCTTCGTTTACCCAGCCCCTGATGTAGTCTTCCTCCTTCCTGTGCTGTTCTTCCTCCAATGCATGCTTCAGGTTTGATTGGATATCAAGCAGGGCGTTGCCCAGTTCATCCTTGTTGCTCAGAGGTTGGAAGGTCTGCTCCAGCTGGTTCTGTCCAATTTGATGTGCAAAGCTGGTGGTTGACTTTAACCCCTCCATTAGCTGGTTCAGCGAAGTAGCCATTTCGCCAAGTTCATCCTTTGATGTTATTTTGATGGGGTTTGGAATGTCGCCTTTTGCCATTTGCTTAAGCTTGATGTTTACCAGGTTAATGGTGCGAATAATGGGTTTAAGGAGCAAAGGGATGGAAAAAGCAGTCAGCAGGGATGCCAGAACGATAAAAATAATAATTGCCATACGGTTCGATTTCATGGGGGTCAAAGCCTCTTTCATGCTGACCGAGACGGCTATGTAGGCGTTGTAGGGCTTATAAAATTTGTAGCAAAGCAAATGCTGTTCCGGCTTGTTACCCGAGTAATCATCATAGTATATGTAACCGTCAGTACTTTTACTCTTTCTAATTTGTGCAACTACAGCTGATGGAAGTCTTTGCCCCTGAAGTGTTGTGTGAAGCAGGTAAACGCCATTTGTGGAAATAATGGAGGGGTAATCGGTGTTAAAGTAAGCTGGTGATAGAAAGTAGGGTTTGAGTTGAAATATATCATCAGAGGTGAGACCCTTTCCTGTTTTTTCTTCCACCATGTCGGCAATCTGTATTAGCTTGTCTATGTAAACCCCTTCCTGAATCCGAACGTTTTCCCTAACCCGATTTTTGGACAGGTAGTTGAGTGTTACGCCGGAAACGGTAAACAACAAGACCATCAGTGGAACGATGATGAGCTGAATACGTTGTGAAATTTTCATGAGCTTAATTTTATTTATCAATCAACCTGTAATGCTTTGGTAAATTCATCATGTTGTTATCTACCCCTGAAGGCATTTTAAATTATCGCCTCCTGGTAGTGGCCTGAATTTATGGCAAGTATTTAAATGAATCTTGTTCATGTTGCACCTATTTTTTCACATAGCTTTGTCCAAGTTTTTCAAACTTAGTGGCCCAGGGGCCAAGTATGGTCTCGTGCATTCCTAGCAGCAGCACTCCCTTGGGGTAGAGGTTTGAGTGGAAAAGTTCAAACACCTTGTTCTGAAGGGAGTAGTTGAAGTAGATAATTACATTCCTGCATAGGATGAGATCGAACTTGGCAAAGAAAATATTCCCGTCGGTTACCAAATCATGTTTACGAAATATAGGTTTTTCCGAAAGGAATTTGTTCATGGTTATGGTATCCTTTACCTTGTCAATTTCAAAGTACTTCTCGTAGGGAACCTCGTTGTACTCCTCAAAGTTCAAGGGGTTTTGCTTAATCACCTTATCGAAGTTGTCCAGATATCCCAGGTTAAAACGGTACTTGTAAACCCCCTGCTTGGCGGCATCCAGCACATCAACATTCAAATCGGTGGCGAAAATTTTAGCCTGCTCCAGCATCCCCATCTCGTTTAGGAGGATCATCATGGAGTAAACCTCTTGCCCGGTGGAGCAACCCGCATGCCAAATGTTAATGGTTTTGTTGCCTTTAAAGCGTGGAAGTATTCTGGAGCGCAGGAGGTGCCAAACAGGGGGGTCGCGAAAGAGTTCCGTGGTGTTTACGGTAACCTCTTTTACTACTTTTTCTATGAATGCCCTATCGTTTTTAAGGTTGGCGATTAGGCTGTATATATCCAGGTTGTAATCCTCCAGAATTTTCTGCAAACGTCGCTTCAACGATTTATCCGAGTACTCGGAAAAGTCGTATTTTGATACATTTTTAAGCGTAGTAATAAAGTATTGCAAATCCTGATCGCTTACCTGCATGTGTTTCAACTTAACATCCCCATTTTTGGTAAAATCGCTTCAGAACGCTTGCCAAACCGCATCCCTTTTTCCCTGTTAAAGGTAAGTATAGTTTGTAAATTGGCAAAGCGTCGTGAAAGATATAGAGATTTGAATAAATTCCAAAAATACGAAGAAGAGGGGAAACAGCTACTTTGACAAACGACTGATTTTTAAATTTCATGTTGCTATACCTGTTGACCAAGGCAACATGGAGTTATTGGATTTGTTAGAATTTTGGCCTGAATTCTTGATAGCTATTTGTGATGATGACTCCAACTAATGACTTAACCGGGTAGCTGGGTTTTTTAATGGACGTCAAGCCCGTGCGACTGCATTTGGTTAACGCGTTAAGGATTACCTTTTAGAGTAAATTGGAGGGTTACGGGGTTATGATCGGAATTTTTGAAATCCATGTTCATTGTCTGGTAGCGCAAAACGTTTACGTTGGGTGAAACCAGAAAGAAATCGAGAATGCACGTGTAGCTATGGCCAGGGGTGTAGGATTCGTTCAGATAGCGATTGGTGGGGCTAGCTGGGTCAAACACCCATGACCACCCTTTAGGCATAAAGCTGCTGTCAATACCGGTTAGCTTAAAATAAGAGCTGTTGCTGCCAGGGTCGGTTTTGACATGCTGTGCCCCTGGCGGAAGTTGATTCCAATCGCCGCCAACCACCACGTAGTTGCCTTTGTCATACTCGTCCAACAAAAATTTTCGAAGGAAATCCATTTCCTGTTGTTTAAGGGTGCCATCGTCGTATGCGGAGTTATGGGTGTTGACGAGAATAAAGTCCTTACCGTTGCTCATGGGGTAGCGGTTTACCACCATGCAACGGCGCAGGTTGAAGAGCCTGTTTGGCCAGGAGAATGCTCCCGGAAAAGCATACCTTACCGATTCCCTGGGATTAAACTTGCTAAAGGTTACAAGACCCGATTGCACCCTGCCCATAGGGTTTTTAAGGGGAACGGGAACAAAATTTACCCGATAGTTTATACCCAGAAAGTTTTGGTAGCCAATGGTTTTAGAAATTTCCTCCAACTCATTGATGCTGTAAGAGCGGTGCGAATTAATATCAACCTCCTGAAGTAGGATGAAGTCGTTGATTTTTTCACCGCCAAGAGTTTTCTCAATTGCGGTTAAATTCTGGAGTGTTTGTTCACGCGTATCCCGCATTTTTTCCCCTCCATCCATGAAGAAGTCCATGTTACTGCCCAATCCGGCATAGCCTATATTCCATGAAAGGATCGCCATGGTAGAACCGGAAGGAATTGTATCGGGTTTATCCGATTGCCAAAGCACTACTTTTTCCCCGGGGTTGAAGTAGGTGATAGAGGCGTAGAGAAGGAAAAGAGCGGTAAACAGCAGAAGAAATCCCAACAACCAACCAGCAAACTTTAAAATTTTTCCTAGCATACTATTCGGGATTGTGGAATGAATGTGTAAAGTTACGCTATTTCTACATTTACATCAATACACATTTTGCCTGTTAGCTATAAACATCTATATTTGAAAAGTTTTTGGATGGAAAACCTATGAAGTTTGGAGTGGTAATTTTTCCCGGGTCAAATTGCGATCGCGATACTATTTATGTGCTTCGCGAGGTGCTGGAACAGGAAGTGGTAACCCTTTGGCATAAGGAAACGGATTTTGATGCCGATGTTGATGCAGTTATACTTCCCGGCGGTTTTTCGTATGGCGATTACCTGCGTTCAGGCGCTTTAGCTAGGTTTTCGCCTATAATGACCAGGGTAGCGGAGTTTGCCAACAACGGAGGCTACGTTTTTGGAATTTGCAACGGCTTTCAGATACTTTGCGAGGCGGAATTGCTACCGGGCGCCTTACTGCATAATGCAAACCGTCAGTTCATCTGCAAGAATGTGTTCATTACCCCCGACAGCAAAGTTACACCTCCTACTGCATTTCTGCCCAAGGGACGTATCTTTAAGATCCCAATTGCCCATGGCGAAGGCCGCTACTTTGCCGACAGGGAAACACTTGCCCGAATGCGGGTTAACGGGCAAATTATTTTCCGCTACTGCGACGAATACGGGGTTATCTCCGAATCGGCAAACCCAAATGGCTCGGTTGAAAACATTGCAGGCGTTTGCAACGAACGCAAAAATGTTTTTGGGATGATGCCTCATCCCGAAAGGGCCTCGGATGATGAGCTGGGTAACACCGATGGCCGTCTTATCTTCGAATCTATCATTAAGTTCGCTCAAGGTAATAGCTAGCATGGGAACTTGAACCTTCCCTTTTGCCACAGCCCAACAAATCTCTTCCCTGGCCGAGAAGGCAGGTTTCTTTTACCTTGCCAACAATAGTTTACCATAGCCAACGTTATTTGCGAACAATGTTTAGCCAATCCTGATGGTTGCACTCCGCATTATACTGGTTTGCTGGAACAAAAGTGTATTAGCTGTGGGTTGACTGAACAGCTACAAAGATGGCAGTTACCCTGAAAGGCAATTCAACTTTTATTGCTAATATTGTGGGCTATATAAATTTCAACATTCCGTCTAATTCAACTCGGCATACTTTGCTTTTGATTGGGAAAACAGCTGTTACTATGCGCTTATTGACTAGAAATATGGCAGTTTGCATGCTGGCCATAGTTCTTGTTTCCTGCTCAACCCAGAAGAATACCTTTATGAGTAGGAATTACCATAATCTGACCTCCTACTACAACTATTACTATAACGCATACGATAGCTACCGTAACGGCGAGAGGCGGGTCTCCAAGGATTTTAAGTATAACTACACGCTACCCCTACCCATGCTGCTGTTTGGAGAGCGTGGGGTTAGCGATATGGTTTCCTCCGACATGGAGCGAACCCTGAACAAATGCACAGCATTACTTGCCAAGCACTCAATAACCGTAAAGCCTAAACGTAAGAACGGTTCACTTTCGGCCAAGGAAAAGGAATTCTATAACCGGTACGAGTATGTTAGGTGGGCACAGGAATCATGGCTTTTAGTTGGTAAGGCACACACGTGGAAGGGCGACCTGCCCAAAGCCCAAATGGCCTTTGAGTATGTCATCCGGCAGTTCCCAAATACTACAACATGGTACGAAGCTCAGGTTTGGCTAGCCAGGGTTGAAATTTTAAACGGTGACTTTATCAGTGCTGGTGATAGGCTAAAGTCCATTGAGGCAAAAAGACGAAAACCCACCGATAGGCAGTTTAACCACCTGCTATCCTCAACATGGGCATTTTACCATTTAAAACAGCATAACAATAACGAGGCCGTTCCATTCATTAGGCGAGCTGCCGAACTAACCAACCTTAAGGCCGAGCGGCTTCGCTATACCTACCTGCTGGCGCAGCTCCAGCAACAGCTGGGCAATACTGCAGAAGCTGCCGAGCTTTACAACAGGGTGATGCGGATGGGGCCACCCTACGAAATGGCATTTAGCATACGAATTCAACAGATTGCCCTTAGCAACATGACGGGTGAAGACTTGAAACGTGAGCTCCTGAAGCTTGCTTCGGATGAAAAGAACAAGGATTACCTCGATCAGCTTTACTACACGCTGGGTAACATGGAAAAGCAGGAGGGTAACATGGATAAAGCCATTGAGTACTACCTGCTCTCTACCAAGTTGAGCACCACTAACGACAACCAGAAAGGCATGTCTTACCTGGTGCTGGCCGACTACTACTTTCAGAAATCGGAGTATGCCAAGGCACAAGCCTACTACGACAGCTCATTCAGTTCGTTAGATGCAAGTTTCCCCGGATACGCACAGCTGGAAACCAAAACCCGATTTCTAACCAACCTGGTTGAAAACCTGAACATTGTTAGTACCGAGGACAGCCTCCAGCGGGTTGCCGCAATGTCTCCAAAAGACAGGGATGCGCTTATTGCCTCCATCATCGGTAAACTTCAGGAAGAGGATCAGAAGCAAAAGGCCCAGGAACAGGCTGATCAGATGCAGTCGCAAATCTACATGCAGAACCAGCGATTCAGGAGCAACACTGAGCCCCAAGGCGGAAAGTGGTACTTTTATAATCCCGCCTCGCTAAGTTATGGGCAATCGGAATTCCAGATGAAATGGGGCAAACGTAAACTTGAGGATAACTGGCGCAGAAAGAATAAGGGGGTTTCTGATTTCGACAACATTGCCTCTGGTAGCTTACCTTCCGATTCTGCAGCAAATCCTCAAAAGCAACTTTCAAACACATCGCCCGAGTTCTACCTGGTTAACCTTCCCTTTACAGATTCGCTTAAGCAAATATCGAATCAGAAAATCCTTACCGCTATGATGAGAGTTGCGGAAATTTACCAGACAGACCTCAACGACAGCAAGGCCGCCAAAGATTCGTACAAAAAGCTTTCCGAGCGTTTTCCCGATGCTTCCGAGGCGGCTACAGCTATCTACAGGATGTTTAGAATTGCAGCCGATGAGGGAAATAGTGCTGAAGCCGAAGGCTACAAAGCCGCCCTGCTTTCCCGCTTCCCTTCAAGCCCTTATGCGTTAATTCTTTCAAATCCCGAGTATATTAAGGAGTTAACGGTGAAAGAAAACGAAACCAACACCATTTATGAAGCCGCCTACGGTCTTTACCTTCAGGGCAATTTCAGCGAAGCTTCCACAACGCTAAAATCGGGAATGGGGAAGGCTAAAGGTACCGATATGGAGCCAAAATACTTGCTACTTGTTGCTCTCTGCCAGTCAAAGACTGGCGATTTGAGAACTTTTAAGGAGTCGCTTGAGCAAGTTGCCCTGACCTTTCCCAAGAGCGAACAGGGGCAGGTTGCCCAGAATTTATTGACCTACCTTGAACAGAGAGACCTCCAACTTTCGACCGGAAAGGTTAGCATTGACGTGCCAGTAGTATCGGCTGGCTCCGACAGCATAAGTACATCCATTTATGCAAAACCCGAGGGAGAACATGCTTTTGTTCTGCTTGTTCCTAAACGAACCAACATTAACCAGTTAAAATTCAACATCATAACATTTAATGTGGATAATTTTATAGAGATGGATCTGGCTTTAAACAGCGTACCGCTAAACGACTTTGTCGAGGTAGTAAGCGTTACCGGGTTTCAGAGTGCCGATATTGCCCTAAACTACTACAAGCGGATTACGCGGGATGAAAAGGTGTTTGCCGATTTCAACAGCACCGAATTTCAAGCTTTCCTTTTCAGCACCGAGAATTTTAATCGATTCATGAACGATAAGTCTATCCCAGATTATTCCAGATTTTTTAAAGAAAATTACAGCGTTGACAACTAACAAAATGCTATGGCCACACCAGTAACCATACTTTGGGTTGATGACGAAATAGACCTGTTGGGTTCACACATAATCTTTCTCGAACAGCGGGGATACCTCGTGCAGAAGGCCATCAACGGAGTGGATGCCATTGAGTTGGTTCGTAACAATGCTTTCGACATTGTTTTCCTTGATGAAAATATGCCCGGGTTAAGCGGGCTTGAAACACTTTCACAAATTAAGGAGCTTAAACCACTCCTTCCCGTGGTAATGGTTACCAAAAGCGAGGAGGAGAACATAATGGATATGGCGGTTGGCTCGCAAATTGCCGACTACCTGATTAAGCCCGTTAACCCCAACCAGATACTGCTTTCCATTAAGAAGCATGTGCATGGTAAGACGCTGGTTAGCGCTAAGCAAACTTCCGACTACGGGGTAGAATTTAGCCAGTTAAGCGGGCAAATTGCTGCTGCCCAAAGCTACTCCGATTGGGTTGAAATCTACCGTAGGCTCAGCGCATGGCAGCTAAGAATTTCTGACAATAGTGAGCCAAACCTTAGGCAGATGCTTGATATGCAGATGGCTGAAGCCAACCAGCTATTTTCCCGGTACATCCGAAGTAGCTACATGGGCTGGTTTAAGGGTAATCAGGACGATAAACCGCTATTATCTTCCAACCTGCTTCGCAGCAAGGTTTTCCCGCTACTGGATTCGGGCGAAAGGGTTCTGCTGGTTCTAATAGACAACCTGCGCTACGACCAGTGGAAGGCTATTGAGCCCCTGCTGGTCGAAGGGTGGCGGGTGGAGTCGGATGATGTTTACTTCAGCATTCTGCCTACTGCTACACAGTATGCCCGGAATGCCATTTTTGCAGGGTTGATGCCCCTGGAAATCCAGCGTATGTTCCCCGATATCTGGATCTCCGACGATGACGAGGAGGGGAAAAACAACTACGAGCTCCAGCTGCTCACCTCCCAGCTGCAAAGGCTTGGAAAAAACTATAAGGTTCACTACGAAAAAGCCAGCACCCTGCGGGCGGGTATGCCCATTGTCGATAATATTAACCTGGTGCTAAACAACAATCTAACCGTGCTGGTGATTAACTTTGTGGACATGATGTCGCATGCCCGCACCGACTCCAGCATGATGAAAGAGCTGGCCTCTGACGAAGCTGCCTACATCTCGCTGGTACGGTCATGGTTTCAGCACTCCGATTTGAGAAATATCCTACTTGAAGCAGCCCGTTTCGATATTAAAGTTGTTATAACCACCGATCACGGCTCAATTAGAGTTCAAAACCCCATTAAAGTGGTTGGAGACAGGGCAACTTCAACTAACCTCCGGTATAAGCTAGGGAGAAGTCTGGCTTTTAATGCCAAGGAGGTGTTTGAGGTGCGAGACCCCGAAACCGCTCATCTGCCAAAGCCCAACGTAAGTTCCTCCTTTATTTTTGCCTATGGAAGTAACTTTTTTGTGTATCCCAACAACTTCAACTACTTTGCCAGCTACTACCGCAACACCTTTCAGCATGGGGGAATATCGCTGGAGGAGATGATTATTCCGGTGGTAGTGCTCACTCCAAACAGGTAACCCATGTTACTAATCGAGAAATACGGCGGAAGTAGATGGTTAATAAACAGAATTGACTAACTATTTAATTATACCCTACAACATCACTATATACCAAAGTAATCTATGTGCTGCCAGCTACTTGCTAAAATTGAAAATTTCATGCAGCCATCCCATTTCCAGCTCTATATGAATACTATTACCACGCTTGCTACAGCAAAATAATAAAGGAAACCTATTTCAGAATGAAGAGCTTGTTAATTCCGTCAATTGAAGCGCTTGATAGCGTGGCCTCTGAGGTGGCTGAAATAATTAAGCAATACCATGTTGTTTGCCTTTACGGCGAAATGGGGGCAGGGAAAACTACCCTCATAAAGGCAATCTGCCATGTGCTTGGCGTTAAGGACATTGTAGCAAGCCCAACATTTGCGCTCATTAACGAGTACCAAACCATTAGCGGACAGCCAGTTTACCATTTTGACTTTTACCGAATCAATCGTATTGAGGAGGTTTACGATTTTGGATATGAGGAGTATTTTTTTTCCCCTAGGGGAATTTGCCTCATCGAGTGGCCCGAGCTTGTTGAGGATATTTTACCACTCAACCAAACGGTAAAGCTTTACATTACCGTAAACCCCGACCTTTCCCGAAGGATTGACATAATGGTTGATTAGTTTTTTTTGTGTTAAAATGGAGTTTACTATAACTTTACTTCAAGTTGATTCGTATATAAAAGCCCAAGTCTGGCGGGATTGAGAGCCAATTTATCAGAAAATATGTTTTTCGGAATGCCCTATCTTGCCTAAATGCAGCCAACATGAAACGTGCCACATCGAATTTACCAGAATTTCCACATGCTAAGGGTCTTTTGGTACAGGAGGAAAGGTTAGAATTTGCAAAAAAAAACAAGCAGCTGGTAATAGGAATACCCAAGGAGGCCGACCCTACTGAAAGCAGGATACCCTTAACCCCCGAGGCGGTGGAGATGATGGTGGCTGGTGGGCACGAAATTGTTATTGAGAAGGATGCCGGAAAACAGGCAAACTACACCGACCTAGACTATAGCGAAAAGGGAGGACGTATTGTTACCACTTCTCAGGAGGTTTACCGTAGTGACATAGTTCTTAAGGTTGCCCCGCTTATTCCGGCCGAGTTCGAGTTTGTTAGGGATAACCAGATAATCATGTCGTCGCTCCACCTGAACAGCTCCACCGGCGACTATCTTCGCAAGCTGATTCAAAAAAAGGTTACCGCCATTGCCTTTGAGAGTATAGGCGATTCCGATGGCTCTTTTCCTTTTATCCGGGCGATGAGCTCCATTGCGGGAAGCACGTCGGTGCTTGTGGCAGCTGAGTATCTAAGTAATGTAAATAAGGGTAAGGGTGTTATGCTCGGCGGAATAACAGGGATTAGCCCCACCGAGGTAGTTATACTGGGCGCTGGAACAGCTGCCGAATTTGCTGCCCGTGCGGCATTGGGGCTTGGCGCTACTGTCAAGGTGTTCGATAATTCCATTAAGCGGCTAATGGAACTTCAGAATTTACTGGGGCAACGCCTTTACACCTCCATATTTCACCCGCAGGTGCTGGCCCGGGTGCTGAAAACGGCCGATGTGGTAAT
>Ga0208695_1002893_pt1 | contig 12067 bp, 10 predicted proteins | sample AD_UKC111_MetaG_FD_184449 | JGI IMG/M metagenome (GOLD analysis project Ga0208695, IMG submission 184449) | Active sludge microbial communities of municipal wastewater-treating anaerobic digesters from Hong Kong - AD_UKC111_MetaG (SPAdes)... | ecosystem: Engineered > Bioreactor > Anaerobic >... | reverse complement strand
AACTTTCTTGCTGGAGAGCAGTCTGAGTGCACCTTCCACCATGCCTACGGCTCCTTCAACCATCTTACTTCTTGCTGCAATAATAGCAGTTGCCTGTTGTCTCTTAAGCATTGCCTGTGCAATTTCTTGAGAATATGCAAGATATCCGATTCTTGCTTCTATAACTGTTATACCTGCCAGTTTCAGACGTTCAGAGATTTCAGTTTCCAGACTCTTGCTTACTTCTTCAAAGTTAGAGGTTAGTGTAACAGATGCTTTTTCATCTTCAAACTGATCATAGGGATAAGATCCGGCAAGCTTGCGGACAGCGGCATCAGTCTGAACCTTGACGAAAGCCTCATAATCATCTACCTCAAACATAGCTTTGTAAGTGTCGTCAACTTTCCACACCAATATTGAACTGATCATTATTGGATTTCCAAGTTTGTCATTAACTTTTAACCTTTCACTCTCAAAATTTCTTGCTTTCAAAGAAACTCCAAATCTTGTGTAAAAAGGTATAACCCAATAAAACCCATTTACTTTTATTGTGCCACGATATGCTCCGAACAACAACAGTACTTTGGAACTGTTGGGGTTGATAACGAAGAAACCTGGAAGCATAAATATATCAATAACCAACATTATGATGCCGCTCAGATATAAATTATTTACCAGTAAGTAAATAGTGAATGCTACCATAACTAACAAAACGGCAAACATTAAATAGCCATTAGATGCTTTGATAATTTTTTCTTTTTTCATGATTTGATACTATTTTGATATTATTACAGTATCAAATATAGGCAAATTTTTTTATCTGCAAAATTATTTTTTGATTACTACAATTATTACAGGTTTTTTAGTCATCTTTTTTGAATTAATTACCTTTGCAAAAGTTTTAAAGCAATCAAATACGTGGGAACACATGGGAATCTGCGTTTAGCGGTTATTGATGAAAATATAGTTACTTGTGTGGGACTTCGAACTATTCTAAACGAAGTTGTGCCATTTGCCCAATTGAGCATTTACACCGATATTAATACATTTATTGAAGACCGGCCGGAAGAATTTTTCCATTATTTTGTCTCTGCTGGAATTTTTATCCAAAATCAAGTTTTTTTCACAGAGAGAAATAAAAAAACTATAGTTCTTACGGCTAAAGATGAAGATTGCCAAATTCCCGACACAATAAGAATTATCAACGTAACACAAGCTGAAGAGTCTCTTATCAAGTCAATTCTGAGTATTCATCAAAATGCCCACAGCAATGGTTATCATGTTCAGGAAGCCCCTGTTCAGAACAAAGCACCCAGGCTGCTTTCTAACAGAGAAGCTGAGGTGCTTACGTTGGTCGTAAAGGGATTTATGAACAAGGAAATTGCTGACAGGCTGAATATCAGTATAACAACAGTTATAACTCACAGGAGAAATATAACTGACAAACTGAACATCAAGTCAGTTTCAGGATTGACAATTTATGCCGTTACTCATGGGTATATAGATATTGAAACTCTATAACTGCAATGTACCACTGTAAGTCAACGGATAATTTCCACACATCATTGACAAGGTAATACTACCGTTTTCTATTTCACCTGACAGATTTGTAATAGTATATGCCGGGAACTCTCCTCCCATTGCTATCGGAATAATATTGTTTCCTGAGATGGTGATCTTTTTACTTGAACTATAATACATTACTTCCTGTATCTTCATATCCAGTTTTACCGGCATTTTTGGCGAGAATGATACTTGCAACATTTCTATTGTCAGTATGTTTCCAGAAGTTGCAGGCTCAATTTTAATTTGGACTCCGTTAACAGTATAGTTTGTTCCATCAAGCTGGTCAACTGTCATTCTTCCGGAGAAGGTAATATCTTCAGTAATGACTATTTGCTCATTGTCATCTTTTTCGCAACTGGATGCAAAAAATGAAACAACTGCAAATGCAATAATTACAGAAAATTTGATTGTCTTAAATGTTTTCATATTTATTACGTTATATATTAATTTTAAATTTTAGGCCATATTGCAGAGGCTTCCCTTTTTGAAGAAAAGAGTTTCCCATGGAGAGAAAATAAAACGTACTGTAGTCAGAGGATAAAAGATTCTTGCCCCACAATTCAAGAGTAAAAGGCTTTTTTTGCAAAGAAATTGAGCCGTTAAGAAGGGTATAGAAATTTTGAGCAAGGGTATTGGTCTCGTTCCAGTATATTTTTCCAAAGCCTTTAACATCTGCATGTATTACAATCTTATCTGGAAGCAGCTGATTATTTTTTGCGAGAATGGTATAATCTACACCGGCTGAAACTGTTTGTTGCGGAGCATAAGGTACATATTTGCCGCTAAAATCATTACGGCCATTATTGTATTTTATAAAGCGTGCATCAGTATATCCATAATCACCATATAATTTCAGATTTTTCCAATTATAGGAGATGCTTCCTTCAACGCCATAACTTCTTGTCTTTCCTGCGTTAGTCATCATTCTTCCGGTACTGTTCCCTTCAGGGAATATTGTAAGTTGCTGGTTGGTACAGATAATATCAAAAAATAGAAGATTAAAGTTAAAGCCGGTGTTTGAAGAGTAGTTGACTCCTAACTCAAAATCCAAGCAATATTCTGGTTTATATGTAATTACATCTGCAATGTTGTAAGCGGAATATGCAGAATTGGTCAGATGTACTCCAAGATCGTTCATCATATCCTCCATCATCTGGTTTTGAAGTATATCGGAAAAAAGTTGAGTATTATATCCTCCAGCCTTGTAACCTCTTGCTAAAGAAGAGAAAATTTTATAATTACCTGTATTGTATGAGGCTGCAACTCTTGGAAGAATTTCTATAAAGAGTAGATTTTCATTACCTTTTAATTTTGTTACAATTTCTCTATATTCAGACATTGTCATGGTAAATAGATAGTGAATATCAGCTCCATTATCATATCTAAGATGTGAGCCTTCACAATCCAGTCTTAAACCAGCTTCAAACAGCCATTTGCCATACCTGAAAAAGGAATGATGGTAAAGTGCCACACCATAAGTTGGGATTTTGAAAAAGCTGTTAATTACAAAGTTTTCCTCTTTAATTTTAATCTCTTCTCCCGGGAACATCAAAGACAATCCTTTATTTGCATTTGCAAGGATTAACCTGTCAATACCGTCTTCCTTAAATGTCACAGGGGCATCCATGTCAAGATATTTAAAGAAGCAAGATGCTCCGTTCAGCCATTTCCAACGATTATCTTCTTTTGACCTTAATACAATATCCTGATAAATAGTATGTTCTTTTTGATTTTGTATAAGTGAGAAATAAGAATCCGGAGTATAATCCTGATCCATGTTCATCTTGTCATCTGTATATTGATATGATATTATACCGGTCAGAATATATTTGTCCAGATTTTTTTTGAATGAAACTCCTTCGCTGACAGTAAATCGTTTATATCCACTTTTGTCGTTATAGTTTGGATTGGAGGCAGACCATGTGAGTGTGTCTACTTTGCCATATGGAAATCCTCCTTGTTCGAGATACCCAATTGTAAAAGAGTTGTCAAAACTTAAGTCTGCAGATTTGATCCACTGAAGCCTTAAACGAACACCTCCTCCCTTATACCAGTCCAAGTCATTGTGTGAAAAATCGTTGGTGTAGAATCCATCTGAACTGTTATAATAAGCTCCGGCAGAAATGCCTAATCTATCATTGCATTTAGAGTATTGAGAGGCCTGTATTGAGAAACTGTTACCATTGCCATAGCCAATTGAAGCTTTTGTACCTTGATAAGCGAAAGGTGAGAGAGTTGTAATATTTACAACTCCTCCGATGGTGTTTCTCCCAAAGAGACTACTCTGGGGACCTCTAAGAATGTCTACTGAACGAATATCAAAAAAGTCGAAGTCAAAATTGTTTTTGTTGAGGTATGGAATGCCATCCACATAAAGTCCGATGACAGGATTGTCAATTCTTGCACCAATACCTCTTAAATATACAGAAGAGGTCATTCTGGACCCATAGTCAGGTATATAAAAATTAGGTGCAGATCCTGATAGTCCCTTGAGAGCAGTTACGTTTTCGTTTTCGAGTTTCTGCAAATTAATTTTTGATATTGGGACTAACTGCTCTTCGAGGATTCCGCCCTTAAGATAACCTGTTACAATCACAGAATCAATTTTTATCTGGCTAAAAGCAGGTAAGGCAGTCATTCCAAAAATCAGATTGCAGACAAATATAATTCGCAGTTTTCCGGATACAATATTCATGACAGCTGCAAAGGTATCCCTCTTGCATCAACTGTCAATACTCATTAATTAGGATTTTAAGGTATCTCAGAATGAATTTGAGACAAATTTCTCGCCAACCTTATCTTGAAAGCTCTTTGATACAGGTATATCCATAACTCCCTCAGCATCCAGCTCCAGAAAGAGTCCGCCTTTTTCTCTGCGCATTACCTTGACTCTGCCAAAGTTGACAAGATATGACCTGTGACAGCGTCCTACAGAAGTATTTTCCAACAGGTTCTCTATATTTTTAAGTGTATTTCTTAAAAGATATTTTTTGTTCTTGCCATTGGAAGTATAATGGATCTCAACATAATTATTGCTTGATTCTACGTAAAGAAGGTCCTGCAGAGGAATTGAGAGCATTACTTGTCCCTTTTCGTCTTTAAAGGCTATTGTTTTCAATGGGTTTATATCTTCTTCATCCATTTCTATTTTTTGCAGTTTTTTTTGAGCTTCCTTCCAACCCATATAAATCCATAAAGTTGCATATGGAAGCAACAATACCAAAGAGGTATTTATTATGCTGTTTTTGAATGTCTCCATAACATCAGCTCCATCCTTGACGCTCAAAGTATAGATTGTGTAAAAAAGAGACATGAATATAATTTCCAGGATTACCCAAAAGACATAAAGCGAATATGAGATTTCATGTTTACGGTTGTAGAAGTACATGATAATTCTGCTGATAATTACAACCAGAACTCCTGTTAGGATTATCAGGCTTGAGTAAACAAAAAACATAAAATCACTTACTTCATACCAGCTTTCTGAACTGAAAGGTTTGTAGATGTTGATAAAAATCAGTGCAAAAAGAGCGGTAAGTGAGACAAGCTTAACAATGTTATGCTTTTCGTTTATATATTTAGGTATGTTCATGATTCTTCATACAAAAATAGTTAAAAATATATTGGCAACCTATACAATGTTTTTGTCCCTTAATGGGGCATTTTGTCCCAAATCAAGCTTTAATGCACCATTTTTTTGTTATAGTTATATGATTAATGTTTTTTTGTCAAAAACAGAGCAACCATGAAATCTCATAAATTTTTATTTAGAGAAATTCTCGGAAGAGAAGAGATAAGTGAGGATATGAAACGAACAGTTACCCCCTCTTTTTATTGTAAACCCGATCATGAAATTGAAGAGAACAGAGTTTTCGACTATAAAATTATCGAACCGGAACTAAGCCCCATGAGAAGAACTTTAAACGGGAAAGCCGATTCTTTGATTTTACTTTTTCACGGTCTTAATGAAAGAAATTGGGACAAATATTATCCTTGGGCAGAATATATTGCTGAAAAGACGAGAAAACCGGTGCTTCTTTTTCCAATAGCTTTTCATATCAACAGAGCTCCAGATGAATGGAGTGCCCCGCGTGTGATGCAGCCATTTATTTCGCTTGAGAACAGAGACTATATAAAAAATGACCATCTTACATTTTTGAATTATGCCTTGAGCAAGCGCATCCAGGCAGATCCTTATAGATTTTATCTGGCCGGAAGGGAAAGTGTCTATAATGTATGTCAGTTGATGAATCAGATTCAAAAGGGTAGACACCCTATGATTGATGCAAGGGCGAGTGTGGATATTTTTGCATATTCAATAGGTGCAATGCTGGCTCAGGTGCTTCTTTTTGCTAATCCTGGGTATTATTTTACCGACAGTAAACTTTTCATGTTTTGTGGAGGGTCTGTTTTCAATGAAATGAATGGTGATTCCAGAATGATTATGGATGGAGAATCTTTCAGAACGATGATAAAGTACTATACAGAAAACTTTATCTATTTCAAGGATGAAAAGCGACTGAAAGGAGATCAGCTTGAACACGCGTTTATATGTCATATAGACAAATCACTGTATAGAAGTCAGAGGGAGTATTTTTATAATGAAAATGCCCAAAGGATCAGAGTTTTGTCTCTCAAAAAGGACACAGTAATACCTACGAGCGGTATCAAGTCAGCTCTTGGTGTAGAACAACTTCAATGCCTTGAGGAACTTGATTTTCCGTTTAACTATTCTCACGAAGTTCCTTTCCCTGAGGTAGGACCTAAAGTATCTGCCACTGAAAGGAGATACTGGTTTGAGAGAGTTTTTTCTGAGGTTTCCGACTTTCTTGGATAAGAACAGTGGCAAAACCGGTTCTATTTCTTTAGATTATTGAGAAGAGTTTTGGTATCAAGATTGTCTTTTTCAATATCTTTAAAATAGTTTACAGTGCCCACTTTTAGTTCCACTGTAGATTGATCGTCACAGACAATTATGCCCTTTCTGTGCATTTGAAGAATACTCACTGTATACATGTGATTTATTGAACCTTCAACGGCTTCATACAAAGCTCTTGCTTTGTGATGCCCATTTACAAGAATCATTACCTCTTCAGCATCCATGATTGTACCCACTCCTACGGTAAGAGCAGTTTTTGGTACCTGATGGATATCATTGTTAAAGAACCTTGAGTTTGCAATGATAGTATCTGTAGTAAGACTTTTAACTCTGGTGCGGGATGAAAGTGAGGAGCCTGGTTCGTTGAAAGCAATGTGACCGTCAGGACCGATTCCTCCCATAAAAAGATTCACACCTCCATAAGCGGCCATTTTTTTCTCATAATTTTCGCATTCCAATTCCAGATCACGAGCATTTCCGTCAAGGATATTTGCATTTTCTCTTTCAATGTCTATATACTGAAAAAAATTATCCCACATGAACGAAAAATAAGATTGTGGATGTTCGCGAGGTATTCCGATATATTCGTCCATGTTAAATGTAACTACGTTTTTAAAGGAAACTATCCCCTCTCTATAAAGTCTGATTAGCTCTTTATAAGTACCATAAGGAGTAGACCCTGTGGGAAGGCCGAGAACAAAAGGTCTGGATTTTGTAGGTTCAAATTCGTTGATTCTCTTAACTATATAGGCAGCAGCCCATTGAGAGACCTCTTCGTAAGTGTTTTGAATAATCAATCTCATAGTTTTATTGTTATTTCATATTTAAGTTATCACTTTTGAGTAATTCTCTTGCGTTTGCAATTGCTGCTTGTGTGAGTTCTGATCCACTCAACATTCTTGCAATTTCAAGAACTCGCTCTTCTCCTTCGATTTTTTTAATATTGGTTTTTGTAACACCCTTGTCGTCAAAGTCTTTGAAAACAAGCAGGTGGCAGTTCCCTTTTGATGCAATTTGTGGCAGGTGTGTTATTGCAAATATCTGCATCTTTTTTGAAAGATCATACAAAAGGTTACCCATTTTGTCTGCGATACTTCCTGAAACCCCACTGTCAATTTCGTCAAAAATCATTGACGGCATCCCCTTTCCTGATGCCATAATAGCCTTAAGGCATAACATGATTCTGGATAATTCTCCTCCCGAAGCTACTTTGGCAAGTTCTCTCGGAGGTATATTTTTATTGGCTGAAAAGAAAAATGTAACACTGTCATTACCATAAGGATTGTATTGACTCAGTTGAGATATCTCCGCATAAAATGAAGCATGTGGCATTTCCAGCTCTTTTATAGAATCCAACATCACCTCTGAGAATCCTTTAGAAGCTTTTACTCTACGAGAGTGCAGCTTTTCAGCAAGTTGATTTCTCTTTATTTTACATTCTTCAATCTCATTTTCCATTTTTTCAAGTTCGATCCTGTGATTATCAGTCATAAGACTTTTATCTTCGAGTTCTTTCATTATCTCTACCAGCTTTTCAACTTTGTCTGCATGATGTTTCTTAAGAAGAGTATAAAGTTCAGATAATCTTTCTTCCACAATTAGATTTCTTTCAGGATCTATTCTTATTTCTTCTGCTTTGTTTGTTATTTCCTCTTCAATATCTTTTAGTTCTATCCTGCAAGTTTCTATTCTGTCAGCTAAAGAGGCAACAATTTTATAATCATTTGCTAATTTGGAACATAAAGTTGCAGCTTCTTTAAGATTTTGCAGAACTGAAGTTTCTGATCCTTCAGGGGATATCAGATTTGAGATAGTAAGAAGTGATTTTTTTATTGACTCTGCATTATTTAATAGAAGTTGTTCTTCTTCAAGTTCTTCAAGTTCTCCGGGAGAAAGTCTGGCTTCTTTGAGCTGGTTGAGCTGGAATTTAATGTAGTCAGATTCTGACTCCTCTTTTTCAATTTTAGACTTAAGGGAATTATAATTATGTGTCAGCTCGTTAAGCAGTTCATAATCTTTTTGGTACTCTGACAAAAGTTGCCAATTTTCTGCATATGAGTCCAGTACTGAAAGTTGAAAATCAGAATCAGCCAGTAGAAGATGTTGGTGCTGCGCATGAATATCGATAAGTTTTTCAGAAAGTTCTTTGAGAGTTGAAGCTGAAACAGGTTCGTCATCTATAAATGATCTTGATTTTCCGTTATGGTTGATTACTCTTCTAAGGGTTATCTCTCTGTCAGCATCGATTTGGAATGTAGCTTCAACGATGCAGTTTTTATCTCTGTTTTTCAAAATGGATGGATCGGCTTTGCTACCAAACAAAAGTGAAATGGCTCCCATCAGAATAGACTTACCTGCGCCGGTCTCACCTGTTATAATGATAAATCCTTCCGGGAAATCAATTTCCAGATTCTCTATTAGAGCATAATTTTCAATAGAAAGAGATTTTAGCATTCAGGCAATCTCTCAATATAATTTACAATATCAACAGCTACCAGTTGTTTTGATTTAATGTTGAAATCTTTGATTGAACCTTTTATGTCAATGATGGAGATTTTATTGGTGTCGGTTCCAAAACCGGCACCTTCGTCTCTGAGAGAATTCAGCACTATGGCATCAAGATTCTTTTTGTCAAGTTTTGCAAAAGCATTTTGTACCTCGTTATCTGTTTCAAGGGCAAATCCTATATGGAGTGTACCTGGACGTTTAATTTTACCTAATTCGGCCGCAATATCCTGTGTTGGCTTAAGTTCCAAAATAAATTTATTATTTTTTTCTTGCTCCCGCTTTATCTTTGTTTCACTTCTCTTATTAGGGGTGAAATCTGACACAGCAGCGCACAAAACAACAATGTCAACCCCATTTTTGTATATCTCCATGGTTTGCTGAAACATTTCTTCAGAAGATGTAACATCTATCCTTTTGATGAGATTGGAAGATGTGTTTAAGGAAGTGGGACCGCTGACGAGCAAAACTTCTGCACCTCTTGCAGCGAATTCTTCGGCAATTGCATATCCCATTTTGCCTGAAGAGTAGTTTGTGATGAATCTTACTGGATCTATCTCCTCTCTGGTAGGGCCAGCTGTGACTAAAATGCGTTTCCCGGAAAAAGAAGTAATTGGGCAAAGAATTTTTTTTATCTGTTCAACAATAATATCTGGCTCCTCCATCCTTCCTTTTCCTTCCAAGCCGCTTGCCAATTCTCCAGAAGATGGTTCAACTACAATAACTCCACGCTTCGAAAGAGTGCTTAGATTGTTTTGAGTAGCAGGGTGTTCAAACATATCAAGATCCATGGCAGGGGCTATCATAACAGGGCAGCGAGCCGACAAATAAGTTGTCAACAGCAGGTTGTCTGCAATACCTGAAGACATTTTTGCAATAGTATTTGCAGTAACAGGGGCAATAACATAGAGATCAGCCCATATCCCTAGTGCTATGTGACTGTTCCAACTGCCGTTTTGCGGGTCAAAATGGTCAACCAGTATAGGATTTTTTGTAAGGGTAGCCATGGTAAGAGGAGTAATAAAATCCTTGGCCATATCAGTCATAATCACTTTGACTTCAGCCCCTTCTTTAACAAGTGAACGAGCCAGTATAGCTGCCTTGTATGCAGCTATACTACCGGTTATACCGAGTAATATATGTTTCCCCTCAAGCATTATCAGCCTTCGGCAATTCTCACGTTTAAGCAGCCCTCTTCATACTCGGCAATTGCAATTAGAGTAGGCTTAGGCAATTTCTCATAATAGCGTGAGATCTCAATTTGTTCTCTATTTTCAAAAGTCTCTTCGAGAGTATCGGCAAAGTTGGAAAACTCCTTAAGTTTCTGATCCAGTTCCTGTTTGAGTATAGCAGCGATTTGATTGGCCCTTTTGGCAATAATCATAGTTGTTTCATAAACATTACCTGTCGATTCACAAAGTTTTGAAACGTCCCTTGTAATAGTATTGGTGGGAACATTTTTTTTAATATCCATATCTGTTTTTAATTTTTGTTTGTTATTTTCTGAGCTTCGGCAAACATCCCATCCAGCTCATTTCTGAATTTGGATTCAGGGAATTCGCTTATAAAATTGTAATAATCATCTATAAGTACCATAAAACGCTCCTTCTGCTTTTCAGGTATGCTATTGACAGCATATTTATAACTTGAACAGACAATATAATACATTATATCTTCACGGTACTGATTATCTGGGTTCTCCCTAAGTGTGTTCTTGAGAGCGTAACTTGCAGCCTTATAGTCTTCAAGGGTATAATATAACTTTGCTGCTTCATAACTTTTTCTGTCAAGTCTTTCCTGAAGGTCAACAAGCATATCGCGGCATCGTCTGAGATTGTTAGTATTGGGGTATTCATAGAGATATTCATTTATCGCAGCCATAGTCCTGAAAGTTGGAGTTTGATCAAGTTCATATCGGTATGTTCCATTGTAGAGGCATTCAATCCTCAGAAATTTAGCCTCTTCTGTAAAAGGACTTCTTGGGAAAACACTTACAAATTCATTGAAATTTGCTTCAGCATTAATATAATCTCCATATTTGTAGTTACTTAATCCAAGATAGAATTGAACAGTGTCATCCTGATCTGTCCCATTAACATATAATAGCAACTGTTCAAACAATTGCGCTGCTTTATAGTACTTTCCTTTGTCAAAATAAGTCATTGCTCCTTTGTACTTTTGCTGAATATCAGTAGAATTAAGCAGTGCCTCATAAGGAGATTTGCATGACGCAATCAATAATACGCACGTAGCGATAATTAATATAAGTTTACCCTGTTTCATAAATAACTTATTTATTTTCACAAAGGAATCTTTCTGCATCCAAGGCTGCCATGCAGCCAGAACCGGCAGCTGTTATGGCCTGTCGATAATTGGGGTCTTGTACGTCACCTGCGGCAAATACGCCGGGTACATTTGTTTTGCTGCTCTTGCCTTCTGTCACAATATATCCCTCTTCATTTGTTTTCACCCATTTGCTGAAAAGTTCCGAATTGGGATGGTGACCAATGGCAAGAAAGAAACCGTGGATGTCAATTCTCCTTTCCGAACCATTCTTATGAACAAGAATCGCACCATTCACGCCTCCTTGATCAGTTCCTGTTATCTCTTTTGTATTGTACTGCCAGAGAATTTCGATATTTGGAGTGCTTTTAACCCGTTCTTGCATTGTTTTGGAAGCTCTCAGCACATCTCTTCTCACAATCATGTATACTTTGCGACAGAGATTGGAAAGATATAAAGCCTCTTCGCATGCTGTATCACCGCCTCCAACAACTGCCACGTCTTTTCCTTTGTAAAAAAAACCGTCACAGGTGGCACAGGCAGATACTCCCTGACCTCTAAACTTCTCTTCAGATTCGAGACCGAGATACTTGGCTGTAGCCCCGGTAGCAATTATCAATGTATCTGCAATGATTTCCTTTTCTTCGTCAATAATGAGTTTAAATGGTCTTTCAGTCAAATCGGCAGAAGTAACAAAACCCGAGCGAATATCAGCATTAAATCTAAGAGCTTGTTTTTTAAAATCCTCCATAAGTTCAGGCCCGGAAATCCCTTTAGGATAACCCGGAAAATTTTCGACCTCAGTGGTTGTTGTAAGTTGCCCTCCGGGTTGAATACCTTCGTATATGACGGGGG
>Ga0208695_1002891_pt1 | contig 12071 bp, 11 predicted proteins | sample AD_UKC111_MetaG_FD_184449 | JGI IMG/M metagenome (GOLD analysis project Ga0208695, IMG submission 184449) | Active sludge microbial communities of municipal wastewater-treating anaerobic digesters from Hong Kong - AD_UKC111_MetaG (SPAdes)... | ecosystem: Engineered > Bioreactor > Anaerobic >... | reverse complement strand
AGTCCGGGATATATGGAGCAGCAAAATGTCCAGGTGGATGGTCAGGTAATGTTTTCCGGCACTTACACGTTGGCGGAGAAGCATGAACGCCTCACAGATGTCATCTATAAGGCGGGGGGCGTGACGGATTTTGCATATACCAAGGGTGCTCGTTTGGAGCGCCATATCACACCCGATGAACGGCTTCGTATGCAGACGATATTGAAAATGACTCAGGCTCAGAGCGGACAGAAAGATACACTAGACGTCAAGAAGTTGGATTTAGGAGACACCTATTATGTAGGTATCGAGTTGGACAAGGCTTTGGCTAATCCTGGAGGTGATGCCGACGTCATGCTTCGTGCTGGAGACAGAATCATAGTTCCTGAATACAACGGGACTGTAAAGATCAGTGGAGACGTGATGTACCCCAACACTGTATCATTCCAGAAGGGTAAACGTCCAGCTTATTACATAGACCAGGCAGGCGGATGGGGCAACCGTGCCAAGAAGAGTCACACATACATTATTTATATGAATGGTACCGTGGCAAAGGTAGGTCATAATGCCAAAGTCAGTCCGGGTTGTGAAATCATTGTTCCAAGCAAACCCAAACGGGATGCTTCCAGCATTGCAGAATGGCTGACTATCGGAACGTCAATGGCAAGTATTGCTACAATGATTGCTACAATTGCGAACCTAGTAAAGTAAAATGCAATATATTTGGTGATTGAATAATATCAAGAGTAATGGAAAATAAGGAAAAACAAACAATAGATTTAAATAAAGTTTGCGTAAAACTTTACAAACATAAAGTTATATTTTTTTATGTTATACCCATTATAGCCATTTTATCTTATTTATATATCATCTGTATTCCACGATATTATAATACGGAAACGATGTTAGCTCCTGAAGTGGACAATTCATCCAATAGTAGTTCTCTTGGTTCTCTTGCTTCTTCTTTTGGTATAGATATGTCCAATATAAAAAGTTCTGATGCCATTACTCCTCTGTTGTATCCTGATTTGATGAAGGATAATAAATTTATTTTTGATTTATTTCGGATTAAGGTTAACACATTTGACGGGAAGGTTTCTTCTAATTACTTTGAATATCTTTGTGATTATCAAAAACGACCATGGTGGGGGAAATTATCTAAGAAGGAGAAAAAATATCAGATACCAGATAATAAAACTAACCCATATCACTTAAACAAATACCAAGATAAAATTATAGAGCAGATACGAACAAATATAAAGCTTAGTGTAGATGCGAAAAATGGGGTAATCACCATTTCTGTGCAAGATCAAGATCCTTTAATATGTAAGACTGTGGCAGATTCTGTAAGAAACAGATTGCAAGATTTTATTACTGTTTATCGAACGGATAAGGCACGTAAAGATGTGAGATATTATGAAAAACTTGCAGCCCAGGCAAAAAGTGATTACGAGAATGCACGTCGTCTTTATGGTAGTTATTCTGATGCTAATACGGATATCATTCTTGAAAGTTTTAGGTCTAAGACAGAAGACCTTGAAAATGACATGCAACTCAAATATAATAATTATAGTACTTTAATCACACAATTGCAAACAGCTAAGGCAAAGTTGCAAGAACGAATACCCGCTTTTACTGTGCTTCAGGGAGCAGCTGTTCCTATCAAACCAGCAGGACCTAAGAGAATGATTTTTGTATTTGTAATGGTTCTATTGTCTTTTGTCTTCACATCTTTATACGTTCTTCGCAAAGATATCTTTAAAGTATTTGCATAAATGAATGGTAGCGTATTAACAAAGATAGGAATAATTTTTAAGCAAATCACAGGAGTGAAAGATATTTCTGCGATGGGAAAAGATATTCACAAAAAACTTGGAGTTCTTATCTATCATCAGAAGTATAATGCAGATCAGATCATTGGTGTCATGAAGGAAATGGGAATGGTAAAAGGAAGTACTGTATGCATTCATGCGGCAATGAAAGAGTTCTACAATTATCAAGGGACAGCTGAAGAACTTATTCATAAAGTCATGGATGTTATTACTTCTGAAGGTACACTAATGATGCCGGCGTACCCAAGTGCAGAAAAAATTCAAGATGCAAATTTTGTGTTCGATGTGGAAAATGAATCGACTCAGGCAGGATATTTAGCAGAGACATTTCGTAAAATGCCTAATGTAGAAAGGAGCATAAATGTTCAGCATTCCGTCTGTGCATGGGGGAAAAATGCAATTTGGTTAACTCATGACCACCATAATTGTGCAAACTGTTGGGATGAAAATTCCCCTTGGTTTAGAATGACAGAATTGAACGCTTTAGTTTTCACTTTTGGATTACCAGCTAATTATATTGGTACTTTCGACCATTGTGTTGAAGCTATATTATATAAAGAGCATCCCTATTGGGCCCAATTTTTTAATTTAAAACGAAGTTATCGTTATAAAGATGCTAATGGAATCGTCAAGGAATACACATCATTAACAGGGAATATCGAAAGGCGCACTAGGGAAATGAGGCTTATAAAATATTTTACCCCTGATATTTATAAAAAACAAAGAATATCCAATCTATTGATTAAAGTTTTCCAATCAAAACCCTGCTTGGATAAAATGGTAGAACTGGGCAGGAAAGGAATAACTATGTATTACGTACCGTCACCTAAAAAATATAGTTTTGATAGAAAATATTAAAGATAAGATAAATACACCATTTGTTCTGAATACAGCTAAAATGTCATTCAGCAACATTCTTATGTATCTGTTACCAATCATAGTAACACCTATCTTGTCGCGATTGTACGGACCAGAACCATTTGGAGAATGGGGCGTCTTTTCTTCCTTTATAGCCATTGTTACTATAGGTATTTTTCTGGGTTTTGAAAATACGATTGTTAAGGCTGAGAAAAGTGATGTAAAGAATATCCTAAGGCTATGTCTGATTATAAGTTTATTTATCTGTATTCTTATAGCATTTGTCTTTTATCTTGGTTCAAAATTGTACATTCCTTTTTTTATAGGATTTCCAACGCCATGGATAATGGTAATCTACTTGGTAGTTTATTCCATTTATACCATATCATATAATCTATGTAATAGATATGAACAATTTTCTTCTTTAGCAATTAGCCATATCGTTCTAGGTGTTTCTCAGGCTCTTTTTAGAATTTTTTTCGGAATTGTCGCAGTGACAGCTGTTAACGGACTCATTTTAGGTACAACTACAGCAGAAGTCTTTGCAATGATTTTTCTGTTGTTTTGCATAGCAAAGACTAGTCCGAATTGGAAAAAACAGATTATCAGTGTATCTAAAATAAAGTATATTATAACAAGATATAAGAATTTCCCAATATATGATGCACCATCTAGTATGATGTCCTTTGCTGCATTTAACCTTCCTATTATCATTCTTGCTTATTATTTTGATAAACAGAGTATCGGATGTTATTCTATGGTACTACAATTATTGTTACTTCCTATGTCTTTTGTCGGATCAGCAATAGGTAAAGTATATTATCAAGAACTTTGCCAACAAGCCCAAACTTCAGATCAGATTAAAGACACAACTGCTAAAGTCGTCCGAATAACAGCATTTATATCAATACTCCCACTCCTTTTTATAGCTTGTGGTGGAGATAAAATTATTGTACTATTTTTAGGCGCTAAATGGGTGGTAGCGGGAAATGTTGCATTATGCTTAAGTCTTTGGTCTTTTCCTACAATTTTGACTCAGCCTCTACTCCCTTTGTTCAGAACGCTGGATAAACAAAAAGTTCTATTATATTATGATTTTGCTTATTTTGTTTTAGGGATTGGAAGTATTCTACTATTATGTTGTTTTGATTTCAACTTATACATTATTTTGACGACATATTCTATCGTCTGTTTTATAGTTAAGATATCTCTTTTTAAAAGAATACTTCTATTAAGCGATTTGAAATGGATGGCATTTCAAAAATTTGTTCCTTTGTGGCTTTTCAGCATAGTTGTACTTATTGTTAGACTAACATTATTGTCATGAAGAATATATTAAACATATTATTTGATTCTCGCAGTATCTTAGGTAAACTACTGTGTAGCCTGATATATTGTATTGTGTACGATTTTATGTTTAGTCATTTCGTATATCATTTTTTCTATTATTTGAATATTGATTATATTGAAATGAATCCAATAAAATATTTGTTTTGGTTAATATTATCAATTGTACCATTCCTCGCTTACAAAGGTATCGAGGAAATTTCTTCTTTCTTTGTCTTTTTTCTATATTTGTTTATCTACATTCCTTTTATACATGCCTTGTTCGTTATATATGGATTAGATACATTCACAACATATTGTTATGCACTTGTGATGTTCGTCTTTTTTATCATATACTTTAAAACAGGAACGAATTGGTGTATTTTCAAAAATTTGGTTTTATATCCCTCTATATCCCTTAAGACAATAGAAATTATTACATTTGTCTTAACTGCTATTTTCTTAATAGCAAGACATAGCTCATTACATTTCGTCAATATATTTACAGAGAATGATTTGCTATATGATCTAAGAGCAAAAAATGCACTAAATGCCGAAGGATTGGGGATTATTAATTATATTAAAGGATGGCTATTCGGTGCATTTTATCCATTCTTGCTTGTTTGTTTTTTAAAACAAAGAAAGCGTATAAGCTCCATAATCATTTTATTCTGTTACATAGCATTGTTTATGGAAGATATGCAAAAATTGACTTTTTTCATGCCGTTTATAATGATTGGGTTCTACTTTTTAATTAGAATGAAAGAAAATGCTTTTTCATATAAAATGCATGCTTTTATTATCAATTTCGTTATCGCAATTTCTATCATAATATATGCATATAAAGATAACACCTTGGGCTTTTTTATTGGTTCAATTCTATTGCTTAGGACAATTTGTGTAGCAGGATGGCTCAGTCAACTTTATCTCCATTTTTTTATTAGCAATCCATATACCTATTATACACACATTAATATTATCAATATGTTTACGGGTGGATATCCGTATAATGTACCTTTAGGAGTTGCAGTTTCTTATGGGACACAAAATGCTAATGCTAATTTTTTCCTTACAGATGGAGTCGCATCATGGGGAATTTTTGGTATTATTATTATAGGTGCTATTTTTTTTATATTGCTTCATTTTATCAATGCAATATCTTATAGATATATGAAAAAAGACCTTCTTATTATTTTTCTACCAGCACTCTCCTATATGTTGAATGCTTCTCTTTTTACTACGATGTTATCTAATGGATTACTTGTTCTAATATTGCTGCTCATGAGTAGTGATAGCCCACTTAATGTTCAAGAGGAAGTTAATGATGGTATTAGGAAATAGTTATAAAAAATAATAAATGGAATATAATTTTAAAAATAAATACGGCGTCATCGAGAATATAGTTTCATATCATCGATTAACTGTTTCCAAAGGAATGAATCCTCAACAGAAAGGTATTTCCTATGCTAACGGTTATATGAAAACTCAACATAAAGTTTTAGATATATATGAACCCCTAGTTATTGGGCGAGATGTATCAGTCCTTTTAAATCTTTTTCACGAAGATATAAATCGAAACTGCAGACTTTCGAATTCTATCAATAAGTGTTTTATGGCTACCTGTAAAAATTTGCTTATCAATTGTTAGGATTCAGATTAGCTATAACAAATATAAACGATAGTTATTAATTAATATAAAACGAAGAAAATATGAGAATTTTAAATATGGAATCAATGAATATAAAAATTTGTGTAATAGGTTTAGGTTATGTTGGACTGCCTTTAGCACGTTTATTTTCAACAAAGTATCAAACACTAGGATTTGATTTAAACCAAGAACGTGTAAATGCCTTGATGCAAGGTCATGATGCGACATTGGAGGTTTCAGATGAACTATTGTCTTCTGCTTTGAAAAATGGTTTTAAATGTACATCATCAATAGAAGATATTAGAAAATGTAATTTTTATGTAGTTGCGGTACCAACTCCTGTCGATGTTAATAACAGACCTGATTTACAACCTCTTGAAAGTGCTAGCAAAGTAGTAGGTGAGGTTATTTCAAAAAATGATATTGTAGTATATGAATCTACAGTATATCCAGGAGTAACTGAGGAGGTTTGCTTGCCAGTAGTAGAAAAGACATCTGGATTGAAATTTAATGAAGATTTCTTTGCGGGATATTCACCTGAACGTATTAACCCGGGAGATAAAGAACATACGGTTGAAAAAATAAAAAAAGTAACTTCAGGTTCAACTCCAGAAATTGCTGAAGTCGTAGATTGTGTCTATCGTTCCGTTTTGGTAAATGGTACACATAAAGCTCCTTCTATAAGAGTTGCCGAAGCTTCCAAAATTATTGAAAACTCACAACGTGATGTGAACATTGCATTTATGAATGAATTAGCAAAGATTTTTAATGCGATGGATATTGATACTACGGATGTAATTGAAGCGGCATCTTCTAAATGGAATTTCATAAAACTTAAACCGGGTCTTGTGGGAGGACATTGCATAAGTGTGGATCCTTATTATTTAATAGAAAAGGCACAAGTTTATGGAGTCCTCCCAAGAGTGATGTTTTCGGCTCGTAGATTAAATGATGGAATGGGAGATTATGTAGCTAATCAGACAATTAAATGCATGAACAAGAAAGGAATAGTGGTAAAGGATGCCAAGATATTAATCTTAGGAATAACATTCAAGGAAAATTGTCCTGATGTCAGGAATACAAAAATTGTCGATATCTTTACAACTCTTTCCGAGTATTCCAAAAATATAGATATATATGATCCGTGGGCTAACAAGGAAAAGGTTGAAAGAGAATATGGCATTTCAATATTAAATGATAGCAATATGGATAAATTTAAAGGGAAATATGATGCAGTCATCTTATGTGTAGCTCATAAACAATTCAAAGGTCTAAATGTCAGAGATTTCTTAAATTCAGAAAATGGTGTCGTTTACGATGTTAAGAGTGTATTGCCAAAAGAACAAATAGACGCAAGATTATAATAATCATGAAAATTGTCCATATTTGTATATGTGGATTATGGAGTGAGAAGTATGCTTATCACGATAATCTGTTACCTAAATTTCATAAGAATTTAGGCAATGATGTTACGATCATAGCGCCAACTTATGCAGGCTTTTTCGGATATGATGGTAATATAGTTGAAGAGGAAGCAGGTATTTCCTTTTTGGATTCTGGAATAAAACTAATACGGGTGAAACCTTTAATTAAGAGTTATGCGATCAATCAACATCTACATTTATTCCATAGTATAAAGCAATATGTTATTGATGAGAAGCCAGATTTCATATTTGTACATGATGTCTATTCGTTTAATTATACGTCTTTAATTACAGTCAAACACTTATTCCCAAAAACTAAAATAGTGTTTGATAATCATGCTGATTCGATAAATAGCACACATAATTTTTTGTCTAAATTCTTAAATGGATTTATATATAGATTTTTTTTGACAAATAGGTTAAATCGAATTTCCGACATCTTTTATGGCGTAACTCCATCTAGATGTGATTTTCTTCATTCGATGTATGGCATACCACGTTATAAAATTAAATTGTTGGTAATGGGTGCTGATGATGAAAAAATGCATTTGGATCAAAAGATCCTTATTAGAAAAGAGGTACGTGATAAATACAATATTACTGATTCCGATTTCTTGATTGTAACAGGAGGCAAAATTGATGAGAAAAAAAATATACATTTGCTTGCAGAGGCTGTAAAGGAAATAACTTGCCCCAATGTAAAAATACTGTTGTTTGGGACAATCTGTGAATCTCTGAAAGATTATGTAAATAATATTCTATGTAATAGAGTTATTTATATTGGTTGGGTAAATTCTGATTGCGTATATAATTATTTTTATGCTGCAGATTTGGTCGTATTTCCTGGTCTACATTCTGTACTATGGGAACAAGCTGTAGCATGTGGCATACCATGTGCGTTTTCCGACTTGAGTGGTTTTAAACACATTAATTTTAATGATAATTGTATTTTTTTGAAAAATTCGACTGTAGAATATTATAAAGAGACAATTATGTCAATATATAATGATAAGGCTAAATACAATCAGCTCAAAATAAATGCACAAGATGAAAGATCCTTGGATTTTACATATAGCAGGATTGCAAAAAAAGTAATAGAAGATTCTTTTGGAAAAAATTATGACAAATAAAATATATAATATACTAAGGCAGAGTGGCAGGCATGTTATCTTGTCAACTCTAGGACAGTTTAGGAAACCTGCAAATTCTATTCATATTTTGAATGGACACATGTCGCATAGAACCAAACCTGATATTAGCTATTTTGAGAACTTGATGTATAAGTTGTCCAAAGAAGTGACTTTTATCAGGATAGAAGATGCTGTGGACATGATAATGAATGGAACTAGCACGAATAAACCTTTGGTCGCATTTACTTTTGATGATGGTTTCGCAGAATGTAAAGATACAATTTGCCCTGTATTGGAAAAATATGGAGTTAATGGCTTATTTTTTATCAATCCTAATTATGTTTCTGGCGACGATGCATATATAGGAAATTTTGATTCAAACATCGTAATGTCTCCAGGAAAGCAGCCGTTGAGGTGGAATGATTTGCGTGAGATGCACAAAAATGGTCATTTGATAGGGGCACATACAATGGATCATTATATGATTAATGATGATGATGATGAAAAATTGGAATATGAAATTGGTGAATGCAAAAAAATAATAGAGAATGAAATTGGTTCTCTCTGTGAATATTTCGCTTTCCCTTATGGCCGAATGGAACATGCGAATCCAATGTCCATTGATATAGCTTGCAAATATTATAAATATGTTTTTAGTCAATCTGATTATAAACATTATTTTTCTTTTAATGGTAGAGTCATAAACAGAAGACATTTTGAACCTTTTTGGCCGATTAGCCATGTAAATTACTTTTTAAGTTTTACAAAACATTGATTATGAAAACTCTATTACAAATTAATGTCGTTGTAAATAGTGGCTCTACAGGTCGTATTGCTGAAGAGATAGGAAATTTAGCTATTTCAAAAGGATGGAAGAGTTATATCGCCTATGGAAGAGGAACCCCGCATAGTAATTCCACTTTAATTAAAATTGGTAATGGTTGGGATGTAAAGTTGCATGGTATTGAATCCAGATTGTTCGATAACCATGGACTAGCTTCCAAACGTGCGACAATGAATTTTATAAATGAGATAGAAAAAATAAAACCAGATATAATACATTTACATAATATCCATGGATATTACTTGAATTATAAGATGTTATTCAATTATCTGTCTCATTTAGATGTTCCTATAGTATGGACCTTACATGATTGTTGGCCAATAACAGGGCACTGTTCTCATTTTATGTTTGCAAAATGCGACAAATGGAAAGTACTATGCTCCCATTGTCCACTGAAAAAAGACTATCCTTCTTCATTGCTTTTTGATAGAAGTGTAAATAATTATATTGATAAGAAAAAAAGTTTCACCTCTGTCAAAAGAATGACAATCGTACCTGTTTCTGATTGGCTGAGTGGTGTTCTTAAAGATTCTTTTCTGAAGGTGTATGATCAGTGCCGAATTTATAATGGAATAAATCTTGATATTTTCCATTTCATTTCTGAAATAACTCAGACTAAAAAGCGTTATAATATCGGAGCAAAATATGTTTTACTTGGAGTCGCTAGTAATTGGAGACTGCGTAAAGGCTTGGATGATTTCTTTAAATTGCGTAGTTCGTTTAATAATGATTTCATGATAGTACTAGTAGGGTTGGATAAAAAACTATTTAATAGCTTACCTGATGGAATATGCGGTATTGAAAAGACTGAAAGTCCTACAGAATTGGCTGCAATCTATTCAATGGCAAACGTATATATAAATATGACATTAGAGGACACGTTTCCAACAACGAACCTTGAATCTATGGCATGTGGAACTCCTGTTGTTACATACAATACAGGAGGAAGTGGGGAATCGGTATCATGTGAAACTGGTTTCGTCGTAGATAAAGGAGACGTCGATAGTGTGGCTATAGCAGTAAAAACGATTTGCGCTAATGGAAAAAAGAGATATTTGGCTCCTTGTCGGGAAAGGGCAAATAGATATTATAATAAAGATGACAGGTTTAATGAGTATATCAATCTTTATGACAGTTTAGTATGAAAATATCAATAATAACCGTAACATATAATAGCACGACGACCATAGAAGATACTATTAAAAGTGTTTTGCGACAAACCTATAATGATATTGAATATATTATTGTGGATGGAGGCAGTACTGATGGCACGTTGGATATTATTCGTAAATATGAAGTAGTATTTTCTGGTAAGTTGAATTGGATTAGTGAGAAGGATCATGGAATCTATGATGCGATGAACAAGGGCGTGCGCATGGCTACGGGTGATGTCGTCGGCATATTGAATTCTGATGATTTCTTTACTTCAGATACGGTTATAGAACGATTGGTGAAAGAATTTGATGATGATGTGGAAGCCATTTATGGTGATGTCCATTTTGTGAAAAATGATAATCTTAACAAGTGCGTGAGATATTATTCGGGTAAGATATTCCGTCCATGGATGGTGAAATATGGATTCATTGCTCCACATCCTTCATTCTATATCAGGAAGAGTACATATCAAAAATATGGCTTGTATTCTCCATATTATAAAATATCGGCAGATTATGAACTGATAGCAAGGCTGTGTTATAAATATCAGATAAAAACGAAATATATCAATGTCGATTTCGTAACGATGCGCATGGGCGGTGCCAGTACAAGGAATTTCCATAATCGCATGCTTGGTCTTAAAGAAGATATTGTGGCATGCAGACAACTGGATATTAAAACGAACAAATATAAAATCAGTCTTAAATATTTGATTAAGATTTTTGAATCGATTTTTATTAGAAGATAATTGAAGGAAGAACAGGTCTCTCTACTATTTTTTGATGCGATTTCTGCAACTTATACATGAATTTTAGCCCAAGAAATTGATAAACAGTGACTTGCACGTTTTTCTTATTACACTATTTATACATGACTTCTACATTCTTATAGATAAATACTACATGAAGTCAATCTGCTCTTAATGCCCTTTAAAACCACAAGAGTAATGCTTCTGTCCTGTCAAAGCATTACAATCATCGACCAATATAGGGGTATATTGGTCGACGTTTTACATCAAGACGGAGTGTCGAAAGCATCAAATTGCAGACCAATATACCCCTATATTGGTCGAAGGGTGTTATGCTTTCAAACTTTTATATGCATCTGAATGTGTAATTGGTAGTATATAAAGAGATAATCATAAAAAATTATATAATCATGCAATAAAATAACATATTAGTAGTTAATATATTATATGGAATATGGTATAACATTAAACAGACTATTTCTGAGACACATCATGATAAAAGACGACAGGTATATAAACGACGGTATGAATGCTTTTGAAAGGAACATAAAGAGACTTGTTGATTTTTTTATTGCGACAATGGGCATGATCGTTTTCTCCCCTCTTTTCTTGATATGTTATATTGCAGTGAAGCGTGAGGATGGCGGCCCTGCAATATTTAGGCAGGAGCGTATCGGAAGATTCGGTAGGCCATTCTATATCTATAAATTCCGTAGTATGAAGATTGATGCTGAGAAAAACGGACCAGCTCTGTATCAGCATGATCGTGAAACTAGGATGACGAAGGTGGGCAAGTTCCTTCGGTTGCATCATCTTGACGAACTGCCACAATTGTGGAATGTGTTTTGTGGAGATATGGCATTTATCGGTCCGAGACCGGAAAGACAATATTTTATCAACCAAATCGTGGAGCATGATCCACGTTATAAGTATCTGTATCAGATAAGACCAGGCGTGACTTCTTATGCTACGCTATATAACGGGTATACAGATACAATGGAAAAAATGCTGAAACGTCTGGACCTGGATTTGTATTATCTGGAACACCGTTCATGGTGTCTTGATGCTATTATCTTGTTCAAGACATTTGTGAATATCGTATTTGGGAAGAAATTCTAATTGTTTGT
>Ga0208695_1002890_pt1 | contig 12075 bp, 14 predicted proteins | sample AD_UKC111_MetaG_FD_184449 | JGI IMG/M metagenome (GOLD analysis project Ga0208695, IMG submission 184449) | Active sludge microbial communities of municipal wastewater-treating anaerobic digesters from Hong Kong - AD_UKC111_MetaG (SPAdes)... | ecosystem: Engineered > Bioreactor > Anaerobic >... | reverse complement strand
AAACATTTCCCGAAGGGAGTCTTCAAGAGTAGAGGGGGGACGAGGAGACATATATACACGAATATTGAATTAATTATATAAAAACACATAGAGAAGAGCTTGTCTAACGCTTAACCGATGACGCATGAACAGCTCTGTTCACCACACTTACCACAGTTTGTCTGAGGAAGATATTTGTAGAGCTCCATGGGTTCGACCCTAACCTTTTCCCTTGGAGCTGGAGCTACACCTTTTGCAATAGCGCTATTAATGGTACTTTTCAAGTTCTCAAGCGCTTCTTTGGCCTCACCCTCATTTTTTATCATTGTCATGGTGACTTTCCCAGTACCGTAGATGGTTGTAATTATTTCTCCTTTTTGAATTATTAGGGCACTTATCTTGTCCGAATATTTGCCTCTGGGAAAGAGTGGCTCAAGAACCTTAAGGGTTCCACCTAAGGGAGGAGCTATGTTTGCAATTACCCTGAATTTTGAGGAATCAGCTATACAGGGTAAAAGCTGCCTGACTTCAGTGATCTCTATTGGTTTTGCCTGAGAAAGATCTGCAGTTTTATCCGTACTTTTTTCTTCTTTTTCTTTAAGGAAATTCTTACCATATTCGCTTAATTTCACATTCCCCTCTTCAATTTCAATCAAACTTGCCTGTTGAAGAAGCTTGAGATGGAAATCAAGCATGGTCTTCCCTACTTCCCCTCCAATTTCTTCTGTACTTTTGTCTCCTGTCGATAAAAAGTTCATTATCTTTCTTCGAGTAGCATTAGACATAGCATTGTTTACCAGTTTTATCTCATTCGGATTTCCGGGCATCATTACCACCTACGAGAGTTACAAAAGTTTAACCGTTTTCCGACAAGAATATCAGGCATTCTTCTTCTAAAAATGAAATTTAATTCTCTTAATCGATATGGATCTGGTTCATAAAAACCCACAAGGCAAATATCAAGAAAGATTGATATGAAATTTTACAATTTAACATATAAATTTGTTATCATTTTACCTTACTAGTGTCATAGCAATTGGCAGTGTGACACTTTTTCTGTAAAATTACAAATTTTAAAAAGTTATTAAATCGAAAACTCGATATTAGTAGACCAGTTTCATGTACTGTGCACAAAAACTTGACTTAAAATTTACAGCAAATTCGGGACATTGCCATATTTGATGATTCATATATCCTTTTTTCAGTTTTTCATGCTGGTTTATTTTTGTAATCGTCTATGCTGCTTAGTGTTTTGAAACACATGAATATTGGTAGCTTTAATTCCAGGAGTAGTTTCTTCTTGATTGTCGAAGTTCTCGATGTTATGGATAAGGAAAATTCTGCTTTTGTTTTTTAACCACAAGAACAGAAACCTTTGAGTTTCTTACCACCCTATCTGCTACACTTCCAAGTAAAAATCTTTCTAATCCTCCTTTACCGAGGCTTCCCATTACTATCATATCTACTTTGTTCTGCCCTGCAAACTCTAAGATTGTATGGGCGGGGTCACCTTCTACAACCACACCTTCAAAATCTATTTCCTTGTTCTCTGCAACCTTCTTTGCATATTGGATAGCATCATCTCCTTCTTGACGCAGCATTTCCTCCACGACATTCCATTTAGAACCCAGATGAATAGATGTTTCCAATACAGGCGGTATATGTGCATTTTTATCCAATACATAAAGAGCATAGACTTTTGCCCCCATCAATTTTGCAAGCTCTATTCCTTGAAGTACGGCATTTTGACTACATTTAGACCCGTCTGTTGCAATCAAGATTTTTTGGTAAGTATTGTTAGGAGTCATTTATCTCCCTCCAGTTTCAGAATTATATTGAACCACGTTGATATATCAGCTAAATGCAAAAGAAAAGTATTGCATATTATATACTTTATCATGTCGCATTACACGATAAAAATGTCGTCATCAAATCTATATACTGGGAGTGAGTCATTGATAAAATCCGAAAAAACGAGCACAAACTCCATGTTTGGAAAAAATGTTGAGAGATTTGAAGGCTCTTGGTTTTCAGTAACTCACCCCACGACTCCTCATTTTATAGATAGCATATAAGTTTCATCAGACTCTTAAAAGTTTCTTATAAACCCCCCTCTTTCCGGACATGCACACAAAAACGCCATCAATTTTCTCAAAATGGCATTAGCTTAAAACTCAGTCCATGCCTTTACGAATATTTTTGTACAGATCGGCAAATCTATTCTAAATCTGTGCGCATGTTCGGAATGTGGGATAAATGTCCATAGATATTTCCTGCGCTGTATTATGTTTAGGACTTCTGTACTTGAAATATATAATCAAGTGTAGTGGTATTGTGATTTAATTTTAATTTTAGAAAGTTGGGGGTTTAATGCGATCGGCTTTACAGTCAAAGTGCGTAAGTCCTAACTGATATCAGCTACGTTTCTTAGAGGATGTCTTTTATGGGATAGCTATACTCTATTAAATTTCCACAATTACTAAAAACGAGATTAAAATGAAAAATAATAGTTTATCCAACAATTAGCATATAAGCCCCAACTATGCAAAGAAGAACAGCCACATACTTTTGAAAAACTTCCTTTTTCATGTTTTTAACAAATTGGTTTGCTACATAAGTTCCAAAAATCATAGCAATACCCATTAAAAGACCAAGATTAACTGATTGCAGAGGGATATTAACAAGTTTGCCATATACGACAATTTTCACTATATGCATAGCAGTTGCTGTTGCAGCTTCGCTTGCGATATAAGCTATCGGCTGTAAGCCAAAAGAAAGAAATACCGCAGCTCCAATTGGACCAGCGCTTCCTGCAAGCCCAGACAACAAACCAGTTATTGCCCCTCCAAAAATAAGGGTTTTATTACTCGGTTTGAATTTCAATATCCGATAATACTTCAGGATTACAAGTAGAATTAAAACAGCACCTATCCCCCTAGTTACTGTGCTTTTAGAAAGAATTGAAAAACCAAACGCTCCAAGTGCTGACAATGGTAGAGATGTCATTGAAAATAGGGCAACTTTTTTCCAATCAATCTGTTTAAGTCCAAATGCCATTCTTGACAGGTTGCCGATTAATTGAGCAATCGTAAGCACCGGAACAGCAATCTCTGCACCTACGCATAAGATCAGTACGGGCAGAAGCAAAAGTGCACCGCCAAAACCCGCCGAACCCGAAATTAATGCAGCAATAAAACTCGATAATATCAAAATTATATAGATTTCCATCAATTCTCCTTCACAAATTCACGTTGCCTCTCTTCTTATATACTTATCGAAGTTGCAGATCTTGAAGAGAATATTGAGAAGGTCAGACCAAAATTAGATGAAGTAATTAGTCAAGGATTAGTCACAGAAGAAAAAGTTAATGCTGTATTCTATGACTGTGATAAAAACAAATAATGTGCTGTGGTTGCTGTAATACCATAAGTTAGTCTATCCTGATGAATTAGCCAGTCCGGTGCGGTCTTCCAATCTGTTACACTTTTTCATTCATAATGTAAGTATTATTTTTAAATCAACTTTTCTGGTTATTGACAAGTCAGAGACAAACTTTAGATTTTATACATTAAGAAAACAAATTCGATACCATTCAAATGTCTTTAAAAAACAGTGCACAGTGGCACATCCCATTCAGTTCGATTTCTTCTTCGTGAAACACGCAGGGACAAATTATTTTTTTATTTTCTTCCTCATCATCTGTCAGTATTCTACAGGGGCAGTATCTTTTTCCATATTTCTCCTGATTTTTTGCTAGTCCGTCGATTATAATATCAAGCATTTCTTTGTCTGGATTAAGTTTATATCCTTTCTTATCTGCATATTTCTTTGAAGATTGATATAGCATTTTTTTTATTTTTTCATGTTTATCCATTTTTATAATCCCCATACTTATTTAGTGTTTTGCAGATAAATATCTGTATATTTAATTTAGAGAGAAACACCTTTTTGATGATATTCAAACCCTGTGAACCGAAATCTCATATCAATAACTATCCACCTATATCCAGCATTATCCATAGTTTTTCAAATTTTCTTCAGAGGATGATTGAGAATTAAAACTGCAGGATGGAGAATTCTTAACTAATGCTGAGAACTCAAATACATACAGATTTTAGCAAATGCTGCTAAAGGTAAGACAAAAAGGTTGTAAATCCAGCATATTTGACAAAGAAGTCTTGTTGACTTGATGATCCTGCAGGAATTTGGAGAAAGGAACAGTCCCAACGATAATTGATTATTATGTGCAATGTAGCCTGTGCATTAAAATCTCCTGTAGTCTATTTCAGCCACAATGCTAATCAATTATTATGTGTAATGATCGTTTTATGGAATCAAATGCAAGGTCACAGGAAAAGAAGAAAATTCTCTTTCTATGTACCCACAACTCGGCCAGATCCCAGATGGCAGAAGGTCTTTTGAGGGCTATTTACGGAGATCGGTACGAGGCTTACAGCGCCGGTGTAGAGGCTACAACTGTTAATCCTTACGCTGTTCGAGTCATGAAGGAAATTGGCATCGATATTTCCGGTCAACGCTCCAAGACTTCTCAAGAATTTCAGGATATAATTTTTGACCTGGCAGTTACTGTCTTCGATCGGGCTAAACAGGTCTGTCCTATCTGCAGCACAAACCTGGAGGTTCCTACAAAATCCCCCAGAGCAAGAGAAGTAATCCACAAAAGTTTTGAGGATCCAGCTGCAGTTGTGGGATCAGAGGAAGAGAAGCTCAAAATCTTCCGGCAGGTAAGGGATGAGATAAAAGATTGGATCTACAAGACATTTGAGGAATGACGTCAACTTTTTGATTTATCTGCATGGCATCATTCCTGTTCGTTCTTTAATTGCTTTTACAATACCAGCAGATTGGCAAGGTATCCAGCAGCCACAGCTATGGTGAAGATAGTTACTACAAAGGCTGCCAACAATCTTTTTTTGAATATAGCGGAAAGAAGGGTCAGTTCTGGTATGCTGGCTCCTGCGCCGCCAATTATCAGTGCAAGTACAGCTCCCACACCCATCCCTTTTTCAATGAGCGCCAGTCCGATAGGGATCATGGTCTCAGCCCGGATATAGAGAGGGATGCCAACAATTGCAGCCACAGGAACTGCCAGAGGGTTGCTCGGTCCCGCGAGGCGGGAAACAACGTCCGTTGGTACGAATCCGTGAATGAATGCACCAATGCCTGCCCCTAAGAGGAGATAGGGCATGAGCTGACGAAATAGGCTGAATGCAAACCCTGCAGACCTCTGTATCCTGGATTTTGCATCTGTTGCTTGCTGACAGTCACAGCAGCTTCGTACAACAGCGGCTGGCTTAACATAGCTGGAGAAGCCCAGTCCATCAAGCAAAAGACCAATGACAATTGCAGCCACGAAAACTACGACAAAATAAAAAGCAGTTACCTTCCAGCCCATCAAAATGACAAATAGAGATATTATGACAGGATTTAGCAAGGGCGATGAGAAAAGAAATGCCATAGCTGCAGCAAAAGGAACACCAGCCTTGAGCATTCCAAGTAGAAGTGGTATGGTTGAACAGGAGCAGAAAGGAGTTAGAGCACCAAATCCTGCCCCAAGAATGCTTCCTATTACCTTGTTCCGCCCCCCAAGCGCCTTTTTTATGGTCTCGTCTGGCACATACTCCTGAATCAGCCCCACGAGAAAGGTTATTCCTATAAATAAAACAGCAAGCTCGACTGCTATTTCAACGAAGTAATTGATTGCTATAGTTAAATTATTCCAGAACATTTTAATCCTCCTTCAAAATAATTTTTTCCTCAAATAATCGAAAGCTACAGCTATTGGAATCTAAAAATCCCCAATGTATCTTTTCTGGACACTCTCTTGAAACCGACTTTTCTAAACTAAGCCATTTTTGAAGGGTTCTATTTCGTCTCTGGATATTACTTTAAAAATAAGGACTTTACTGAAAGCTCACTTGTGATGAAGCAGTTTTGCCTGTTTAAGTATTTCAATAACTGCTCCTTCCGAGAGACGAAAGTAAGACCATTTCCCTTCTTTCCGTTCTTTGATCAGGCCCGCATTTTTCAATACCGAAAGATGGTGAGAAACAGTTGATTGAGAGCTGGAAAGGGCAATTGTCAGTTCGCAGGCACAGAGTTCTCCCTCTTTTAATAATTTTACAATCTTGAGGCGATTGGAGTCTGCAAGGGCTTTAAAAATTCGGGTCTCCGAATTCAGTGCTTCTTCGTCCAGCCCATTTACCAGAGAACTGAGTTTCTGAGTTCTTATCTCTAACTCATCTCTGTCATAAACAAAACGTTTCAATCTTTCAATTTCAACTTCACTCCTTCTTTTATCCACACATGATTTCCTTTCGATTTCCATGAAATTACCTGCAACAGCCGCATCCATCCTCTAAAGGAAGCAACATATTATTTCCCTGTGCTATTGACCAGCATTTCACACACAGTTTTATAGCTCCTAAGTCCCTGTGATTGGCTCTGAGTAATGAATCTTCTTCTCTTCCACAAATTGAGCATTTTAGGGTCATTTACATCAACTCATAGCAAATTTTTTTTAGTAAAAGGGATATTAAACATCCATACATGTAAATATGATTATTTTCTTTTTTCCTGCCAGTATGTTTCGTATTCTTTCAGTACTGCGACTTTGAATTTCTCCAGTTTTTCTTCCGTAATCTCATTTATTTTTGTAAGGTTTCGGACAAGTTCTTCTATGTCTATATTTTCCGGTGACTTGCCTGAAGAGTAATATTTTTCGAATTCCTCATCTAATCCGGCAATTTCCATATCTTTATTGTCAACTTTAATCTTTTTGACACCCACAATAGAAGGACCACAACAGCAGCAACTTTTGTTATTTCCTGTGAGTTTTCCAAGCAAATTTTTTCCGAGTTTTCCCATCTAAGAAAGTCTCCTTTCAAAATAGATATAAATATATCAAACAATATTGATATTTACATTTGTCGATATGGCATATAAAGGTAGCGATCATAATAAGTAGTATCTCAAAATAACTCTCGGAAGGTTGCCAGATAAATGAATATCCGAAAAGACGAAACTGGCAGGTTTAAGATTGACCACCTGATTGCTGTGTCCAAATTAGAATTCAGAAAGAGCAGGAAAAGAAATATGAAGGATTAAAATAACTGAGATTCTTGAAAAAGATGTGAAGACGATTAAATTCAAGTATCTCCTTTTCTCCAGATCATGAACAGTAAATTCAACTATTGGCTTTAGAAAAATATATATAGTTTCACCGATTCAATACATGTTGATATGATTAATGAAGAAAATCTACAACTTTTTAAAGCCCTCAGTGAAGATACGAGGTATAGAATTATCAAGGCTCTGATAGAATCTGAGTGCAAATGCTGTGAAAATAAATGCGGTAATAAAGGAGAAATATGCGCCTGTGAAATTCCAGAAATCATTGGCAAAACTCAATCTAACACCTCAATGCATCTTGCAAAATTACAGGATTGGGGCATAATTAAAGTAAGAAAAGATGGGAAAAAGAGATTGTATTCTATACAAAACGAAAAGATCAAAAAAATTTTGGAAGCCCTTGAAGAGTAATATGCTGTACCACACAGGCAAAATTCAAGACTTATATCTACTAAAAAATATAAAATGATAAAATAATTTTTGTCGAGCTCTATTAAAAAACAGTATCCTCCTATATGAAATGAATTTCCTTCGCTCTTCTTCAGTAGTCAACGGAATGTTTACCTTTTCAACTTATCATCTACTAATGGAAGAAAGTTCTTTTTTCGTGAACGATGCATTTGTTACACCCGAATTTTTCAGAGGTTCTTTTTTGAGATTCCATCATTTATTTCTCATTATTTAACGAATTTGCAGATTTATTTTCAGGTAACAGAAAATCTGCACGCCAATAAAAATTCATTTAGTTCAAAATAATTTTTATATTCTCAGCCTAGGGGAATACTTATATAGAATGTAAGTATCAATGTATATTGATATATTTACAGATTGAAGGAAATAATAAACATAATGGAAGATCCAAAATGGTTGATATATTTTATCCTCTTCAATGGATTGCTGACAAACTAACGTATGATGTTTTTGGGATTGCACCTGATACACATCTCGCGGCCAGTGTCAATTTTATTATTTACGATGTAATGAAAATTTTTGTTCTTCTAGCTGTAATGATTTTTGTCGTTTCCTACATAAGGACATATGTAACTCCGGAAAAAACACGAAAAGTGTTAGGAGGCAAAAAAGGGTTGCAATACCATCTGCTAGCCTCTTTGATGGGGGGAGTTACCCCTTTCTGTTCCTGTTCATCAGTACCACTTTTTATTGGCTTTGTGGAAGCCGGAATTCCTCTAGGAGTGACTTTCTCTTTCCTTATCACCTCCCCCCTGGTAAACGAGGCTGCAGTTGCTGCACTGTGGGCGACTATGGGTCTTAAAGCAACTTTGATTTATACTGTCTCAGGCATTTTACTTGGTGTTATTGGTGGGTATCTAATAGGTCTTCTGAAGATGGAAAAACACGTAGCTGAATTTGTTTATAAGATAAAAGTAGGAGATTCGAATAAAAACCCCAAAGAACTGAGTGCAAAAGAAAGAACTGCTGCCGCTTATGAATCTGTTAAGGAAATAGTGGAAAAGGTCTGGATCTATGTGATTATCGGAGTTGCCCTTGGAGGAATTTTCCATGGCTATGCACCTGAAGGTATCCTGGCAAAATATGCAGGCGAGGATAATTTGCTTGCAGTTCCAATTGCGGTTCTCATAGGTGTACCTCTTTACTCCAATGTTATGGGTATGATTCCTATTGTGGAAAGCCTTATTGGAAAAGGACTGCCAGTGGGCACCGCCCTCGCCTTCCTTATGGGAGTGACTGCTCTTTCTCTTCCAGAAATGATAATCTTGAAAAAAGTACTTAAAAACGAACTGATAGCCGCCTTTGTTATAATTGTTAGTATATCCATAATTTTTACGGGATATCTATTTAACATTATTCTATGAAATCAAAATATCTACATCTTGAAAAGAGAGAAAAAATGTCAGAAAAATAAAACAATGGAAAACAAAAAAGAGGTTAATGCAATGAAAATTGAAATTCTTGGAACTGGTTGTTCAAAATGCAAAAAAACAAAAGAAACGATTGAAAGAGTATTGAAGCAAAGTGGTGTTGAAGCTGAGGTAATTAAAGTTGAGGATATTGAAAAAATTATGAACTATGGAGTTATGGTTACCCCCGCAGTTGTTATTGATGGAGATGTAAAGCTTGCTGGCAAAGTCCCGGATGAAAAAGACATTCGAAAATGGATTGGCCAATGAAAGAAAAATGTGTGCTTATAATAAAATGATTAAAAAATAGACAATAGCTCAGAAGGAAGGATAAAAAAATGGCAGAAGAGACAAAATGTTCATGTGGTTCAGCAAACGTGGCAATTTTCCCATGTGCTGGGGCTTCAAATGTAGGACAACTTTCAAATAAGATCGCTGTTGAACTTGAAAAACAAAACTTTGGAAACCTGATGTGTACCGTAGGAATCGGGGCTAGAGCCCCCGGGCTCATGAAATCTGCTGAGGCTTCAGACAGGATAATTGCAATTGATGGCTGTCCTGTGAACTGTGCAAGCAAGACTCTCGAACTTGCAGGTTTCAAAGCAGATCGACACATTATAATTTCGGAGTTAGGAATTAAAAAGAATAAAGATAAGGAACTCAAGGATAATGAAATCTCAGAAGCTCTTGAAAAAACCCTTGATATACTGCAGTCCGAGTAATCTCGGACTCGTTTACATTTTAGACATTTCGCTTAAGATCAATGAAAATTTTAAAGCTTAAAATACTATTGGGTGTAATGAAGTAAGAAAATGGCTAGTCTAATTCTTGAAGAATCGGGCTATTTATTTTGAAAATTACTGTTTAAGATGTCCCAGAACTCAAAATAAGCCCACTTAAATCTAGTATTTTAAGAATAATTAAATTTCTGATCCTGATAACAATTTCAAGAATTCTCAATGAGTAAGAATATAACAGTTTTGAGATAAATTTCTTTATAAAAATATAAGCTTAAAATATAATGTTTAAGGTAATTGGACTAATATTAAGTAGAACAAATTGCTTATCCAAGAGGTCTCGAAATGTCTGAATTCACCGTAAATTCAACTATCTGTGGTTTTGTTCACAAAATCCATGGAAGCAAAAAAGGAAGTAAAATAATTGTTGATATCGAAACCCCATGTGAAAAGATAAAAAAGTTTTCACATATGGAAATTCCCATGATGGAAATATTGGATATCAAGAACAATTATGTGATTGATAGAGCACAGGAAGCGCAGTGTTCCTCAAATTGCCTTGTACCCTGTGCAGTACTCAATCTCTGCAGAATGGAGAGCGGTTTCCTTGCAAAATCCCTTGTAAAAAAGGCAGGTAGCATCAGCATCGAGTTCAATGATGTTTAAATAGGGAAAATTTATTTCCTTTTTTAATTTTTCAATCTAATGTTGCAAGAGGCAAATTCTCTTAAAGAAAGAGGAATTTCCTTTATGATTATCGAAAAACTTGTTTAAAATAACTTACTTCAAAACTTTGAATTTTTATCTTTTTTTGATTTTGGACATTACATTCTTCTTTACTTCAGATTCGTATATCTTCCAGCTGTGTTCATGAATTTCAGGCATGGAAAGTACTAGGGCTTCGCTTCTTTTTTTCCCGCGACAGGAATCGATTGCCTGCTGGATGATTATGGGGTCAGTTGTCCCAACAAGATCAATGACTTCAATTTCCCGAAGGAAGCGGGATATTGCTGTCGCTGGGATTTCATTAAGGTAAGGAATTACTCCCTCAGACCCGACAATCTTTTTTGACCCACCGAAAGCTGAAATCCCATTTTCGGCAAGTGCCAGCAGGGACTGCCCCGCAAAATGGTCGCTTTCCTCTCCGCAGACAATCAGGCAACTGATATAAGGGTTCGAGAGCACATTAACTATCACTTTCTCGATCCCGAAGTTTTCCGTAAAACAGGTTCCGCAGATAGCGTAGTTTTTCAGATTCAGACTTCGATAGTCAGAAGCAAGGGTCACTACTGCTACGGGAGATTTTTGGTCTCCTACTGCATAATCACCGGAAGTTACAGGCCATCCCATGTAAAATCTCCTTTTCCGAATAACTCTTCATCTTAAACGATTTTTAATTCACTTTTTGATAATTTGCAATTCTTTTAATGAATTGTTAACTAAGATATTCATTTCTATTTGACTTTATGAAGTTGAGTTCTTAATATTGAGTGATTTGTGTGAAAACTGTCAGTCCAAGCAACTGATCTAAGTTTTGTATCCTGGTTTCTACATAAGATGCTGTTTAAGCGCACGCCGCTGTCCTGGAACTCAGGCTTATCGTGCACAGAAAGTCTTCATAATAGATTTCGGCACCTGTATCAGGATTTTCTTCTCCTGAACTGATTCCTTTCATCTCCCACTTTCACTTTCCTTCAACCATCAGCTTCTCGAAAAACCTATAATGAGTATTTGGGAAAATCTATCTTAAAATCATGAGCTTAGTATCAAAGACAATTGATATGAAAAAATTGGTGTGTAAAAAATTAGGTAGTGAGGGTGAGTCATTGATCAAATCTGAAAAAACGAGCACATCCTCCATGTTTGAAAAAAATATGTAGATATTTGGAGGCTCTTGGTTTTAAGTAACTCACCCCCACGACCAAAATTCGAGATACCTGCTACCTGAGAATATATCTGATCAGTAAAAAGACAGAGTTCCTGGCTCTAAAGGCATATTTAATCCCCTCTGACCTGGGAATAATTGATCTTAATTCTTGAGAGAGTATGATCCAGAGACCGTCAATCATTCCAAGCAATTCAGGCAGAATTCGGATCACTATATATAAAATTACAAAGAGTACAACTCATGAACCCGCCTTTGCGACATAATTATGTGCAATTATAAAACTATCAGCACCAAACCATTGCTCTCCGTAAGCTAGTGTCTCAACCATTTAATTTTTGCATATCTTTATAATCTTTGAATCTCTTTATACATCCATGTTACAAATTAAACTTGAAGATAATGAGGTAAATTTCCTTCACAACTTTGTAAGAAAAGGGCA
>Ga0208695_1002889_pt1 | contig 12077 bp, 11 predicted proteins | sample AD_UKC111_MetaG_FD_184449 | JGI IMG/M metagenome (GOLD analysis project Ga0208695, IMG submission 184449) | Active sludge microbial communities of municipal wastewater-treating anaerobic digesters from Hong Kong - AD_UKC111_MetaG (SPAdes)... | ecosystem: Engineered > Bioreactor > Anaerobic >... | reverse complement strand
CCACCGTTCCCGTTCCCGCCGTTGCCGTTATCGGAACCGTTTCCCTGACCGTTGTTCTCGCCGTTGTTGCCGGTTCCGGGACCGCTGCCGTTGTTGTTCCCGCCGCCGTTACCGGGGTTACCCGCGTTTCCGTTCCCGTTGCCGGGGCCAGATCCGTCATTTCCTCCGCCATTGCCTCCACCATTGCCATTCCCGTTATCCTTATCCTGGCCGGGAGGTCCGGTGTGGTCGTGGTTCGGATCGCCATATCCATGACCGGGACGATCGGGTTTGTCATCATCGTCGTCATCGTCGTCGTCATCATCGTCGTCATCGTCGTCATCGTCATCGTCGTCGTCGTCATCATCGTCGTCATCGTCGTCGTCATCATCGTCGTCATCGTCGTCATCGTCATCGTCGTCGTCGTCATCATCGTCGTCATCGTCGTCGTCATCGTCGTCGTCATCGTCGTCGTCATCATCGTCGTCATCGTCGTCGTCGTCATCATCGTCGTCATCGTCGTCGTCATCGTCGTCGTCATCATCGTCGTCATCATCGTCGTCATCATCGTCGTCATCATCGTCGTCATCATCATCGTCGCCGGTGTCATCGTCATCGCCGGTGTCATCGTCGTCATCATCATCGTCGCCGGTGTCATCGTCATCGTCGTCATCATCGTCATCGCCGGTGTCATCGTCATCGCCGGTGTCATCGTCGTCATCATCATCGTCGCCGGTGTCGTCATCGCCTGCGGTTGGCAGCAAGGCTTCTTCACCTCCCGCCTCACCAATCCGCTGGCAAACGCCCGTGTCGATCAAAAACTGAAGATTCTCCTCGGTTACATCCTCGGGGTTGACCAGGTTCCAGTTGCACGTGTACTGGTTTTCAAGGTCGGTGACCGGTCCCCTGAAAGCAAATGCCAAGTAGCTAGGGGTGATCAACCGCGTCAGGATCACGTACGCAATCACGAGATTGACAATCCAGTTCCTTGTTTTGACTTTCATTTTCCTCACCTCATCTCTCAACTCCAACCCGACTCAGTTGCCAGGTCAGCCTTACCCACATACTCCGAACTTCAACTCGCTAATTTATAATCATTATAGTTTTAGAATCTTTTTTGTCAATAAGTCGGCGAGTTCCAAAATCTTCCACTGCTTACGAATTTGTTTGCAATTAACTTAAAGGGCATTTACTCCTTCCGGATCTGATTTCGATGACAACTCGCTTAAGCTTTCCCCCCATAACGGGATAACCTAAAACAATATTATTTTATCATAGCCTTGCTCTACGTCAAACCTTCCTTTTGCTATTTATTTACCATGGCAGAGATCATGTGCTGGACATAATCGATCCGGACCAAGAAGTTTGTCAGGCTTTCCCTGACGCCTCCAAGGCTTTTTTCGGGGTTTTTACAGTACATCGCGGTTTCAGGTCCGATCTGGATCCCGAGAAGGAAAGCCGTCCCCCGCTCTATGGATTCACGGATCAGTTTGGCTTCCCTACGAAGGCCAAAATCCCTGGCAAGGGCATATGCCGAATTTAGACCCTCCATCCGGGTCGCCGTAGGGGCGGACCGGGGAGGCTTGTAAAACCCGCCTTCCCAGTCGGGTTGCGATTGATTGGCCCTGGTATGCTGGGCCTGGATGATGACCCGTGCGAAGCGCATGGCCCCCTCGAGGAATTCGGGCCTCGGTCTCTTTCGATGCAGCTCGTTCAGACCATAAAGCAGCCAGTGATCATGCGGCAGTTTCGCGTCATCGAGCTTCGCGAAGGCTTTCAGCTGGTACCGGGCCCCTGCATCGGCTGCATCAAGCCATTTCATCTCGCCCGTCAACCCGTACAGGCGCATCAGGGCGAAAATCGCCTCTCCGGGATAAAATTCCGACTGAAATTTCGACACCTTGCCGTCCGGATACCCTTGCATGTGAACCGTGAAGCGCCCGTCCGGGGCCTGTGTCGCCAGGATCCACTCCCCGAGGGCACGCATCTGGTCACGATATCGGCGCTCTCCCGTGGTTCTCTCGTATTCCGCCAGCGCAAGGACCGCCAAGGCATTGCCACCCAGCTTAACCTTCCCGTCCTCCACGGGGAACTTCACGACTCGCCCTTGAACCTTTCCTTCTTTAACCTGGCGGAGCAGGTAGCCGATCGCCCTTTCCGCCGCGCTCAGCAATTCCGGATCCCGGTTTCTACGGTAGAGTTCCAGCATGGCGAAAATCGTCCCGGCATGACGGACAAGGTTGTAATCCGAGATTTCACGATCCTGGATCGGATCGTACAGGTAGACGAAGCTTCCGTCGTTTCGAACCGACCGGGCCAGGTATTTGCCGGCCCAACTCAAACCTTGCTCGACATCCTTTTCGGTGTAGGCCTGCCAAAGTCTCTTCCCCCTGAAAAGGGGCCAGGCCTCACGCCCGTCCGAAAAGACCGAAATGGTGTTAAAGACGGCAAAATTGACTGATTTCTTTTCGATTTTCCGGGTCGGGGGAAACGCTCTTGTTTCGTTCAGAAGAGCATTGGCACGATCCAGCGAAAGCTTCCCGGCCCGTTGGGCCAGCAAAAGGGAAAGTTCTTCCGGCAGGAGAGCCTGGTCCACCAGGCCTTGGGGCGCCAATCCAAACAAGCTCGCCTCGAACGGCAGAGGCTTTTCGAGATCCAGGTCTTTCAGCACCTGCGCTCCCTTGACGAGGTCCACCTTGATCCATCGGAAACGTTTCGACAGGGGATCCTGCATCATCGTTTGAAGAGCCTGATCCAGGGCTTTGAGAAGCCCCTGCCCGGTTCCCGAGACAACCTTTCGCGTTCCCTTGCCGTCCGACAGGGTAACGAAGCAGATCCTGGGCTCGGCATCGTTTCTCAGCCTTTTGGGAAAAACAGCGCCCGCAGAATCCCCCTTCAAACGGGCGGCGGCGTAAAGTGCCAAGGCTTCCGCCTCCCCTGTCTTCAGGTCGGGCAACGGTTTGCCAAGTTCCGCAAATCCCAGAACCGTGGCGGTTTGGGCTTCTGACCGGTGCAAGCCCCCTCCCAAAAACCACCCTGCTGCCGCCATGGCAAAGACAACCACAAGAAGCAACGTCCTCTTTTTGTTGGTGTTCATCGTTTTCCCTCCGGGTTCTCTTTGGAATCGGGCTTCCCCATTGCCAGTCTTAAATATTTCATGAATAGTGGGCAAAAAATCCGCTTTTTCCCCGTCACTTGACAGATTTGGTTTCATTCAATAATATGTATAAACAATTGTTCTGGATACACCCCGAAAAGGCAAAACCGTCGAAAGGCGGTGACGCAAAACTACGGGTCTAAAGCCGCAAAGGCCATGACAGCCGGGTTGCCGAAGGTGGATAAAAGAAACCTGGCCTTCGGCAGTTTGCCGAGGGCTTTTTTCTTGTGTCAGTGAACTCGAAAAGGCAAAACCGCCGAAAGGCGGTGACGCAAAGCCGCGGATCTAAAGCCTAAGGGCCAGGACAGCCGGGTTGCCGAAGGTTCGAAAATCGCTCTTTCCCCGACCTCGCCTGCGCCCCTGAAACCAGGGGGAGAACAGTGGTACGAAAGCCCGTTCTTTCTGGAATTTTCCTGATGATTCTTTTCCTCGCGATCAGCTGTCCCTCCCTGATCGGGGCTGACTGTCCTGAAGCTTCTGCCTGCACCCTGTGGGGCGCTGCAGGAGAAAAAGTCGAGGGCGGGGGGACCCTTATCGCCAAGAACCGGGACTGGACCCCCACCCAGTACCAGGACATCCGCCGGGTTGTTCCCCGAGAAGGCTTCCGGTACCTCGGGCTCTTCGCCACCGACGAGGAGGGGACCGGGCTGAAGGCCGGAATCAACGAAAAAGGCCTGGTCGTGGTCACTGCCACCGCATCGGTCATCCCCGGGGAAACGCGCAGGAATATCCCGCAAAACGGCATCTCCACCGCGGAAATCCTGAAAACCTGCTCCACCGTCGACGAAGTCACCTCCCAGCTTGACCGCTTTACCCACATCGCCTATTACCTTGTCGCGGACAAAAGCAAGGTGGCCGTCATCGAAGTCGCCCCTGGCGGAAAGGTTTCTGTCCAGGTCACCGAAAACGGGACCCTTGCCCATACCAACCATTACATCGACGAACAGCTCCGGATCCTGAACAAAAAAGTTTCCAAGAGCAGCCGGGAACGGTATCAGCGTATCCGTGAACTGCTTTCCGGCGATCCTGACGGGTATTCTCTCGACGATTTCGTGGCGTTCAGCGAGGACAGGCATGCCGGCCCCGACGACAGCATCTGCCGAACCGGCGGAAGCCCGACCCGTTCGCGAACCCTTGCCACCTGGATCGTCGAAAACCCTGCAAACGGGGCCCCGGTCTTCTACCTGAAGGTCGCCAACCCGGACGAACCTCAGAAAACCTTGCGTCTCTCCCTTGACGAAAACTTCTGGAAAGGCGCTCCGCGCAGCGACAAGGCAGCCGTCGCTACCGACGAAAAACCCGGCGCCTAGGCCAGGTTCCCTTCCCGGAAAGGAACCCAGGCAAGGGCCACAAGCTGGAGGACCGTTCCCGTTGCAGAGGGCCGGATCGTGATCTTTTCCAGGGGCTCCGAAGCCGGATCCGCCTTTCCGTCCAGGGCAGCCACCTCGTTCTCGAACTCGGTTTCCAACTCCTGCAGCTTTTCCTGGAGGTCCGCCAGCTTCTTCCCCGCCAGGGCGACATCTTCCTGCGCGCGAAGCGTTCTCCCCACTCCCCGCACAGCGGTTGTCGCCCTTCCAAGGGAGGTCATCTGAACCGCCTTTCGCCCCATGAACGCCCCCAGCAGCGTCGCTCCAAACGAAACGGCCGTCTGAAGTTTCTGCTGTTTCGCCTCCTGCTCCTCTCTTTCGACCGCGATCTCCGCTCTCTGGATCTGGGCCTGCAGTGTTTCAATCCTTTTTGCGTATTTTTCCCTCAGTTTCTCCACCTGGGCATCCCGGGCCTCCCGAGCCGCCTGCTGGAGACGGATCCGGAACTGCCCCTCCGTTTCCCCGGGAGCGGAGACCTTTTTCAGGGAAGGACATTCAAAGAGCTCGTACCGTTGTGTTCGCACGACCCATTTGAGTGCTTCCCGCCCCAGGCGGGCCAGCTCCTTCCCCGAGAGAACCGAAGAGGGAGGCATTTCAAAGCCTGCCGCCCCTGCTCGCGGCTCCTTCTCGAGTTCCCCATGGGCCTCCCCCAGCTCGAACCCCTTGTCCCATTCGACGGGAACGGGCCCGTCGGAGAAAGGCCACAAAACCGTGAAAGGCAGGTTCTCGTCCACTTTGAGGCGAGCGCTGGAATACGCACCGCTTCCGGAAACCAGAAGCATGGGACGATAGATCAGCGGTCCCTGGGCCGTTCTCCCCGCGGGGGGGACAAAAACCTGCGTCACGTCAGGGGGAAGAACGGGAAGCTTCGGGACGAGCCTGTCACCCCCAACGTTCGTCCTGGGAATTGGGGGTTCTTTCACTTCGACTGACGCCGCGACCACCGGCGGCATCTCCGCTGAGGCCTGCAGCCTTCGAATCTGGTCCCGGGTCAGCGGACCGCAGAGGTAGCTCATGGCCCAGCGGCTCTCAAAAAGAACCGGTTCTGCGTCATGGACGTTGTGGAGCAGGAAAATTCGATTCCCGAGAGAGGAGAGCATCTTGTCCAACTCCTCCCTGGGCAGTCGAGCCTCGGCCCCCTGCAGGGCCTCCAGGACCCTGGCCTTGTCGCGTTCCGTCTGCAGCCGGCCGACAAACCAGGTTCCAACGTTGCCCAGCCCCCTGTAGTCCAGGTCCACAGGGTTCTGCGTGGCCAGCACGATTCCCAGGCCGTAGGCCCTCGCTTGTTTCAGAAGCTTCAGCAGGGGCTCCTTCGACGGCGGGTTCGCCACCGGGGGGAAGTAGCCCATGATCTCGTCCATGTAAAGGATCGCTCGCAGGCTGGTCGTCCCTGGCAATCCCCGTATCCACCCGAGAACCGCGTTCAAAAGGATCGAAACGAAAAACTGCCTCTCCTTCTCGCCCAGGTGAGCGATGGAAAAAATCGAGACTCGCGGCTTCCCCTCGGGCGTGTACAACAGGCGAGCCGGGTCGAGGGGATCCCCTTCCAGCCACAGGGAAAACCCGGGAGAGGCCAGCAGGCTGTTCATTCTCATCGCGAGGGCGAATCGATCCTTCGCTGGGAAAAACGACTCCAGGTCCATCACGCCGATTCGGGAAAAAGGTGGCGTCTGGATATCCCGGATGAGATTCCCCAAGTCGAGATCCCGTCCCTCTCTCCAGGCAGAAGCCAGGAGGGTGGACAACAGGATGTGCTCCCGCCCCTGGAAGGGGTCCGATTCAATTCCCGCCAGGCTCAAGAGACTCGTGACCGTCATCCCCACCGCGTCGTTCAGGGCTTCCGCGTCCTCCAGGATCGAAACGCCGGGAACGCACAGGGACTTCAGGATCGAAACAGGCCGCCCGGCCGTGCTGCCAGGCGTGTAGAGAGTAAACTCAGCCGAAGCCTTCAGGGTTGCGATCCGCTCCGGGGTCTGATCCCAGGATGCCAGCCCCTTCCGCCAGAGATCCGCCTGGCTTTTCGCAAAGTCTTCCGGCGACAGCCCCTTGCGGGCGGCCTCTTCCGCATTCACCCACGGCAGGAAGTCCGCCGGCGACAATTCCGGGAAAGTCAGCAGGAGATTCCCCATGTCGCCTTTCGGATCGATCACCAGGGCGGGGATCTTGTCGATCGCGGCCTCCTCCAGCAGGTCGATGCACAGGCCGGTCTTTCCGCTACCCGTCATGCCGATGCAGACCGCATGGGTGACCAGATCGCGGGAGTCATACAGGCACAGAGAATCCGTGGCGTTTCGCGTGGCAGGATCCACCAGCCTCCCCAGGTAAAAGCTTCCCAGCTTCTCGTAATTCTGCAAGACGTCCTCCCTCCCCCTTCGGCAGGTTAATTATTCTCACCCATTGCTTTGATGACGTATTGAATTATAATATAAAGTTGATTCAAATGGTTCCTGAGGAGGTGGAGGCCATGCCCGAATTTACCGAACGGGAAAAGGAAGTCCTGGTGGAATTCCTCGAGGAGGCCATCGCGAACCTCCGGGAGGAAATCGCGGCCAGCGACAAGGAAGAGTACCGGGTCGTGCTGAAGGAGCGGAAGGAAACGCTCAAGAGCGTCCTGGCAAAGCTAGCATAAATGAATCCATTTTATCCGTGGCGAAGAAGATGTTAGAATAGTCTCGCTGATTTCAATTGAAATTAAGAAAAGGAAGGAGATCCAGCCAAGCGATGAGATGGCCGTCTTTCCACCCAAGGAAACCCCTTCATTTTTTCCCTGGTCTTCATCGGGGTTTTACCCTGGTGGAAACGATTGTTGCCTTTATCATCCTGGGGATCATCCTCCTTGCCCTGACGCTCGTCCCTATCATGTCGACCCGGCTCATGGGCGACACGGTGGAAAGAGAAAAAGCGGTCCTCCTTGCCGTCAGCAAGCTCGACAAGTTATCGGCGAATTTCGCAGGCATCCCGGTGTCGCCTAGTGTTGTTTCCGAAGATCTGGGGATCTACACACTGCAATGGACATCTACTCAAGATTCTGTCGATTCAAAGTTCGTCACATTGACGGTTAGCTGGCCCGGGATCCTGAAGCAGCAAACGATCGAATTCAAGCGGCAAGTCACCAAGGTGGACTGAAAGCAATCCAAAGGGAGGATCCGGCCCTATGCCAAACGGGACAAAAAAAAGCAGGAAAAAGGGATTTACCCTGACCGAAATCCTGATTTCGATCGTCATCCTGGGCTTGATCATGGGGGCGGTGCTGGGGTTGTTCTTCGCGATCGTGAAGCACCTAGAGCAGTCGAACGACATCACGACCGCCCAGCAGAGGGGCGAGATGGTCCTGACGGCCCTGGGCCCGAAGATCCTCGCGGCAGGGGTGGGAATGCCGAAATCCGCGTCATTTGACCAGTTTTCCACGCTTGCCTCACCCGAAAACTGGAGTGCCGCGGTGAAGGTGAGCGGGGACAAAGAATTGACCGTTGTCTATTCGGAGCCGACGGATGCAATCGTTTCCGGAGAAAAATCCTTCTCCTCGACTGATTCAGTTGTTTCGGTCAACTTGAGGGGGACAATTCCTCCCAACACGATAAAAAAAGCAAATAAACAGGCAGCCGGTTGGGTCGTTTTCCCCGCAACGGGCGTCGCAATGGAAGTCATCGACGACTCGCCCCAGACAAGCCCGCTCGAGCTAAAACCCTATGCCGACGGAAAGGTTTACGCAAACGATCATTTGCATTTGGTGAGAGTCGCCCAAGCGAAGGTAGACAATGAAAACTGGTTCTTGCTGAACGATGCCAAACCGCTTGTGACGAAAAGGATCGTAGAAGGGATCGCCGACATCCGGTTCTATCTGGATTCTTCAACTAAGCCAACGCAGCTGACCGTGAAGGTCCTGGCTCGTGGCAGCACCCGGCATGATACGGAAATCACCACCCCGAAGAGCCTTTCGGACGACTGGACCCAGCCCATCGACAGCGAAAACCTGCATTACCGACTAAAGGTCGTCCAGAGGACATGGAGGTTGAGAAACCTATGAACAACTCCAAGCGATGCATTTTCCCCTCAATCGGTTGGAAATATCCAGGGATGGCCTTGCCCTTGGTCATCCTTCTCGTTCTCGTGGGATTCGTCTTTGTCGGAGTCGGCGCCTACGTGGTGAAGAACCTGTTCTGGAGCTCACAGGCAACGGTTGTCCAAGCCAAATTGTATAATGCAGCGCAGCACGGAATCGAATGGGGCATCGCTAAACTTTGGGCGGAAAGCTCTGATTTGGGAACAGAAGTTCGAACTTTTAATGGAAATCTGGAATCAATAGAAGTCGTGCTTTCGGACGACACTCCACTTAGAGCCAAAGTGGGGAATAGTCCCCCTGAAGCTGATCCTGGAATCAAGGTCGACGTCTTGTTTCTTGATTGTAATTACGAATACTCCGGAACAGTGACCGCCGCAAGCGATTTGCCTCCTCAATTTAAAAGCGGTTCAGGATCTGGAATCATCGACCCAAATGCAGGAACCCTTGTTGGGAGCTCGGCAATTATTGATCCGAACCGATTCCTGGATTTGGGCGGCGGTGGCGGTAAAGAGCACCGGTACGTCATAAGATCCAAGGCACAAACCCGATTTGGTGGTCGAGAAGTTGAAATCGAAGTGATGGTGGTGATGAACAGATGAAAATGATTAAGAATAGAACTTTAAAAAGAACCTATCGCTTTCTCCTGACATTTTTCCTTATGGTTTTCGCAACCGTTTCTCAATCTGAAGCAGCAGACTATACAGCATCTATTCGTTGCACAGCCACCCCTAACGAGGCAGTAACAGCGGGCGTTAAGTGGAACATCATAGAAAAGACAGGCGGCCCCTACTCTTTTGGTGAAACTGTGTCCTACACGTGGAAGGGGCAAAAAACCACTACTGTGACTCTAACCTTTTCGTCTGAGGGGCCTTGGAAACCAACGATTTCTTCGAAAGTTCTTACCTTAAATGAGGGTCAAACGACACCATACGAAGTTGTTTACGAAAATCTTAGAATTGATAAATCTCTATGGCCGCTTTGGCCGGAAAAAGGAAGGGTTGACCGGGTCTTGTCTCCCCCCTCCTTCCTTAGTGTCGGAAGAGACGTCGTTGCGTGGGTTTCAGTTTCAAGCATGGACTTTAATGGAGATGCCACTGTCGATTTTTACAAGACGAACCTTTTCTCTCTGATCCAAAAAGAAACTGGAGATCCAAACACTTATATTTTTGTCTACAAACCTTCCCCAGCCACAAGCCTTTCGGATACGCTTTATTATGTCTCCTCAGCCGATAGGACGGAGTTCCCTACCAGTTTGAACAGCTTGGTTGAGGAACTACGGAGTAACAGCGTTATAAAGATGTGTAGTGCTCCCCTGAAATCAAGCCACTAATGCCGCTTGTTTTAGCCGATACTGCTTCGGGGAAAGGTACCCCAGAGATTGATGGGGCCTCCCCTCGTTGTACCAGTGAATCCAGCCAGCGATTTCTCGCCTGGCTTCCTCGAAGGACCGAAAATTCCTCAACCAGACGCATTCTTCCTTCAGGCTCCTGAAAAATCTTTCGATCATGCCGTTCTGTTCCGGCGTATAGGGCGTCACGAATTCCTGGGGCAATCCGTAATCCCGGCACATTTCCCGGAATCTCCGGCTTTGGAACACAAGGCCGTTGTCGCTGCGGATCACCGGTTTGTACTGTTCGCTCCTCAAGGTCCCGAAACGGTTCAGGCAGGCTTCTTCCAGAGCTCTCTCCGCTTCTTTCGCCCGGCCCCGGAGGGCAAATTCATACCCGATGCAACTCCTGTCGTGGCAGTCCACCAGCGCCACCAGGTGTCCCCAACCGTCTTTCCCGCAGGGAATATGGGTGATGTCGATGGCCCATCTCACGTTGCTCTTTTCGCTGATGCTTCGACTTCCCTGGACCCGGGGTTTCGGGGTCTTCGTCCGGTGATGCACGAACCACCTCTTCACCTTCAGGATCCGGTAGACCGCCTTGCGGTTAACGACAATTCTCTCCTGATGTCTCAAAAGGGCCCATATCCGCCTGTAACCGTAAGTCGGATGGGCCTGGATCAATTGCCGGATTCGCTCAGACAGTTCCGGGTTCACCGCCGGCACGATCCGCAGGTTTCCACTCTTTCTCTTCTTCCCGGGCTGGCAGGTGCTCCTGGAAACGTCCAGCACCTCGCAAATCCTGCGTTCCGATGCTTCCGGAATCGCCTCTCTCACTCGCTGGACGTCTTCCCGTCGAAAGGGCGGTAGGGCTTCATCGCCTCCTGCATGATGTCGATCTCCAGGGCCATGCGTCCCACCTTTCGCTCCAGGCGCCTGATCAGTTCGTCCTTCTGCTCCTCTTCGTCCCTGGGGCGGCTCCTCAGGGCGTTCTCCGCCCCGGACAGGAACCTTTCCTTCCACCGTTCCACTTCGGCTACCGTGAGCCCATGGGTCCGGGCTGCTTCCGCTATCGTTGTCTTTCCTTTCAGGATCTCAAGGACCAAGGCTGCCCGCCTCTTTGCCGTCCAACGCTGCACTTCGTCCTGCCGATCTTCCGTGTCTCCCATCCCCAACACCCCTTTCAGACACCTTCCCAGGATGTCTTATTCGTGGCTTGTTGGCTATGGGGAGCAGTATAGATGTATGCATCTCCTGACGCATGGGGAGTTGCGTACCCAAACCAGGATTTCGGTTCTTGGTTTACCGGAAGTGCCTGGCGGACTTTCTCAAATGGCTATATCGACTCAAGTCTCGTATTTGCGGATTCTGGCCACGCTCCCCCACTTCCGGTCTATGCCGAGGACAACTGGTTAACAAAATTTGTCAAACCATATCTATACGGCAAATACGGTGTCAATTACCGCATCATCCCTGCTGATTGGGAAAACAAGGTAATGGTCTTCCTGCCAACAAACCAGGGATCTCTAAATGCTTTCCAAGTGGTTAATACAACGACAGAAACCACAATCAAACGCGAATGGAGCTTAATGCCCCGACCAGCTTTTCGCCAGGCCCCCTATCATCAAGCCTACTATTGGAATAGCTCAACCTCGAATCCTTTCTATAGCAGACTGACTGTGCTTGATGGCCCTGTCTCCGTACGAGATATTTTTGTTGACGAGAGCGGTACCAAGAAATGGAAGCGAATTTTGATCGGAACAACAGGATCCGGAACTCAACAAAAGAACAAACCTGAAACCGCCTGGGTGAAAGAAGGAGAGAGTTCAGCCCCATCTGCGATCCCCAATCCAATTCTGAACCCAGGCAGGATTTGGGGAATCTATGCCATCGACATAACCGATCCCTTGAATCCAATTAGCCTTTGGTCTGTTTCCAATGTTTTTTACGATAGGCAGAACGAGACTGAGTCTGATGATGTCTCATTCCGGGTTAAAAACGGAATCACGGTGTCACCAAATAATTACTCCGATTACAAAAACATCAAGTTTTCCGTTGGTAGTGTCCAGTATCTTTCGCACTTTCGTTTAGGTTCAGGCAGACAAGCCCTCGAGTAGGGCGGTCCAATCTTCTTGGGCTAGAGGCTCATCGGCAACTCCAGGGCCTTCTCCTCCTGTTCCCGCT
>Ga0208695_1002885_pt1 | contig 12082 bp, 7 predicted proteins | sample AD_UKC111_MetaG_FD_184449 | JGI IMG/M metagenome (GOLD analysis project Ga0208695, IMG submission 184449) | Active sludge microbial communities of municipal wastewater-treating anaerobic digesters from Hong Kong - AD_UKC111_MetaG (SPAdes)... | ecosystem: Engineered > Bioreactor > Anaerobic >... | reverse complement strand
AAATGTGCTTTGTAATGGAGGAAATACTGGAATTGCTTCTGTAGCTGTTGCAGGAGGGACACCAAATTATTCTTTCCTATGGTCTAATGGAAGTATATCTTCATCTATAAATAATCTGAAAGCTGGCAATTATTCTGTAACTGTTTCAGATTCAAAGGGTTGTCAGAAAAATACTTCAGTTCAAATTAATGAACCAACAAAATTGGTTTCAGTTATTAATAAAACTGATGTAAAATGCTATAGTTGTAGCTGTGGTAGTGCTTCAGTAAGTGCAAGTGGAGGTGTTGCTCCTTATACTTTTGTATGGAGTAATGGAAAACAAATTGCATTAAATGAAAAGATTAAAGCCGGGAAATATTATGTTACCATCACAGATATAAATGGTTGTAAAATAGTTGATTCGGTTGTAATTAATCAACCAACCCCTTTAGAATTAGAAATATCAAAAACTGATGTTAAATGTTTTGGTGCAATGGATGGTTCCGCTTCTATAGTTGCAAAAGGAGGAACTCCACCATATACATTCAATTGGTCTAATGGACAAACTTCAACAACAATTAATAACTTAACTCCAGGATTATATGAAGTTACTGTAATTGATGCGAATAAGTGTGCTAATTACGAAAGTATTGAAATTGAAGAACCATCTGAAATAATTGCATCAATTTCAAAACAAGACCCTAAATGTAATGGCGACAACTCAGGTATTTTAACTGCAAATGTAAATGGGGGAACTTTACCATATTCTTATTTATGGAGTAATGGTTCTAATTCAAGTTCTATTTCAAATCTAGCTCCTGGTACCTATTCATTAACAATACAAGATTATAATGGATGTAAGAAAGTAATATCTTCTACTATAAATGATGCAATTAAGCTAAAAGTAAATATTGGAAAATCTGATATTGCATGTTATAATGGCAATAATGGATCTGCGACTGTTGATGTATTTGGTGGAACTTCACCATATACTTACTTATGGAGCTATGGAAATACATCATCTAGCATTTCTAATTTAAAAGCAGGAACCTATACAGTAACTGTTACAGATAATAATGGATGCACTAAAGTAGAATCTATAACTATATCTCAGCCAAATGATATATTAATTGAATTTAATATAATCCATGTAAAATGTAATGGTCAAAACTCTGGATCAATAAGTGCAAATGTTACAGGAGGTAACCCTAATTACAATTATCTTTGGTCAAATGGATCAACTTCTAGTTCAATAAGTAATTTAACAGCTGGTCAATATTCTGTTACTATTTCAGATAAAAATGGTTGTAAAAAAACTCAATCTACAGTTGTTAATGAACCATCTGCATTAGATGCAACAATCACAAAAACTGATCTTCATTGTAATGGTGGAAACGATGGCAGTGCAACTGTTACTGCATCTGGAGGAACAGCACCTTATACATTTAGTTGGAATAATGGAGCAACTACATCAACTATAACTAATTTAAAAGCTGGAAAATATTCAGTAATTGTAACAGATAATAATGGTTGTATCATTAAAAAAGAGGTTGAAATAACAGAACCATCACCCATATTAGTAAGTATTTCAAAAACACAATTAAAATGTTCTAATGCTTCAGATGGTTCTGCAAAAGCATTTGCAACTGGAGGAAAAGCTTCATATCAATACAAATGGAGTAATGGAGCAACTACTGATGCTATAAACAACTTAACAGCAGGGGTTTATACTGTAACAGTAACAGATTCAAATGGCTGTACAGCATCTAGTTATATTACAATTGGTGCACCAAATCCTATTGCAATAACATTAGAAAAAGTAAATATCTCTTGTTTTGGATCAAATGATGGTAAAGTAACAGCATCTATTTCAGGTGGAAATTCTCCTTATGAGTTAAAATGGAGTACAGGTTCAACAGCAGTTCAATTAACAAATTTATCACAAGGCATATACACTTTAACAGTTACTGATGCTAATAAATGTGTTGCTTCAGCTTCAACAACTATTATAGAACCAACAGAATTAACTATTTCATTGTATAAGAAAGATCCATTATGTTATAATGGAAGTGATGGCGAAATGAAAGTTACTGTATCTGGAGGCACACCTAATTACACATATTTATGGAGTAATGGTAGTACTAACCAGTCTTTAAATAATGTTCCAGCTGGAAATTATTCAATTACAGTTTTTGATGCAAACAAGTGCCAAAAAGTTGTTAATATTTCTTTAGTCAATCCAAATGTTATTGAAGCAAGTTTAACTATTACAAATCCTAAATGTAATGGAATGAAAGGTTCTGCATCTTTAACTGTTTCTGGTGGTTCACCTAATTATACTTACTTATGGAGTAATGGTGAAACATCTAGCTCAAATAACAACTTAAATAGTGGAGCTTTCATAGTTACAATAACTGATAAAAATGGTTGTTCAATCATCAAATCTGGTGAAATTGTAAGCCCAAGTGTTGTTGTATGTTCAGCTTCAACAATTTTAAAAGCGAATTGTACTGATATTTCGACTTTTAATGGAAATGATGGAGCAGCGAAGGTTACAGCATCAGGAGGAACTGGAACATTTACATATCATTGGAGTAATGGTGCAACTTCATCTACTATTTCTAACCTAACTGCTGGAACTTATTCTGTAACTGTAACTGATAATAATGGATGTAGTTGTGTTTCAAGTGTAACTTTAAAAAATCCAGCTCGATTAGGAGATTTTGTGTGGGTGGATAACAATAGGAATGGTATTCAAGAACCTAATGAAATGGGAAAATCAGGAATATTGGTTACATTAACTGGAACTGATATTAAAGGCAATAAAATTACAAAAACTGTTTATACAGATAGTTTAGGAAAATATATTTTTGATGGTTTATATGATGGCGATTATAAAGTAACTTTTGCATTACCAACAGGTTATAAATTTACTAAAGCCAACACAGTAACTAATCAAGATATAGATAGTGATGCAGATATTAATACAGGAATGACTTCAATTATTACCTTAAAACAAGGTGATGATATTAAAAATTTAGATGCTGGATTAGTTAAAACTATAAATATTGGAAACTATGTTTGGATTGATACAAATTTAGATGGATTACAAGATTCGACAGAGTCGGGAATTAATAATATTAAAGTCAAATTATTAACTGCGGGTCCAGATGGAGTATTTAGTACAGCAGATGACATAATGGTCGATATGCAAAATACTCAAAACCTTAATGGAAAATCAGGATATTATTTATTTACAAATGTCGAATTAGGAACATATTGTTTGATGTTTTCCAATTTACCTGCTGATTACAAATTTACATTAAAAAATCAAGGAGCTAATGATGGAATTGATAGCGATGTAGATACAAATGGTATGGTGAAATTTACTGTTGTAGCTGGTCAGGGTGATGATTTGACATTTGATGCAGGTATTCACTTAAAATGTAACAATACAATTTTTGGAGGAACAGTAGGTGTTGATCAAGTCCTATGTGGAGTTGGGCAAACTGCTGCAACAATATCAAATATCCAATTACCAACTGGCGGAAGTGGCAATTTAGAATATCTTTGGATAAAAAGTACAGTTGGACCAAATTATGTTCCTGGTGATCCTAACTGGATTCCTATACCTAATTCAAATTCTGAAAATTATTCTCCAGGAGTGTTAAATCAGACAACATATTTTGTAAGATGTTCAAGAAGAGCTCCATGCCAAGATTATCCTGCTGAATCTAACATTATAACAATAAAAGTTGAACCAATCCCAGTTGCAGATTTCGAAAACTTCCCAACTGGCGATATATGTGTAGGTAAGAAATATTCTATAAGTGCTGTAGATGCAGGTATTGGTTCATCGTATGATTGGACAATAAACGGTGCTATACCAAATATTGCAAATACAAGAGTTGTAAATGATGTAACTTGGAATACAATTGGAACTTATAATGTTAAATTAAAAGTTACTAAAAATACATGTATTAAAGAGAAATCTATTAATGTGAATGTTGCTAGCTGTTTGAACGGCAATATTGTGTTTGGAAAACTTAATCTTAAAAAAGAAAATAATATTGTTAATTTGGATTGGAGTACAATCACTCCAAATGCTGAAAACTTTTTATTCGAAATTGAGCATTCAGATAACGGAAGAAATTATAATTCAATTGGTTATGTGAATCCAAGTACTACGAATGAATATACTTTCAGCCATACAAATCCAACAGTTGGAACGAATTATTATAGAATCAAACATATTGCAGCAAATAAAAAAACAGTTTTATCTAATGTAACAAATACTTTGATAAAATATGATAATTATGTAAACTTCGTATCTTATCCAAATCCAACAAATGGAATTGTGTCTATAAAACCAATATTTGATGTTAAGCAGAAATTTACAGTTCAAGTTGTAAATAGTTTGGGTCAAGTATTACAAACTAAAGAATACGACCCAGGTACGACATATTTCGAAATTGATTTATCTAATTATTCTGAAGGCTTGTATTTATTATATTTCACATTTGATAAGTTCAAACATCATAATGAATGGATTATAAAAAATGCGGAATAAATAAAAAAAGGGCAACTAAAAATTGCCCTTTTTTTTATGATATTAATTAATTTTACATGAAATTTTAAATTACAAAAAAAATTAATATGAGTAAAGTAACAGTAGTTGGGGCTGGAGCAGTTGGGGCAACTGTAGCTGATAATATTGCAAGAAAAGAATTAGTAAAAGATCTTGTTTTATTAGATATTAAAGAAGGATTAAGCGAAGGTAAGTCATTAGATATGACTCAAACTGCATCTTTATTAGGTTTTGATACAATTGTAACTGGAAGTACTAATGATTATTCCAAAACAGCAAACTCTGATGTAGTTGTTATCACTTCTGGAATTCCTAGAAAACCAGGAATGACAAGAGAGGAGTTAATAGGCATAAATGCAGGAATCGTTAAAGGTGTTACAGAAAATATTTTAAAATATTCACCAAATACAATATTTGTCATTATATCAAATCCAATGGATACAATGACTTACCTTGCATTAAATACTGCTGGAGTCCCTAAGAATCGAGTGATAGGTATGGGTGGAATTTTAGATAGTGCTAGATTCAAATGTTATTTGTCATCAGCTTTAGGTTGCTCTCCGAATGATCTTCAAGCTACTGTTGTTGGTGGACATGGGGATACCACAATGATTCCACTTACAAGATTAGCAACATTTAATGGCACACCTGTTTCTAACTTATTGGATGCAAATACATTAGACAAAATTTCGGCTGATACTATGGTTGGTGGGGCTACTCTAACTGCAATGCTTGGAACATCTGCATGGTATGCACCTGGTGCAGCTGGAGCGACTTTAGTTGAAAGTATTATTAGAGATGAGAAGAAGTTATTTCCTTGTTGTGTGTATCTCGATGGCGAATATGGGCAAAATGATATTTGTCTTGGTGTACCTGTAGTAGTTGGAAAAAATGGTTGGGAAAAAATTATTGATTTCAAATTGAATGATGAAGAAATGTCTAAATTTAATAAATCTGCTGATGCAGTAAGAAATATGAATAGTGTATTAGCTACATTATAGTTTGAGCGTTGCAAAGTAATCAAACAAACATTGGTTACTTTGCAACTTCAAAATACATTTCATTATTTTTGATAAAATCATTTACAATTAAAAGCATTTCAGAAGAATCAATATTTCTACTTTTCAATTGTATTACAAATCTATTATTTAATAAGACATTTACTTCTCCTTTATTATTCTTATTATTTATTTTTAAATAAAACTTTTTTCCATTAATTTTTTGAGTAAACTCATTTGATTTATTAAAGTCAACGCTAGCCCAAGCACCAATACCAAGTATTGATTTCGTACCACCTGCATCAGATAAATAAAGTTTTACTTTTTTTTCAGGATTATTAATTTTTTCATAATACCCTAATATAGTATTTATTCTATAACCATATCCACTAGTGCTTTCAACCTCTTTATTTTTTAATAAATAATTGTTCAGTGTATCATGATAAAATGAAGATAATATATCTTTAGACAGTGGTTCAAACAAACTATCTCTTCTTAAATTTGAATTGTCTGAATTAATTGAATTTGAATGTGAATTTGAATTACACGATAAAAAAATGATATTAATAAGTAAAAGAATGTGAATTTTCATTTGCCAAAGGTAAAAAAAAATTTGAAAATAACATTTTTAAACAACAATGTAATTTCTTAGATTATTAATATGTCACGGATTATTCCTTCACATCTAGCTATTATATTAATATCTTATTATATTTGTAATATAGTTTTTTAGTAAAGATGTTATTTTATTATATTAAACCAAATCCGATTTATTATGTGGTTATTACAGTTAATGCTTGGGGTTATTAACCCTGACACAACAGCTTGGTAAGTTTACCTTACACTTCGACCGATATTATGAAAGTAATATCGGTTTTTTTTTAATTATTCGTAACTTGCCTTTTTTTTCAATATTATTTATTAGATGGAAATTAGATTATTGTTTCATTTGGGCAAATATTTAAAGATGATGTCAAGGGTTTTTAAGAAACCTGAGAACTTTAATATGTATTGGACGGAGCTTTTTAGGCAGATGAACGATATTGGAATAGGCTCTTTGCCTATTGTTGGTCTAATTTCGATATTTATCGGTATGGTTACTGCCGTTCAATTTGCTTATCAGTTAGATGGTAACTTGGTGCCTAGTTATGTTGTAAGAGATATTTCGATAATTGAGCTTGCTCCAACAATTACAAGTTTAGTGTTAGCTGGTAAAGTTGGTTCGAATATGGCATCTGAAATTGGTGGAATGAGGCAAAAAGAACATATTGATGCTATGGAAATTATGGGTGTTAATACAATTGGTTATCTAATTTTACCTAGGGTACTAGCTGCTATTATCGTAATTCCAATGTTAGTGACAATAGCATCATTCATAAGTATAATTGGAGGTTATCTATCTAGCGTACCAACTGGATTAATTCCAAGTGCTGATTATATTCGAGGTGTTCGTTCCTTTTTCGTACCTTATAATGTATTTATGATGTTAGTAAAGTCTTTTGTGTTTGCTTACATCCTTACTACAATATCTTGTTATCAAGGTTATTATGTAAAATCTGGTAGTATAGAATTGGGAAAAGCAAGTACTCAAGCTGTAGTTTATAGCGATATTGTAATCTTATTGGCTGATTATATAATAGCTATTCTTCTGACTTCTTCATAATCATAGCAAATGAAGAAAGCCAGTTTACTCTTTAGCAAACTGGCTTTTGAACATACTATGAGAAAACAACTATGTTGTAAAAGTATAAATTAAATTTTAATTTAATATAATATTAAAAGAAAACGGTAGATATTACTTATCAAATGGAAGTATTTTTTAATATTATTTAGTTTTTTTTGTCACAAATCATACAATTAATAATTTTTTTCAAAAAAAGGAATAATCAATTCAACTCTTGTACCGAGTGACTGGTTATATTCATCTTTTTTATCAAATGTATTTATATTTATCTCATTTCTATTGAGTTGTCTTAATAAAATTAATCTTTGTTCAGTAATTTGAGTTCCCATAGATTTATGATTTTGTTTATAATCTAAATTATCTTGCATCAATTTAACTTTTTCTCTTCCAATTCCATTGTCATCAATAATACATTTTAATGTATTTTCTGAACAAATGTTAAATTTTACAATTAATTCACCATTAATCTTACTTCTCAAACCGTGTTCAATAGCGTTTTCAACATAAGGTTGAATAATCATACTTGGTATGAAAATAAATTCAGTTTCTAAATTAGGGTCAATTATTATGCTATATTTGAATTGATGATTGAATCTTAATTTACAATTAATTTCTAAATAACTTTCTAAAAACTCAATTTCTTGATCTAATGTAATTCGCTCTATATCAGAATATTCTAAGCTCTGCCTCATCAATTTAGCAAACTTTGCTAAATATTTGATAGCTTCAACATTCCTATTTGAAGAAATAGAGTTTTGAATACCGCTTAAAGCATTATATAAAAAATGAGGGTTCATTTGTGCTCTTAAAGCTTTCAATTGTAAGCTAATCGACTGAAGTTTTAGAATTTCTATCTCTTTTTCCTTTTTTTCTTGTTTGAATTTTTGTTCTAAGTTTGTTATTTTTCGATTTATTGAATCGGTATTAATATTTGTAAGCAACTGATGATATAAATTTTGATATTCATAAGCATTTTTATAATCATTATTATCTGCAAAAAATTTTGAAATTTGCTTGCAAACTCCAGCTATTTGAACACTATCTCCGTTCTCTTGTGCAAATTTCAAAGAAGATTCTAGCTGAGATTTTGCTTGTTTTATATTTTTCTTAAAAATACTTATTTGTGATAAGTACAATTCTATATTTGATAAGTTAAATTTATCAATTGGCGATTTAGATAAATAGATATTTTTACTAAAATTAAGATTCTCTTGAGCTTTCGATAAATTATAGTTTTTCAATTCTAAAAAACCTAAGTTTGCTAATGCAGCAGCATAACTTAAAGATTTGTTATTTGAAGTTAAATTTATTACTTTTTCGTAATAATCTTTTGCAAGTTCAGTATCATCTATTGCCAAATTGATATTAGCTAAATTCAAATAATGCCAACTTAATCTAAGCTGAATATTATAGGTTTCTGCAATATTCACCACCATTAAATAGTTTGAAATTGCTGATTCGTAGTTTAGATTAATTTCATTGATTTTACCTAATCCACTAATAATCAGATTATAGTAATATATAAACTCGGCAGATTCGAAATCAATTTGATTTTCAATTATTTCATTTGCATTAATGAATTGTTCATGTGCATCTAGAATATTGTTCGTAAACAAAAAATAATAACCTTTTCTACACATAAATTTCGCTTTAATAAATGGCTCATTTACGATTTTAATTTGATCATTAATTTCAGTTATTAATTTCTTACAATAATCAAAATTCTTCAAATTCAATTGAGTTGCAATTAGTTCAATGTGGATGTTATAATAATCATTTGAATAAATTGGGCATTTTAGCAAAGCTAAATTGTACTGATGTACTGCATATTCATATTCTTCAAGATGATTTTGTACAAAACCATTTAAAAAATACCAATTTGAAATTATGTTCGATACATTTGGGATAATTGATAATTCAGTTGAATCAATTATAGATTTTGTAAATTGTAGATTATGAAACAATTGAGATTGAATAAGTTGTAAAGCAGCTAAAAATCTTTTATCATAAGAAAATGATTTATTCTCGAATTCGCTTTGATAAATATCAATATTATTTTGGTTAAAGAGCAAAATATAGATTTTTTAATCTCGTAAAAATAAAGATATGAAAATCAAAATTAAGGAAAACTTAATATTAATTTAATATTAATTCCCAAATTCATTTTCTAATTTTGACTTACAATTTGAAAAAAATTATGAATCAAGAGTTTAAAATTCTAATTGTGGATGACGAACCTGATATTCTTGAATTTCTTAAATATAATTTGAATAAAGAAGGTTACAAAGTATTTGTTGCTGTAAATGGCAAAACTGCATTGGAAATTATTAATCTTGAAAACCCTCATTTGATTTTATTAGATATTATGATGCCAGAAATTGATGGCATTGAATTATGTAAACTGATTCGAAAATTACCAAATGGCGACACTTTTATCATAGCATTCTTAACTGCTCTTGACGAAGAATTTACAGAAATAAATGCTTTGGAAAATGGGGGGGATGACTATATTAATAAAGCCATCAAACCACAAGTTCTATTGAGCAGAATCAAAGCACTTTTCCGTAGAATTGACCATAAAGAATCCAAAAGCGATATTAAAGTATTTGGAGATTTGATGATCAATACTGAAAAAATGCTAACTTATTACAAGAACGAACCCATCCAACTCGCCAAAAAGGAATTTGAAATTTTAAAATTGCTATCTTCCAAACCAGGAAAAGTATTTGTCAGAAACGAAATATTTACCAAAATATGGGGAAGTGAGGTAATTGTTGGTGATCGAACCATTGATGTACATATCCGAAAATTGAGAGAAAAAATTGGTGATCAATATATTACAACTATTAAGGGAATAGGTTATAAATTTGTATTTTAAGCATAATAATTTTGATACCAATAGCATCTAAGGATAAAAATTTAACTCCCAATAAAGTAGTACTAATCGAGTCGCTACTCATAGCTATTATTGCCACAATCCTAATTTCTATATTATTGTATATCAATAATTTGTCATTAGATTATTATTATTATTTTTTAAATTTTACTGTAGTTTTTTTTACAAGTTATCTTATAAATTTTTTATATCTGAAAAGATATATCTATCGAAGAATAAAATTGATATATAAGATGATTCGTTTACAAAAGTTGAAAGAAGATAATTTTGATGAAATTGAATTGAATAAAGATATTTTTAATAAAGTTGAAAGCGAAGTAAAGACTTGGGTTTCTGAGAAAAACCAACAACTCACTGACTTGAAAGAGCTAGAAAAATACCGTAAAAATTATTTAGGAAATGTATCTCACGAATTAAAAACACCTATTTTCAATATTCAAGGATTCATTCACTCCCTTTTGGATGGAGCTATTTATGATGAAAATGTAAATATGAAATATCTGAAGAGGGCATCAGTAAATGTGGATAGAATTCAAAATATTATTGAAGACCTTGAAACTATAAATCGATTAGAATCAGGTCAGCTAATTATGGAAATACAACCATTTGATATTAAAATACTTGTGGATGAAGTGATAGAAGATCTTGAAATCAGATGGAAAGAAAAAAATATTAAAATATCCTACAAAGAAGGTGCTTTAAAAAGTTTTAGAGTAGTTGCAGATAGAGAATCTATCCGACAAGTGTTGATGAATCTTATTTTGAATTCTATAAAGTACGGAAATGTAAATGGAAATACAAAAATAGGTTTTTATGATATTGATAATCATATACTTGTGGAGATAGCAGACAACGGAATTGGAATTGATGAAATTCATCTAAAACATCTTTTTGATCGTTTCTATCGTGTAGATAAAAGCAGGTCGAGAGATGTGGGTGGTACAGGACTTGGATTATCCATTGTGAAACATATCATTGAAGCACATAATCAAACTATAACTGTGAGAAGTACGTTAAATTTAGGTTCTACATTTGGATTTACCTTAGAAAAAGCAAACTAATTTATTTGTTTGGGTAAAATCGAAATGGTAGGGTCATCTTCGCATCTTTTTTAATTCCATCTTCATAAGCTGGCTCCCATTTTTTCAATAACTTCAATAATCTAATCGCTTCATTATCAAGGTCTTTTCTCACACTGTGAATTATTTCAATATCCTTGATTATTCCAGATGTATCTACTGTAAATCCCAGTTTCACAATGCCATAAACTTTATCTTTCAAAGCTGTTTTTGGAAATCGTAAATTTTTTTGAATTACTTTTTTCATTTCTATATCTCCCTCAAAATATTGTGGTCTTTGATATTTTGGTTTTTCTATTTTAACAATATCCATTTGAGCAATCAAATTGGAGGAAAAACAAAATGTAAATATTAAAATTAAAATCCTCATTATTTTCCAATAATTTTATCTTCAGGTATAAGAACTAAACCACTTTTGGCAAAGTTCATAAAATTTTCATAACTCATTTTGATATATCCATTATCACCCCAATCAGTTCCCATAAAATTTAGAAACTCAAATTGTTCCATCAATTCATCATAACCAACAGCAACGAGAGGATAGGTAAGATTACTATCTTTATCTTTATAGTCTGGTTTCCAAAGTTTTGTGTTTTTCATTTCTATAAATGATTGAGTAATAGGAAATTCAACAATAACTGGGTTTCCTTTTTGAATAGCTTTTCTCACTTCAAAAAGCTTTTGCCTTCCAATAGTAGTTTCTTTAAATAAAATTAAATAATTTTTTATTTTGAATTTCTGGCTAGAATATACTGCTGATGAAATTGCAGTTGCTTCATAAGGAAGTATAGCAGCACTAACTGTGCCATTTCCAGCTAAAAACTGTAGTGATTCGAGCATCGGATTTTCACCTTTTTG
>Ga0208695_1002884_pt1 | contig 12091 bp, 18 predicted proteins | sample AD_UKC111_MetaG_FD_184449 | JGI IMG/M metagenome (GOLD analysis project Ga0208695, IMG submission 184449) | Active sludge microbial communities of municipal wastewater-treating anaerobic digesters from Hong Kong - AD_UKC111_MetaG (SPAdes)... | ecosystem: Engineered > Bioreactor > Anaerobic >... | reverse complement strand
ACGCAAAGCACTTTTAGATATGGAAAACAACCAAATTCAAGGAATTAAGCTCGAAACAGCACTTTACTTTACTCAGCACGGTATTTCAGTTGTGCCAATGCATTTTGGCACTAAGATACCGCGCATTAAGTGGCGAAGGTATCAGCAGCAGCCTCCTACAGAGGCAGAATTGTTAAGATGGTTTAGAATTCCGAGCAATGGAGCTGCGGTTACAGGCACTAATAACTTGACGATAATTGATTTTGACGAGATTAGCGAATATGTACGCTGGTCACAGTGGGTCGCTACTCAGGGCAGTTGGGTAGCGAAGACGATCCTACAAGACGCCTATAAGGTGCGGACGGCGCGCGGGTTGCACGTGTATACCAGGTGTGTGAAGGAAATCAGGAATCTGCACATGGGGAAGATAGACATCAAGGGGCGCGGTGGATTGGTAATGTTGCCTGGATCGGTGCATCCCAGTGGAGTGGTATATACTGAGTATCAAGCAGGTGGGTTTCCGTCGTGGGATAACTTGGCTGAACTATTTCCTGCGGAAAAATTGAGACTACTGGATAGGTCTGAGCCCACGCCATACAGAGTGGAGAGAAAGGCACCTACGGAGCTGACGGTAGCAGACGTGTTGGACAGTAAAGTTAGGGCTGATTTGAATGAGATAAAGCAAAGGCACAAAATTGAAGACTATCTCTCAAATTTGATTTTTACGGGCGAACACTGGGCAATGACGCGTTGCCCATTTCATGATGATGACAATCCAAGTTTTTGGATTGATACCGAGCAACAGATATGTGGGTGTTTTGCTGGATGTACGGCGAAGCCAATGGATGTGATTGATTTGTACGCAAGGCTTAACAAAATTAGTATACAAGATGCAATTGAGGAACTTAGTCAGAAATAAATCTTTTTTGTCTTGAAATTACGCTTAATTTGTGGTATGATAATAAAGTAGAAACAAATTAAGAAAGGATAAATAACATGAACCTACCAAATTTAATCGTCGCAGGGGTGCCACTTATTTTAGTCGTAACAGGTTTAGTACAATTTTTCAAGCAAAAGTTAGAATGGAGCGGTAAGAAAGCAGAGGTCTTAGCCTATGTACTTGGGCTGGTTATTGGCTTTGGCTACCATGTCTACTCAGCAGTTGAGCCTGTTATCTGGAACTTTAATTTCGTTTTTGAAGGTTTGATTTTTGGCGCTGCCATTGGGCTTGTGGCGACAGGTATTTACGACGCCTACGGGGATAAAACATCAAAGCCATTGGGGTAAACCATGCCCGCAACAACTGTTGAAATTGTAATTGCCATAATTTCTGCGATAGGGGCGGGTGGGGTTGGGGCAGCTATTGTATCAGCGATTTCCAATCGCAAAAAAAATCAAGCAGAAACAGCCAAGTTAACGAGTGATACGTTGGCGGGCACGGCCCGTGAATTGACTGCTATTTCTACAGAAATGGTAACTTCTATTAATGCACAACTCAAAGATTTGACTAAGAAGTATAGGGAACTTGAGGAAGAGGTTACCCGTCTTAAACTGGAATTATTGGGCCGTGAGCGCATGATCAATGAACTGAAACTTGAAAATAAAAGCTTAAGGGCGAAGATTGAACAGCTCCAAGCTGAGAATGTAGCCAAAGACGCCTTGATTAATGAGCTCAGTATAAAGGTCAAGGATTTGGAAGATCGATTAGATAAACTAACCGATGGAGAGAGAAAAACAGATAAGGACAGCAATTTGTTGACATAGTGTCAATTATGGATAAACCTGATGATATGTTACGGGTTTTAATGTGCGAGGTTTTCAATTTGATGAAATATCTCGATGAATTAGAGGAACGAATTGCTGTTTTGGAACAGGCGATATCTGATGAGGATATTGAGCCTGATTTTGAGTCTTGGTTTGAGAGTAGTGATGGCTAATAGTACGCCGCGTCCGTGTATGGTTCCTGGATGCCCAAATTTGGTTTATGAGTCCAATGTGCATCGGTGTCCAGAGCACCAGCGTGAATACATGAAACAGTGGGCAAAACCGCGCGACATAAAATACACGAGTGCATCGTGGCGTCGGCGGTCGAGGATATTTTTGGCACGACATCCGACCTGTGAACGCTGTGGAGCACCATCAGAAATTGCTCATCATATTATCCGTAGGCGTGATGGTGGATCGGATGATGAGGAGAACTTAGAAGCATTGTGTCGTTCTTGCCATGAAGCAGAGCATAACAAACATGGTGAGAGGTGGGGCAAACATGAGAGGTAGATTGCCTAAGCCTGATGTAATCAAAGAGGCGCAAGGAACACTTAAAAAGAGCCGTGTGAATAACTCACAGGCAAAGTTTGCTGTTCCTGTTGCTCATCCGAAGCCACCGTCGACTTTGAATATTTATGGCAAACGCCTGTGGAAAGAACTGATACCGAAACTAATTGAAACTGGTCTTTATACTGAGGGAGATTATCAGGCGCTTGAGCTTTTATGTATGGCATATGGTGATATGATTTCTGCTCGTAAAGAATTACAAAAAACTGGAACAATTGTAGTTACCGATAAGGGAACTGTTTATCAACATCCTAATGTTGGAATCGCAAATCAAGCGTGGACACGTGTAAAATTGATGCTCGGAGAGTTCGGATTGACACCAGCTGAAAGAACGCGGGTTAAGGCTTTATCGCCTGCCGAAAAGACAAAATCCCTCGCTGATTCGCTATTTGCTGCTGCATTTGCAAAAGTAGAGGGCGAAATTGATAGCGAAGACGATGAAGGCGGTAAAGTTGAAGAAGTATAACCCGTACGATTGCGATTTAAGTAAATACTATTATGACCCAGTAGCTGGTCAAGTAGCAGTCGATTTTATCGAGGGTTATATTACGCACGTCAAGGGAGAGCTGGGTGGGAAACCATTTTTGCTTTTGAACTGGGAAAAGGAATTTGTAAGTAATTTATTTGGGTGGAAAGTTAGAGGGACAGGCTTACGGCGATACCGAGAAACATTTGTGTTTTGTGCACGCAAAAATGGAAAATCAGCTCTTGGCGCAGCTATTGCCCTTTATCTTCTGATAATCGATAATGAGCCTGGTGCGGAACTAATTTCAATCGCTGCTGACCGTGAGCAGGCGCGGGCGATATTCGATACTGCGCGTTTTATGGTAAAGCAGAATTCAAAACTTAATGAATTAGTTAATGCATATCACAATGCAATTTTATTGAAAGATGGTGCGAGTGTTTATAAGGTTGTTTCCAGCGATGTTGGTGGAAAACACGGTGGTAACCTTCACGCTGCTTTGTTTGACGAGTTGCATACACAGAAAGACCGTGAGCTTTATGACGTTATCCAAACATCATTTGGTTCGAGGCGTCAACCTCTTTTGATTTCATTTAGTACGGCAGGTTATGACCGTGAATCCATCTGTTATGAGGTTTATGAAACTGCACGGCAGATTTCAGAAGGGCTTATTCAGCGGGACTGGTTTTATCCAGTAATATTTCAAGTAGAGCCTGAAGATGATTGGACTTCAGAGGAAGTTTGGAAGAAAGCTAACCCAAGCTTGGGGCACACTGTAAAAATTGATTATTTGAGGCAAGAGTTCCAGAAGGCACTTAGTTCACCTGCATATCAGAACACATTTAAGCGTCTGTATCTCAATATGTGGACAAGTCAGGAGACGCGCTGGATTGATATGGCTGCGTGGGATGCGTGTGGCAAAGTTGAAATAAATCCTGAGTTATTACAGGGTTCTGTTGCTTATGGAGGCTTAGATCTTGCTTCCGTGTCTGATATTGCTGCGTTTGTCTTGGATATTCCCAATGAACCAGGAGAGGAAGAGTGTCATACTTGGCTTCCAACATTTTTTGTTCCTGAGGCAAGGATAAACGATCCTGGATTTAAGGATAGAGACATTTATCAAACATGGGTGGCTCAGGGCTATATGATTGCCACGCCTGGCAATGTGATTGATTACGATTACATTATTAATGAAATTGAACGATTAGGCGAGCTTTACAATATTAAAGAAATAGCCTTTGACCGCTGGGGTGCTACTCAGATTAGTCAGACGCTTACCAAGATGGGATTTACACTTGTCGGGTTTGGACAAGGCTTTGTGAGTATGAGCCCGCCCACAAAAGAGGTTGAACGATTGGTGCTTCAGGGTAAGATTCGGCATGGTAATAATCCAGTAATGCGGTGGATGATGGATAATGTGATGATTGTTACGGATGCAGCTGGAAATATCAAGCCAGACAAAAAGAAGAGCAGGCAAAAAATTGATGGTGTGATCGCGAGCATCATGGCGACTGATAGGGCTGTTCGGCACTCTGTAGAGGCTAACAAGTCTATTTATGAGAGTCGCGGGCTGGTGATGTTGTGAAAATCTTTAGTTGGTATGGTATACTCAGGCAGGTCATTGTCAATACTAAAACTGACAAGGCTTTTCGTGGTGTTATTTGGAAAAAGACGAAGGATTGCATCGTGCTCAAAAATGCAGAGTGGCTTTCGGTTGATGGCGCGAAGAAGATTGATGGCGAATTAATAATATTTATATCAGAAATTGATTTTATTCAGGCGGTATGATGGCAACAATTATTTCGGAAGCGAATCTGATTACGATGCCAAGTGGTTGGTGGCCGAACACAGCGAATATTACGCTAAGCTCGGTAAAACCTGAATACAATTTTGACTATCAACAGATGTATCGCAGTCACATGAATGTGCGAATTTGTGTGGATTTTCTTGCCCGCAATGTGGCGCACTTAGGCCTGCACATCTACAAACGTTCTGAAAATAATGATCGGGAACGCATTAGAGATCACAAAGCAGCGAACATCTTAAAGTTTCCGATGCCCCCACAATACAAAGTTACACAGTTCCAACTGGTTGAGGCGGTTGTTGCGGACATGTTAATCAGCGGAAATGGGTATCTGATTAAACACCGCAATTCAGATGGAGAGATTTTTGCTTTACAGCGCGTGCCCTATATGCTGATGGAAGTAAGTGGGCAGCTTATTCCTACTGGGTACAGAATTGGGCCATTGGGAAAGGAATTTGAGCCCAAAGATATTATTCACTTTCGTTTTTATAATCCTGAGAACTCGACATTAGGCATTTCACCACTCGAGGGATTAAGGGAAGTTTTGGCTGAGGAGTGGGAAAAATCTAAATACTCAAGTGGCTTTTGGAGAAATGCTGCGCGCATTTCAGGTGTGATCGAAAGACCGCTTGAAGCACCAGCTTGGAGCGAAGTGGCTCTGCGCAATTTTAGGCAGCAGTGGGAAGAACTTTACTCAGGAGACCTAAATAGTGGTAAAACTGCTGTGCTTGAAGAGGGTATGAGCTTTAAGCCTATGTCTTTTAGCCAAAAGGAAACTGAGTATATTGAAAGTCGGAAGCTGAATAGAGAGGAATGTGCCCGAGCATTTCATATTCCTCCGCCGATGGTGGGGATTTTGGATAGGGCAACATTTTCTAACGTTACTGAGCTTCATAAATCGCTTTATCTTGATGTGCTTGGGCCTATGTGTGCAAGACTTGAGGATGATTGGGACTTGCAATATCTGAGTGAATTTGAGGACTTGGTTGGTGCCTATACCGAGTTCAATATTGATGAGAAGTTGCAGGGTGATTTTGCTATGCAACTTGAAAGCTTACGTCAATCTGTTGGTGTGCCATATATGACGCCTAATGAGGGGCGCGCAATTTTGAACCTGCCAAGACTTGATAATCCAATGGCAGATACTCTTGTAACTCCGCTTAATATGGGAACGCCTGACATGGTAGTAAATCAGCCAGTAAAAGCTTTGCCAACGGCAGTGGAACTCAAAGCTTCGGCGCAATCCATTGTGCCTGAATATCCCGAGTTAGATGAGGTTTTTACCGAAAAGTGGCGCAAATTACTGACTAATGTTTTTACTCGTCAGCGAGATTCCATTTTGCCTAAAGTAAAGATGGACAAACTGGATATGTTATGGGATAAGGAGCGCTGGGACAAGGAAGTTGCTAAAGACTTTGAAGCACTTACTGAGGAAACTGCTTGGGCTTTTGCTGATGCATTCGCAAAAGATATTGGAACTGGGTATGATAGGGAATGGATGAAAGAATGGCTTTCTGAGAATGCGCGGATTTCTGCTGAGTATATTAACCAAAGTACATATGAAAAACTTGAGGAGGCCTTGCAGGCCGAAAATCCACATGACGCAATTAAGGAAGTCTTTGCAATAGCTTTAGCTTCCCGTGTTCCGAAACTCGCAGAGGAACGTAAAAACATGGTTGAGAGTTATGTGGAAGCAAAGCTTGCAGATATAGCAGACCAAATAGTTGGTAAGGTTTGGGTAACTACAAGTAGAAATCCTCGTCCAGAGCATAAAGCTTTAAATGGCGAATATGTTGATAAAAGAGGATTATTTAGCAATGGGCTTAGATATCCACGCGACTACAGAGGTAAGGCCGAAGACAATGCCAACTGTAAATGTAAAGTGATGTGGGTTCGGAAGCCAATGCCAGTTACAATACCGAGTGAGGTTGAAGGATGAGAATGGAAAAGAAAATATACGATACAAAATTAGAATTTAAAGAAGATGCCGACCAAACTGGACAGTTTCGCGCGCTCTTCTCGCGATTTAATAATATTGACAAGCAGGGCGATATTACTCTACCAGGAGCTTTTGAGGAAGGCGCTCCGATAAAAATTGCTTATTGGGGGCATAGATGGGAAAACCTTCCAGTTGGGCGTGGCGAAATTCACCAAGATGATGAAAAGGCATGGGTAGATGGAAGGTTCTTCCTTGATACTGAGGCAGGACTGGAAACCTACAAAACTATTAAGGCGCTGGGCGATCTCGCCGAGTGGTCGTACGGGTTCGAAGTGCTCGACGCTGCCGAAGACAAGGTTGATGGTAAAAAGGTTCGTGTGTTAAAGAAGCTTAAAACATTTGAGGTTTCGCCAGTATTTATTGGCGCTGGGAACAATACTCAAACTCTTGCCATTAAAAGCGAAGATGATTCTTCGTTGGATATGGAGCCAGAAATCGAAGTTGAATCAGAGACCGTTGAAGTCGGGAATGAGAGCGATGTAGATTCTGCTGATATAAAATTACTAATTGAAATCCTCGCATTGGAGGGAAAGGACTAAGATGAACGACGAAAAATTTAAGAGCTTATTGGCGGACGCTCGGGAGATTGTCGAAAAGGCAATTTCTGAAGGACGCCCTATGACGGAAGATGAGCGAAATCGCTCAATGAATATGGTAAATGAGGCGAAACAGGGCTTAGATGATATCGCTCTAAATAAGAAAATTGCTGAGCTTGAAGCTGCTGCTGTTAAGGGTGAAGAGGAAAAACCAAAGGAAACTGCTGGTAGCTTAGGCGAGCGTTTTGTGAAGAGTGAGGAATATCGTTCCTGGATGAAACAGGTTGCGCCAAATGGACATATTCCAGAACAAGCAAAAGGTTTGAACTCGCCAGCATTCAAAATAGATATGCCGTTTGAGAGGAAAGACTTAATTACTGGTCTTTCTGACACCTCAGCAGGTGCGTTTATTCAGAATGATGTTACTGGCATTTATGTTCCAATGGGGCGTAAGCCTCTAACCATTCTCGATTTAATTAGTGTTCGTAGCACTAATTCTGATATGGTTGAGTTTGTGCAACAAACTGCTCAAGTTACTCAGGCTGCTGCCGTTGCAGAGGCTACTACCGCAGCGATGCCGACTGTCGATGGAACTACTCATCAGGTTGTTTTGAATGCTGATGGTGGTTATAAGCCAGAAGGCTCAATGGCTTTTGTAAAGGTAAGTACTCCTGTAGAAACTGTTGCGGTATGGGTGCCAGTTACGAAGCGTGCTCTTGCTGATAGTGCGCAACTGCGTGGGATTATTGACCAAGAATTGCGGGAAGCCTTAAGGGACAAGATTGAACACTACATCCTAAATGGAACTGGAACGCCTGCTTTTGTTGGCATTACAAATACTCCTAATATTTTGACACAGTCATTTGTATCAGATAAATTGACGACAGCTCGTAAAGCTATTACAGCCTTATCTACTCAGGGTTTAGATAAGCCTACTGCTTTCTTGATGGCGCCAGCCGACTGGGAAGAATTTGAATTAGCACTGTTCCAAGCTGCGCCATACTTACCATATCAGCAGTCCCTATGGCGTGTTCCAGTGGTTGAATCGCAGTACCTTGCTCCTGGTACCGCTTATTTGGCTAATTGGACTAAGGCTGTGATGTGGGATCGTCAACAGGTAACGATTAGCATTAGCGATAGCCATGCTGATTTCTTTATCCGCAACCTTATTGCGGTATTAGCTGAAGCTCGTGCTGCTTTTGGCGTTTTACGCCCGAAGTCGTTTGTTGAGATTGCCCTTGCCTAATAATTAGTTGGTAGTGGTGGGAATGGGTGGGGAAACCTGCCCATTCCCGAGAGGATTAGTTATGGATGAAAAAGATGAACTTGTGATAGTGCTACTGAGTAGGGATGTAGGCATTAAGATGTTGAAGTCCGAAGCTGAAAAGCAAGGGCTAAAATATCGGCGCATTGGTGAAAAACAATATTCTGGTGAAATCGAGAATAAAATGGAGCATCCTGTTGAAGACAAGGGGATTTCTCCAGATTCCAGAAAACGAAAACCTAAACAAGCAGGTGAATGATGGGACTTTGCTCGATTGCTGATGTAAGTACATTTTTGGGTAAGGATATTTTGCCTGATAACCAACAGGTTATTCAGGCTATTGCTGAGTCAACGGCTGCAATCCAAAACTACTGTAATCAGAAAATCGAGTATGTTGAAAATGACACTGTTTTGTTTGACGGAACTGGCACTAAAAAGATGTTTCTTCCAGAGTTGCCTGTAACGCAAATTGTATCGGTTAAAGTTAATGGTGTATTGATTGATCCAAGTGGTTATGCATTGGCTGAAAATGGTGTTTTGTGGCGGTTTTACGATGTATGGCCTGTCGGGGCACGAAATGTAGAAATTACATATTCGCATGGTTACCAAACTATCCCTGATGATTTAAAGGGTGTATGCTATCGGTCGGCCGCTCGTCTCTATCAGGCTCAGCTAAAAGCATTACATCAGGATTTCGTAGCTGGTCTTCAAACTGTAACAGTTGGGGATTGGTCAGAGGCATATGAAAGTGGACAATCGTCATCTTCGGGAGAATCCGATAAGGGCATCTCCGCTGCTCGCACACTCCTACTGAGTGAGAAGGAAATACTCAATAAATATCGCTATAAAAGGATATCATGAGCAATAAATTTCCTCACACGATGACTTGGTATGCGAAGACTGCAACGGCCAATGTTTTTACTCGAAAAGTAATTACTGAAGTAATGTGGCAAGCGCAAAAAGTTGCAAATATGGTAAAATCTGGTTTAGTAGATTCGGATAAAGCAATTGTTTGGGTGCCGTTTGTAACTATGGATGGAGATAATCGTTCTGCTACGTTGAATTTCAAAGTGGGCGATTATCTGGTTCCAGGTGTTGCGCCCGAAGAGATGTCTGGAAGCACATTTACACCAACCATGTTACTGGCTAAATATCCGAATGCTATTCAAATCAGAACTGTAGATGTAAAAAATTATGGGCCGCTCAGTATGCAGCATGTGGTTATAGGTGGTAAGTAATGGCAGAACCCAGAATTGAACAACCAGGTCGGCGCGTTATTCAAACTACCAATGGTGAGTTGATTTTGGAGTGGGATCCACAATTTGCCAATAGAAGGATGGATGCCTATAATCGGGCTCAACGCTTTTTGGATGCGCAAGTACTTTACAAATCCGAAGAGTTTATTCCTGTGCGTACTGGCGAATTGATTCAGTCTGGAAGACGGAATACGATTATTGGTTCTGGATGGGTAATCTGGAAAGTCAAATATGCAAGACCAGTCTACTATGGACGGAGAGCACCAGGGCGAAAGGGGCCAAAGGTTACGAGACCAGTTCGATGGTTTGAGCGGATGAAAAGTATCAGTGGAAAACAGATAGTTGCGCAAACTCGGAAAATAGCTGGAGGAAGTGCTCGTGGCTGATACAACTATAATTAAAGCCTTACAGGAATATATTGCGACTTGCCCACTTTTGGTAGAACAAGGCCTATTGCCTTTAGTAAACTGGTTGGACGAAACACCTGATTGTTATGGGATATTTCCAATGCCTGGAGACAAACAAATTTTGAGATATCCAGCTAAGGGTGGGATATATGAGTTCCCATTTGCACTTCAGGTTACAGCGTCAAATGCGGATGATTTAGCAAGATTGCAGACTCAGGGTTTTTTCGAGCAATTTGGAAAATGGCTTGATGAACAGAATGAAGCCGAAGTGTACCCCATACTGAGTACGGGTGAAACGGTATTTGAAATTGAAGCTCTTGGACAGGGCTATCTATTAGACCAGGGTGACTCTAATGTGAGCATTTACGAAGTCCCCTGTAAATTAACTTACGAAAGGAAGTAAATAAAATGGCAATAAAACGCTCAAAATTACAGCACTTTATGAATACAACTCCAGGGGAGACGACACCGACTTACAATCTGATGAATCTTGGTATTACAAGTCTCAGTATTGAAAAGAACCCCACCTATCTGGAGGAAGGCTACATCGCAGACGATGTTGGCACGAAAGAGCTTGAAAGTCTGGCACCAGAATTCAGTTTTGAAATCAATGTGGATGACACAGATCCAGTATCTGTCTTCCTAACTGGTTTAGAGTGGGAAGACAAAACGATGGAAGATGTTCAAACTGACATTGTGACTGTTCAGTTGTGGCAGACGCCTACTGGGACGCCAGAAGCGTATCCAGCTAAGAAATATAATGTTTCGATTTCGGTTGAGACGATTGGTGATGAGGCGCTGAAGACTCTCAAGCACTCGGTAAAAGCTGGTGTTCGTGGTGATGCCATATTTGGAACTTTTGTTCCAAGTACGAAAACATTTACTGCTACACCTTAATTTGAACTATAGGGGCTTCTCATAAAATGGGGAGCCCCGAAAGGGATTGCACAATGGAATCAATTCAGATTAAAACTGATAGTCAGCGTACACTCTGTATCAATGACGACGAGTCTCGGTGGATTACCTTTGATACTGAGGATTTGAATTTCTATGCTCGGCTTAAGGATTTGTATCAGAAGTTGACAGTTAAGCAAAATGAATTTCTTGCCAAAGAAAAAGAAATTAGCTCAATTGAGGGTGTTGATGATAATGGTGCGTCGCTTGCAGCGCTTGCATTAGTTGATCTCCAAACTGAATTTGCCAAGACAGTAACAGATGGTATGGATGAAGTTTTTGGAGCTGGAACTTGTCAACGGCTATTTGGTGATGCATTCAATCCTGCAGCCTATGGCGAGCTCATTAAGGCGATTATGACCTATATCTCTCGAGACCGAGAGAAAAAGATGAAAGCTGCGCTGAAAAAGAAGCCGTCCGATAAAAAAGTTATGAGCTAAGTAATGACTGATTTTCTGATAGAGCAGTTTCCAGAAGCGATTGAAATCAATGGTGATATTTATGATATCAACGCTGATTTTCGCATTGGATTGCAAATCATGGCAGACTTTGAAAGCTCCGAGTTTGATAGAGATGAATGCGCATATCTCATGCTGAAGCGTCTTTATAAAGATTTACCAGAAGACCGCGAACCAGAGTTCTATCAAATTGCCTTGCAAAAAGCTATCAAATTTTTAAATGTTGGCGATGAGGCCCCGCCATCTACTGAGGGGAAGCCAAGATTGTATTCTTTTTCACAGGATGCAAAGTTAATCTACGCAGCGTTTAATCAAACTCATAGTATCGATTTGCAAACAGCTCAAATGCACTGGTGGCGGTTTGTATCCTTATTTTCAGACCTTGGAGCAGATACTGCTTTTTGTAATTTAGTGAGTCTCAGAAAGCGATATTATGACGGTAAGACCACTGATTATGAAAGAGAATACATCGCTGAGTATGGTGATGAATTTTTCCTAACTACCCATACTGAGAAAGAGCTTGATGAGAGCGAAATTGAGTTTATCAAACTCTTGCCTGAGGAAGACCAGAAGCGCTTCTGGAAAGGGAGAAATATATAATGGCATATGACGGTAGCGTGCGGATAAACACCACTAT
>Ga0208695_1002881_pt1 | contig 12096 bp, 12 predicted proteins | sample AD_UKC111_MetaG_FD_184449 | JGI IMG/M metagenome (GOLD analysis project Ga0208695, IMG submission 184449) | Active sludge microbial communities of municipal wastewater-treating anaerobic digesters from Hong Kong - AD_UKC111_MetaG (SPAdes)... | ecosystem: Engineered > Bioreactor > Anaerobic >... | reverse complement strand
TCTCTGCCTAAAACCACACATCGACCAGCAATTATGCTATATCCAAGGGAAAAGCTCAACCTAAACAAATTGAAAATCTACGAAACATGAAGATATTTAAAGAAAATGAGAGTATATTAAGGGAGGTAATATAATGGTAAATATTGTTCTTGCCAGGATTGATGATAGGTTGATTCATGGTCAGGTAATGACTACATGGGTCAAATATCTACAGGGCAATAGAATAGTAATTGTTGACGATGGAGTGGCAAAGGATCCATTCTTAGTGAAAATAATGAAAATGGCAGCTCCTTCAGGAATAACAGCTGAAATATTCAGAACTCAGGAGGCTATCGGAATATTGAAGAAAGATGCTGTACCGGGAGAAAAGGTAATTATATTGGCTAAATCTCCAATTACTTTGTATGACCTTATGCAAGGCGGAGTGGTTTTGGACAAAATCAACGTAGGCGGAATGGGTGCATGTGCAGGTAGGAAGCCTCTCTATAAAAACATATCAGCTTCCGCAGAGGAAAAAGAGGTATTTAAAAAAATACTGGATCTTGGAGTCAAAGTTACTATGCAGATTGTTCCTGATGAGAAGGAAGTTGCTATAGATAAGTTCTTATAGTATAGCATTACAACAACTAATAGAGGAGGATATCAGCATGAAGGCTGCAGTTTGTTACGGAAAAGAAGATATAAGAATTGAAGAGACAAAAGTGAGGGGACTTGGGCCTAATGATGTTTTAGTAAAGATTGCATATTGTGGGATATGTCCGTCAGATCTGCGGGTTTATAGTGGTAAATCTTCATTGAAATATCCAATTATTCTTGGACATGAGTTTACCGGATGGATTGAAGACAAGGGTATCGGTGTTAATAATATGGAAATAGGGACAAGAGTGGTAGTGGATCCTTGCGATAGGTGCTATACGGCATGTGAGCCCTGCAGGAGAGGATATACGAATAAATGCAGATCAGTGACGAGCGGTTATGAGGGTTTTGCGGAGTATTATGTAACTTCTTCAATGTATGTACATCCGCTTAAGGATTCAACAGATATGATAGCAGCCTCTTTGACAGAACCGTTAGCATGCGTTATTCACGGACAAAAACAGGCCAAGGTTGTTCCGGGTTCAACTGTACTTATAGTAGGCGCGGGACCTATTGGGCTCTTACATGTCATGGTTTCGAAATTTTTTGGCGCAAAAGTAATATCTTCCGATATTTCCGACGATAGGCTTCAGGTTGCTTCCAAATTTGGAGCGGATATTACTATAAATCCTTTAAATAGAGATTTGAGTGAAGTTGTTATGGAAGAAACTGAAGGATGGGGAGCAGACTCTATAATTATTGCTGCAGGAAAACCTGAAATTATTGAGCAGACAGTAGGACTTATCGGAATAGGAGGAACTATGGTAATCTTTGCAGGGATATACCCAGAAACACCTATCAGGCTTAGTCCTAACTTAATACACTATCAAGAAATAAATATTACAGGCTCTTCTGATTACACCGATATGGATTTCATCCAGTCATTAAAGATGATAGAAGAAGGGCATATTGACACCAAGGCATTGGTAACCGATGTACTTGACTTAAAAGATATTGGCAGGGGAATGAGTTTGGTAAGGTCAGGAAATAGATTGAAGGTAGTAATAAAAATCAGCGAATAATTGGTTAAGGAGGAATTTATATGAGTTCACAGGGTAAGAAATTAAGGTTAAATAAAATATTCGGAGGGGATGGTAAAGTATTAATAGTACCGGTTGATCATGGCCTTGCTTCCGGTGCCGTTATGGGGCTGGAGTATCCGGGAAAGACCATTAAAGATATGATAGAGGGAGGTGCAGATGCGATACTCGCGACCTATGGTATTATAAAAAAATACTATCAGGAATTTGGAGGAAAGGGGGTAATTGTGAGATTTGACGGAGGCCCTACGGATTGGGGCGAGGACATTGAAGCAACTGATCTTATGTATACTGTAGAGGACGCAATACGTATTGGCGCAGATGCAATTATAACTTCAACCTGGCTGGGAGGCCCTCATGAAGCCCGCACTATGACATCTGCTGCAAAATTGGCCGCTGCCTGTGAAGCATGGGGAATGCCGTTAATAATTGAAACTTTTATGAGTTCCCAGGTACAGCCCACTGTTGAAAATGTTAAAATGGCTGCCAGAATCGCATGTGATCTGGGAGCGGATGTAGTTAAGACATATCTTGTAGGGGATGAATCTTCATACAGAGAAGTTACTTCTAAGTGCTTCTGCCCCATAGTTATACTTGGCGGTGAAAAGAACAATGATGAATTAATGATTTTTAAATGGGTTAAGACTGCTGTAGATGCAGGGGCTGTAGGTTCATGCATAGGCAGAAATGTATTCCAACATAAAAATCCAAAGGGAGTAGTCCAGGGATTAAAGTCAATAATCCATGGAAATGCCGCAGTTGAAGATGTTGCAAACCTTATATCCTAGATATGTACGACATAATGATATTTTTGATAAAAGAAAGAATAAATAGACAGGAGGTATATTAATGTTTATACAAGCCTTACTGGTAGCAATAGCAGCTACATTATCCACAGGATGGATTTGGCACCCTATTACCTGGCCTATGATATATCCTCTTTTTTCTGGTTTTATAGTAGGCATAATAATGGGGGATCCAATTACAGGTATGATGGCTGGTGCGACAATTAATCTTGCTTATCTTGGCTGGATAACTGCAGGAGGCTCTATGCCTGGAAATTTGTCGGTAGCCGGTGTATTTGGAACTGCACTGACAATTTTAGCAAAAGCAGACCCAAGTCTGGCAATAACCTTTGCAGTTCCATTGAGTCTTGTCGGTATTCTTATGTGGCAGCTTCAAATGACAATCAATGTATTTTGGGTTCACAAAGCAGACCGGTATGCAGAAAATGCAGATACAAGAGGCATTTATTTGATGACTTATTTAATGCCTCAGCTGACAGCATTCCTGGTTAACGGAGTACCTGCTTTTCTGATGGTTTATTTCGGGGGAGATTTCTTTATGAGCCTTATTGCAGGAATTCCCGAGGGTCTGGTAAATGCTCTGGAGGTTGCCGGCGGGTTGATGCCTGCACTTGGTATTGCAATGCTGCTTAACTTTTTGGGAAAAACAAGTCTTTTACCTTTCTTCTTTATAGGTTTCTTTGCATCAACATATTTGGGCATGGGTTTGATGCCGATAGCATTATTCGGTGCATCTATAGCAGCTTATTCTTTTATGTCCAAGCCTAAGGAAGAAGAAGAAGTTCAAGATATGGAAGAAAAGGCAGCTATAACTTTAGAGAAGAAACTGTCAAAGAAAGATCTTATTAGGCATTGGCTTTTGGGATTATCTCAGGAATGCGCATACAACTATGAAAGATTGCAGGCAACCGGGACTTGTGCCGCAATGGTTCCAATAATCAAAAAACTATATACAACAAAGGAAGATATTAGTGATGCATTAAAGAGATACCTTGTATTCTTTAATACAGAACCGGCATTTGTAGGAACTATAATTCCGGGAATAGCTGCATCCATGGAAGAGCAGAAAGCAAACGGCGCGGATATAAGTGATGAGGCCATTAGTTCATTAAGGACAGGTCTTATGGGGCCAATGGCAGGTGTCGGGGATACTGTAGCCCAAGGGATTCTTTATCCTACTGCGGCTGCATTAGGCTGTAGTATGGCCTTGGAAGGTAATGCCTTCGGACCGGTATTATTCTTTACGATATATACCGGTGCGATGTTGATATTGGGATATTATATGTATATGCTCGGGTACCGTCAGGGGAAAGCAGCTGTTATAAAAGTTCTCAGCAGCAATATGATTAGCCGTGTAACAGATGCTGTTGCGATCCTGGGACTTATGGTAATCGGTGCGATGGGTGCGGAAAGAGTAATTGCAAATGTTCCATTACATATTGTAATCGGAGAATCAACAATTGTAATGCAGGATGTACTGGACAGCCTTATAAAGAATATTGTGCCTCTGGGAGTAATTATGGCAACTTGGCAATTAATAAGGAAAAAAATATCTGCCACTTATGTAGTTATAGGTATTCTTATTGTTGGAGTCTTAGCAGGTTACCTGGGAATACTCGGAGCCGCGATATAGGATTAACAGCAGTATGAATTTTCAGAGGGAAAAGAATATGAGGCTTGAGATAGGGAATTTTTATACAAAGGATATTTTATTCGGAAATAAGACAGAGTATCGGAACGGAGTACTGACAATCAATAAAGCAGAAGCATTGGGCGTGGTAAATAAAGATGATCATATAAAAGAAGCGGATATAATTATTGCAAAGCCCGGAGATGAGGTCAGAATTGTCCCTGTAAAAGAAGCTGTTGAGGCGCGGTGTAAAATATCCGGGGCAAGCATTTTCCCGGGAGTTACGGGAGAATTAACCGAAGCAGGTACCGGGAGGACTCATGCCCTTAAAGGAGCTAGTATTTTGGTTGTTGGTAAGCATTGGGGAGGATTTCAGGATGGACTTGTAGACATGAGTGGTCCGGGAGCTTTGTATTCGCATTTTTCCAAATTGTTGAATATCTGCCTGGTTGCTGACACGGATGAAGATTTTGAAGCACGGGAGCAGCAAAAAAAGAACCATGTATTAAGGTGGGCAGGTATGCGGTTAGCTGAATATATTGGGAAAACACTTTTAAATATGGACCCAGAAGAACTGGAGATATATGAAATGCACCCTGTTACAAAACGGCAAATGGAGGTTCAGAAGCTTCCCGGAGTAATATATGTAATGCAGCTTCAATCGCAGATGGAGGCTTCCGGTTATAATGCTTTAGTTTATGGATGGGACTCTAATAAAATGCTGCCGACATTTATGCATCCGAATGAAGTGTTGGACGGGGCGATTGTTTCGGGAAGCTTTATGCCTAGTTCATCCAAGTTCTCAACTTATGATCATGTTAATAATCCAACAATAAAGCGGTTATATAGAGAACATGGAAAGACAATTAATTTCCTCGGGGTAATAGTAACGAACCTCAATGTCAACCTGGAGCAAAAGACCCGTTCAGCTTTGGTTGTTGCACGGATTGCGAAGAGCCTCGGAGCAGATGGTGCTATAGTAGCTGAAGAAGGATACGGAAACCCTGACACCGATTTTATCGATTGCATTGTAAAGCTGGAGGATTTAGGAATTAAGGTAGTCGGAATAACCAATGAGTGCACCGGAAGGGATGGCTCATCACAATCATTGATGACATTGCACGAAAAGGCGGATGCTGTTGTATCCACAGGCAATGTTTCGGAACTGATAAAGCTCCCTCCTATGAAAACAATAATAGGGGAGATTGGGGCTTTAGCCCGGGACGGACTATCAGGAGGGTGGGAAGGCTGTGTGAATCCGGATGGTTCTCTAATAATGGAAAACAATGCGATGTTCTGCGGAGACGGTATATCAGGGTTTTCAATAAAAACAGTTGTTGAATACTGAGGAGATGGAGAGAATTGAAAAAAGCCGTTCTTTATATAAACCAGTTCTTCGGACAAATAGGCGGAGAAGATAAAGCTGATTGTAAAACCATAATAAGGGAAGGCTTGGTGGGCCCTGCATTGTTACTGCAGCAGCACCTTAGGGACACAGAGATAACACATACTATTATATGCGGTGATAATTATATTAGTTCCAATGAAAATGAGGCACTATCCCTTATACTTGAATTTTTGAAGGATAAGAAAACAGATATTTTCTTTGCAGGGCCTGCTTTCAATGCAGGCAGGTATGGAGTTGCCTGTGGGCTGGTATGTAAGCGGGTAAATGAAAATCTCGGGATTTCTGCAGTTACATCTATGAATGAAGAAAATCCCGGAGTTGAGTTATTCAGAAAATATGTATATATACTAAAAGGCGGTAGAAGTGCAGCCGATATGAGAAACAACATAAAAAAAATGGCAGAACTGGGTACTAAGCTTATAAGTGGAGTGAAGCTTGATTCAGCTGAGAAAGAAGGTTATTTTGGAAGGGGGCTGAGGCATCAGATATTTACAGATCCACCGGTTTTGAGCGCTGACAGGGCTGTTGACATGCTTATAAGTAAGCTGTATGGTATGAGTTTTAGAACGGAACTTCCTATCTCTAAAGTAGAGATGATACCGATTGCTCCGGCAATAAAAGATATGAGCAAAGCTACAGTTGCCCTTATAACTTCAGGGGGAATAGTACCGGCTGATAATCCTGACCATATACAATCTGCTTCAGCAACTAAATGGGGCAAATATAATATATCGGGTATGGATTCACTGCATTCCGGAGACTTTAAGACGATCCATGCAGGTTATGATCCCGCAGCAGCTAATGAGGATCCGAACCGTGTGCTTCCATTGGACGTAATGCGCAAATATGAGAAGGAAGGCAGGATAGGGAGATTATATGACTATTATTATGCTACGGTTGGTACCGGAACTACGCAAGGTGAAGCCGCAAGGATGGGTAGAGAAATTGCTCAGGATCTCTTAACAGCAGGAGTGAATGCCGCAATCGTTACTTCCACATGAGGTACATGCACACGTTGCGGTGCAACAATTGCAAGGGAAATTGAGAAACAAGGCATAACCACCGTCCAGATGGCGAATCTTATACCAATATCTAAAACCGTTGGAGTAAACAGGATCGTACCTACCTTGTCCATACCTTATCCTTTGGGAGATCCGTGCACTTCCGATGAGCAGCAGAAGAAGCTCCGATATCATAGGGTGGGAGTCGCTTTGGATGCTTTGGCTGCTGAGATATTTGAACAGACGGTCTTTAAAGTGGAGTTTTAGAGAGGACAGACTATGATATTCATGAGAGACAGTATTGTACTTTTGTAAAAGGTTGAAGGAGGAATTTGCATATGTTCCCGGATGCTAAGATTTTGGAAATTGATCTCACTACGGAAAAAATCTCAAAAAAGATACTGCCGGGGGAGATTTACAGGCTGTACCCGGGAGGTTCCGCTCTTGGCTTGTATATAATTCTTAACGAGATGGATCCTAAGGTACATCCGCTGTCTCCAGAAAATATCATAGTGTTTTCAGTTTCCCCACTTACAGGCTTACCGATAAGCGGAACCAGCAGGATGGCGGTAACTACAAAGAGTCCACTGACAGGAGCCATCGGTGATAGCCAGGCAGGAGGATTTTTCCCTGCGCACCTGAAGGCTAACGGATGGGATGCTGTGGTAATAAAGGGCAAGGCTCAGACACCTGTATATCTTTTTATTGATGGTGATAACGCGGAAATAAGGAAAGCGGACGATATCTGGGGCAAGCAGACTGCAGAGGCTGAAAAGTTGATAAAAGAAGCTATAGGACAATCTGATGTAGAAATTGCGCAAATAGGACCTGCCGGTGAGAATATGGTTTTGTACGCATCTGTTATAAATATGTGCAATAGGGCAAATGGGAGAAATGGAACCGGAGCAGTAATGGGTTCCAAGAATTTAAAGGCATTTGTAGTTAAAAAGGCAAAACCTCGTATTGCTTATGACAAGCAGAACCTTATGGTACTAACAAAAAATATGAAAGATCGAATCAGAAATAATCCTGCTGTAGAGTATATCAGTAAGCATGGAACTGATGGGGAACTCATTGGAACAAATAATGATGGATATCTGCCAACAAAGAATTGGACTTCGGGATACTTCCCCGAGGGGGCTGAAAACATAACAGGAACGACCATGACTGATACAATACTAATCGGTACAGATACTTGTTATGGTTGCGCTGTCAGATGCAAAAGAGTGGTAGAAATATCGGGGGTTGTGGATCCCATATATGGAGGACCGGAATATGAAACATGTGCGGCATTAGGCTCATATTGTGGTATTAGTAAGATGGAAACGGTAGCACTCGCTAATCAGTTGTGCAATGCATATGGTATTGACACAATTTCCTGCGGTGGAACGATATCCTTTGCGATGGAATGCTATGAAAGGGGTATAATAACTAAAGAGCAGACAGGTGGCCTTGAGTTAAATTTTGGCAATGACGAAGCACTATTGAAGTTGATCGGTATGATAGCCAATAGAGAAGGAATTGGAGATCTATTGTCTGAGGGAAGCATGAGGGCAGCGCAAAAAATGGGACATGAAGCTGTCGAATTAAGTATATCCGTAAAAGGTCAGGAACTTCCCGCACATATGCCTCAATTAAAGCCTTCCGTAGGGATTATTTATGCTGTAAATTCTTTTGGAGCAGATCATCAATCCAGTGAACACGATCCTTTCTTATTGATGCCGTCGGAAAGTAAAGAAAGAAATTGGCTTGCCCAGATTGGCATCTGGAAGGGCTGTGATGATTCATTTCAATTAGATGAGGAAAAAGTAAGGTATGCATTTGTAACACAATGTTTTTTCTCGATTCTCGACACCCTTTGCCTATGCCAGTTTGTTTGGGGTTGCACATGGCAGTTGTACGGTCCGAGTGACTTAGTTGATTTATGTAGATATGGAATAGGATGGGAGACTTCAATGTATGAGCTTATGCTTATCGGTGAACGCAGAATCAATATGATGAAATATTTCAATGAAAAGAATGGATTTAGCAAGTCTGAGGATTGCCTCCCTGAAAGAATATTTGAAGTAATTCCGGATGGACCTTCAAAAGGTGTTATACTGAAAAGGGATGAGTTCTATAAGGCAGTTGATTTGTATTATTTGATAGCCGGCTGGAATCCTGAGACAGGAAATCCTACAGAGGGCAGCTTAAGAAGACTTTCGTTAGGATGGCTGTTGAAGGATAGAGAGTATTCCTGAGTCGGACTTATGATACTTAATATTGAAAAATGTGCAGCTGATGCTGTATTGGAGTGATGATAATGTATAAAGGAACAGTAGGATCTGCAGGCATAGCTATAGGGAAAGCCTACTTATATTCCAAGCCGGAGCTTGTGATAGACGAAAACGTCATACCTGAAAATATGGTTTCCATGGAAATTGACAAATTAAAACATGCATTTGAAGTAACACATAATCAGATTAAGGAGATTAGAGATAAAGCTTCCGATAAGTTAAGTGAGGATGATGCAAAAATATTCGAAGCACACCTTATGATACTGGACGACCCAGCTTTTATTGAGGAAATTTTGAATATTATTAAGAAGGAAAGTATTAGTGCATCAAACGCAGTTAAAAAAGTTACAGATAGTTATATTAACATTTTTTTGCAGATGGAAAATGAATATATGAAAGAAAGAGTTGCTGATATAAAAGATATAGGCAATAGGATACTGGAAAACATATTGAATATTAAATCAGATAGTATGAATAACTTCAGCAGTAATACTATTATAGTTGCACATGACCTTACACCATCAGATACAGCATCCCTTAGCACCAGTATGATATGCGGGTTTGTTACGGACGTTGGGGGGGAGACCTCACATATGGCTATAGTGGCCAGAAGTCTCGAAATACCTGCTGTTTTGGGGGTTGGCAATATTACGGGAAAGGTCAGAGACGGGGATGTTATAATATTGGATGCAGTTGAGGGAAATGTTATTGTAGACCCAACAGAAGATCAGCTTGAGTTTTACAGGAGCAAGAAAGAAAAGTTTGACAAAATGAAGCAGGAATTGAAAAAGCTTAAAGATTTACCGGCAATTACAAAAGATGGGAGACAAATAGAGGTGTCTGCAAATATTGGTACACCGGAGGAAATAAACAAAGTTATTGAATATGGTGGAGAAGGCGTGGGGTTATTTAGAACTGAATTCTTATATATGAACAGAGATAAGCTGCCCAATGAGGAAGAGCAATTTCTTGCATATAAATCCATAGCTGAAAAGCTTTGTGGAAAACCAGTTATAATAAGAACTCTAGACATTGGTGGGGATAAGAAATTACCTTACTTGGAGCTGCCTGAGGAAATGAATCCCTTTTTAGGTTGGCGCGCAATCAGAATAAGCCTAAGCAGGCATGACATTTTCAAAACACAATTAAGGGCAATACTTAGGGCAAGCGCATTTGGCAATGTACTGATGATGTATCCCATGATATCAGACATAAGTGAATTGCGAGAAGCAAATAAAGTACTGGAAGAAGCAAAACTCGAATTGAAAAAAGAAGGCACGTTATATAATGAGAAGATGAAGGTAGGCATAATGGTGGAAATTCCCTCAGCAGCCTTGACAGCCGATATTATTTCCAAAGAAGTAGATTTCTTTAGTATAGGCACAAATGACTTGTGCCAATATACGTTAGCAGTGGACAGAATGAATGAAAGAGTATCCAAATTGTATAAGCCATTTCATCCAGCCATACTTAGACTAATTAAAAAAGTTATTGAGAGCTCGAATGCCTATGGAAAATTTACCGGTATTTGCGGAGAAATAGCAAGTGATCCTATGATGATAATTATATTAGTGGGCCTTGGGCTCGACGAATTAAGCATGAATCCTGCATCTATACCTATGGCAAAGAAAGTAATTAGGAGTATAACTTATGAGAGGGCAAGAAAAATAGCAGAGCACGCAATTGAACTATCAACAGCAGAAGAGATAGTTGAGTACTTAAATAAAATATTGGAAAAAAGAAACGAAAGTAGAGATTAATTAGGAGGACTACCTATGTATTCTAGGAGTATAGTAATACAAAATAATACAGGATTACATGCAAGGCCAGCAGCAATATTTGCACAAATGGCAATGAATTACAAATCGATTATTATTGTGAAAAAGGAAGAAAAAAGTGCAAATGCAAAATCCATATTAGCACTTATGACTCTTGGAATTAGTAAGGGAACAGAAATTACTATAGAGGCTGACGGGGAGGACGAAGTCACAGCTGTAGATTCATTGACAGCGCTAATCAATACGAAGTTCGGGGAAGCGTAATATGGGTACTGTATCCAAACGATTTTACAGGAGCACATGGACAATATCAAGCATAAGAGATAGCTGAAGGAGGGCGGCAGCCCTCTTTTAATTATAGTAAAGGGAATTTAATCGTACACCTATTGTGATAGGAGGCAAAAGCAGTGCTGACTAAATGAATATAGCAAAACCCTCATTGAAATCTTGTAATAACAGGAATAAAATACAGCTTGCAGGTAATATTATAATATAGGAGTGTACATACTGTACATTATGTACATTCTATGTTATAATGGGAGGCGAAGGGGGATGAAGAAATTGGAAGTGATAAACGCAACAGATGTAAGGAAGGACTGGGGAAGATTTATTGATTCCGTTGTCAGAAACAAACCGAAATTTATAAAGCGTTCAAGAGATTATATCTTTGCTGCAAGCACCGATATGCTGAATGAAATGCTGAAGGAATACACATTTACAGCCACTGTATATGAAGAGGAAAACGGAACTATAACTGCAGAACTTGAAGAAATAGATATAGCAGCAAACGGCAGTACAAAAGAAGAAGCATTAGGCATCCTGGCGTCGGACTTACAGGAATATGCTGAAGAATACTATAATGAATTTGAATATTGGTACTCAGCCCCCAACAGAAAAGCCCACCTGCCCTATGTCCTTAAAGTACTCCTGCAGGATGAAACAGAAGATATTTTGAGTATGATAAAATGCCAAGCTGGAAAGAGCTGAAAAGGTTTTGTGAAAATGATGGCTGGGAATTGTATAAGACAACCGACCATTATTTTTATAGAAAAATAGATACTTCAGGAAATATTAGAAGGACAAAGGTATCAATGGGATCGGGAGAGATAGAGAAAAATCTTTTTATGATAATACTAAAGAAGCAGTTGGGGGTAACAAAAGAATATTTTAATAGCAAGCTCTGATAATAGAAATGGCAAATATGCAGATGTTTGAGATTACCAATAATAAAAAGTATTCCGGGAATGTAATATTTTCGGAGTACTTTTATGTTTTATTTTGAGACTTTTAGGAGGAAATTGTAGGAAAATATAGAAATATACAACTATGTATCATGTGACTTTTATATAAATGCGTATAAGTGATATCTAACCGGAATTTGATTTATGTCGCCAACAACAAATAGTGTCTATAATGGAGCCATGGTTTTACACCTATGCATTATTGGTGAAGCGGGGACTGAGAAGATAAGTATGGGAACGCAAAAGTTAGGTGAAATTTCTAAGGAGGAATAAGATGAAG
>Ga0208695_1002880_pt1 | contig 12098 bp, 7 predicted proteins | sample AD_UKC111_MetaG_FD_184449 | JGI IMG/M metagenome (GOLD analysis project Ga0208695, IMG submission 184449) | Active sludge microbial communities of municipal wastewater-treating anaerobic digesters from Hong Kong - AD_UKC111_MetaG (SPAdes)... | ecosystem: Engineered > Bioreactor > Anaerobic >... | reverse complement strand
GGGCACAGGTCAGGTAGACCCGGCTCGGTTCGATCAGCGCACATAGCTGATTGTCGAGCGTGCCGGCAGTCTCGGCGCGTTGTAGCAGATCGAGGATTTTCTCGGTGTAGCCCAGGGCGCGCAGGCGTGAGTCGCGCGCCAGCGCAAGCTGAGCCAGCCCGGTGAGAGGGTCTATGGAGCTAAAGGGGCGGTTGATGTCTTCAAAGAGCTTTTCGGCCTGCTGATAGGCCAGTTGTGCTTCTTCCAGCTTGCCCAATGCCGTCAGACAATGCCCCAAGAGGGTCAGGGTGTAGCCGCTTGTGTCGCGCAGGCCCAATTCGTCGGCCATCAGCAATGCTTGTCGGCTCAGGTCGCGTCCGACCAGGTAACGGCCTTCATAGAATGCCAGCAGGATCAGGTCGGCGTAGATGCGGCATTCACTGGCGCGGCTTTGAATTTCGCGCATCAGTTCCAGGCTTTGTTCCAAGAAGATATGGGCGCCGGCAAAATCACCGCCGAGCAGGTAGACAAAGCCCAGCGTCCAGATGGCGACCCCTTCATCCTGGCGTGCCCCAATGGCGTGTAGCAGGTCGCGCGCTTCCATCAGGTGTTGTTGGGCCCGGGTGAGACGGCGGCGGAAGGTATCTACCGAGCCGAGATTGATCAGCGCTGTGCCCTGCGAAATGCGATCGTTGATGTGACGGGCTAGCGTCAGGTTTTGCTCAAAGTAGGCCTGGGCGCTGTCATAATCATCGCGATAGAGGGCGACAACGCCAAGGTTGTTGAGCGCGCCACACTGACGGCTGAGGTTGTTTTCGCGGCGGAAGATGGCCAATGCCTGGGCGTAGTAGTTTTGTGCTACTTCTAGATGGGCAATTTCTGTTTCCAGGGCAATGTTGCCAAGGTTGAGTAGAATTTCTGCTTCCAGGCCTGGGCGGTCATGCTCTTGAGCTAATTTTAGCGCTGTTTGCAACTCAGCGCGCGCAGCGGCATAATCGGAAGTTTGGAAGAGAATTTGCCCGAGCACCCGGCGGGTTTCGGCTTCCAACCCTGGGTTGGGTAGCGCCGCGGCAATTTGCAGGGCTTCTTGTGTGCAGGCAATGGCGGCCTCGTTTTCATTCAGCCAGGCCAGGAACATGGCCTGCTGTTGCAAGAGTTGCCCCAACAGCAAGGGCGGCGCTTGGGGATGGTTGCGCAGAGCTTGCACGGCGCGTTGTGTGAAGCTTAGGCCTTCGTGCAGGTGGCCAATTTGATGGCAAAACAGGCTGAAGGTGGATAAAGCTTCCAGACCAGGCAAGTCTATTTGCTCAATGGCGCGGTGCAGTGCGGCGCGCACATTTGCAAGTTCAAGCTCAATTTCTTCGGTCACGCGGCGTTCTTGTGAGATGGTGAGCTTGCGCTGTTGTAAGAAATGGATGTAATACGCGCGATGCTGATCGAGGGCTGCATGGAGCAGGTTGGGCTGTTCGGTCAGGCGCTCATGGGCATATTGGCGCAGCAGTTCGTGGGGCTCATAGGCGCCGCGCGGGGTGCGACGCAAGAAGGAGCGCGCAACCAGGGCCTCGAGGAAGAAGGGCGAAGCGCCAGTCACTTGGCGGGCGGCTTCTTCGCTGAAACGCCCTTTGAAAACAGAGAGCTGACTGACGACGGCTTGTTCGGCGGGGGAGAGCGACTGCCAAAAGGTATCGAAGATGGCCTTCATGCTGCGCTGCTCTTCGCTGAGCCCCGATTGTTGTGGGCTGAGGAAGGACAAGCCACTTTCGATTTTGTGGGCAATTTCGTCACAGCTGAGCGTTTGCGTCCAGGATGCGGCCAATTCAATGCCGAGCGGCATCCCGCTCACCAGGCGGCAGATTTTTGCCAGGCAATGGGCATTTTCAGCTGTCAGAGAAAAGTCGCTGCGCACGCGCCGGGCACTTTGCACGAATAGCTGCACGGCACTGTATTGCTCAATGTGTGGATCATCTTGGGGCGGGTAGGGTAGGCCGCTTAGTTCTAGAATGTGTTCTTCGGCCAGGTCGAGCCGACTGCGCGAGGTGATCAGCAAATGCACTCCGCTGGCTTGATTGAGGATCTCTGCGAGCAGTTCGGCCCCTTCGGTTACGTTTTCGAAATTATCCAACACCAACAGGGTTTCGCGGTGCTGCAACTGTTGCAGCAATTGCTGACGGGGGTCGGTGCCGCCGCTGAGCGATAGGTTCATCTCTTGGATGAGGGTGGAGGGCAGGTAATCGGGGTCGCTGATGGCGGCCAGGCGCACCAGGTAAGCGCCATTGCGATAGGCTTTGCGGTTTTCGGCAGCTACTTGCAGGGCCAGGCGCGATTTTCCCACCCCGCCTGGGCCAAGGATGGTGACCATGCGGTGGGCGTTGAGCAGTTTTTGCACCAGGAACATTTCGTCTTCGCGCCCGATGAAGGTTGGCAAGTTGCTGATGGCGCGCCCCGGCGGGCGGTTGGCGATTTTGTCCAGTTGCTCGCGGAGCGGCAGGCTGGCAAAATCTGGGCGCACATTGCGTCCCCCTGCTGTGTGGGTCACAATCCCATTTTCTAGTAGATAGGTCAGCGCGATTTGTAAGAGGCCAGGTAATCCACTCGTTTCTTTGTGCAGCCAATCCACAAACTCTTGGGGGGCTTCCCATTGCAGGCTATGTCGGATCCACAGCCTCACGCCGGCGGGGGAAATGGGCTCTAGCAAAGCCGCGGCAGAAGGAACATTCCGCGACAATTTTTCGATGAAGGGGTCTGGAATGGTTGCGGAGCTATTGGCGTATACCAGGCTGAGGTTGGGCAAAGAATCGCCCAGGAAAAGCTGTTGGATGTATTCCAAACTGGATTGGTCTATCTGATCTACGTCATCCAGGGTGATGAGTAGCCCGGCATTGCCTTTATCAATCAACCATTGCAAGATGGCCTCTTGCAGGGCTTGTAAGCCCTTAGAGGGGGCGGGCAGGCCATCCCACTCGCGCCGGGCAAGGTCTAGGGCGCCATAAAGACGTGCCTTGAGGGCGTGCCCGCCGCGCAAGGCCAGGACGGCGTAACCGCGCAAGCGGGCAATTTTGCGCACCTCGGATAAGAAGCGCGATTGCCCCGAATGCGGTGCTCCATAGAGGGTGAACAGGCTGCGCGGCTGATCGGGGATGGCGGAGAGAAAGCAAAGAACTTCTTCAAGAGCCTGATCGCGTTCAAGCAGCCGTGAGGGTTCTTCGATTGAGACCGCTGTTCTTGAGGCAGTGGGTGGGTCTTCAGCAACGACTCGACCGCGTCCGCTGCGTTTGGCAAGGTAATGGCGGCGGTCGGCGGCTTCGAACAGGTCTTCGGCAGTTTGGCCATCGCTGGGGTAAGAGACGACACCAACGCTGATGGACAGTAACAGCGGCGGCTCTGTGGGAAAGGGCTGTTCGGCAATGCGCGTCAACAGGCGTTGGGCGACCGCGGTTGCCTGCGGCTTGGGGGTGTTGGGAAAAAGGATGATAAATTCATCACCGCCATACCGGAAGATGAGATCGTGGGAGCGGCTGAGGCGCAGTAAGCGGCGGGCAAATTCAATCAAGACGGTATCGCCGGTGCTGTGCCCAAAAGCATCATTGACGCTTTTGAAATGGTCAATATCAAGCAATAACAGGGAAAAGGGCAGGTCGGTTTCTTGGGCTTGCTCGATGGCTGCCTTGAGGCGCTCGTTCAGAGCGCTGCGGGGCAGAATGCCCTTCATCTCGTGGGTTGGGAGGGGGGGAAGCGAGCCGGTAGTCATTGGGGCGGCCTGCGTTATGAAAAAGTGTAATACATACACAAGTATACTATGTTTTAGGAAGAGTAGCGCAGCAATAACAAATTTGTTATTTGTTGCGCAAAACAGCGAGAACAAGTTAAGTTGGCGCGCTTCGCGTTGCCGTTGAAAAAAACAGGCAGCCCAGCGGAGAAATTCGCTGGGCTGTGTTATAATTCAGGTGCCGAAGGTGGGAATCGAACCCACATTCCTCTCGGAACACGATTTTGAGTCGTGCGCGTCTGCCTATTCCGCCACTTCGGCTTGATAGGTCTAAGTATACTCACTTTTTTCGAAAGGGTCAAGGAAAATGCGCCTGGGAATTATTGGTCTTCCCCAATCGGGCAAAACAACGCTTTTCAATGCACTTACACGCAGCTCGCAGCCGACCGGTGCCGCAACGGGTCGCATCGAAGTTCATACCGGTGTGGTGGATGTCCCCGATCCGCGGGTAGATCGCCTTTCGGCGATGTTTAAGCCGAAGAAGACGATTTATGCCAAGGTGACCTATGCCGATGTGGCCGGGTTGGATGGCAGCGCCTCGCGCGCCGGCATTTCTGGCACGCTGCTCAATCAGCTGACGCAGATGGATGGTTTTATCCATGTGGTGCGTTGTTTTGAGAATGAACAGGTTGCACACCCCAATGGCAGCATCAACCCGCTGCGCGATGTGCAGAGCATGGATGGAGAGTTCTTGCTCAACGATTTGATTGCAGTTGAACGCAAGCTGGAGCGACTGACGGAAGAGCGCAAGAAGGGCGCCGGGCGCGACAAGGGTCTGGTGGAACGCGAGGTGGCCTTGTTTGAACGGTTGCACGCTGCCTTGAGCAATGAAACCTTGTTGCGCGATGTGGAAATTTCAGCTGAGGAAGAAAAGTTGTTATCTGGCTTTGGGTTGCTCAGCCGTAAGCCGATGCTGGTGGTGTTGAATCTTTCGGAGGGGCAATCGGCCCCGCAATTGGCGTATGAGCATCAGCACAGCACGTTGGTGGCCTTGCAGGCGCGCCTGGAAATGGAAATTGCGCAGCTGCCGCCGGACGAGATGGCGGTCTTCCTGGCGGAATATGGCATTGAGGAGCCGTCGCTCAACCGCATGATTCGCCTCTCCTATGATTTGCTGGGCCTGCAATCGTTCTTCACCGTCGGCCCGGACGAGGTGCGCGCCTGGACGGTGCGGCGCGGCGCAACAGCGCCTGAGGCGGCGGGAGAAATTCACACCGACCTGCAAAAAGGCTTCATCCGTGCTGAGGTAGTCGCTTATGACGATTTGATAGCGCTGGGCGGCATGACCGAGGTCAAGGGGCGCGGCAAGCTGCGCCTGGAGGGGAAAGAGTATATCGTCAAGGATGGCGATATTCTCAACATCCGTTTCAATATCTAGCGCCAGAAAATGCAACGCTTTTTTGTGCCCCCTTCGGCGATCATCGGGCAGCAGGTGCATTTTTTGCCGGAGCAGGCGCGGCAGATGAGCCGGGTGCTGCGCCTGCGCCCGGGCGCTGAGGTTTGGGCGCTGGATGGCAGCGGGCAGGAATGGCGCGTGCGGTTGCAGGGCGTGACGGATGGTGCTGCCTGGGGCGATGTTCTGGAACAGCGCCGCGTGGAGGCTGAGCCGCAACGGGTGCACCTGACGCTCTATTTGGGCTTGACGCAGCGCGAAAAGTTTGAGTGGATGTTGCAAAAATGCACCGAGGCGGGTGCTGCGGCTTTTGTGCCGGTGTTCTGCGCGCGCAGCCTGGTGCAGCAGGTCAGCGAGGTGGAAGCCAAGCGTGAACGGTGGCAGCGTATTCTTCGTGAGGCAGCCGAACAATCGGGGCGCGGCTGTGTGCCGGTGTTGCAGCCGGCACAGCGCCTGACGGCGGCTTTGCCGCAGTGTTTGGCACGGCACGCGCTGACGTTGTTGGCCTGGGAGGATGAGCATGAACAGGGGCTGGGGGCGGTGCTGCGGGCGCAGGCTGAAAGACAGCCCTGGCCATTGCAGTTGGCCATTTGGGTGGGGCCGGAGGGGGGCTTTGCAGCAGACGAGGTGCAGCTTGCCCGTCAGGCGGGGGTGATGCCGATCAGCCTGGGGCGGCGCATTTTGCGCATGGAGACAGCTGCCCTGGCTGTGACCTTGCTGGCTTTGCATTATCTTGAGGATGGGGCTGCTTAGAAAGACGGAACGCGCTGAAAATGTGGCGTAAGGGCATGGCAGCCCAGCAGCAGGCTGCTCAGTGGGGAAATATACCGAACGATGCACGGTTTTGCAAAAAAAAAGCCCACCTTGCTTAGGGACGCAAGGCGGGCTGAAGGATGTGGCAAAAACCAGGGGTTAGATGCGCTGATATTCTTCGTGGACGCGCTCGAAGGTCGGCGTGCCTTTGGCTTTGGCTTGCATCATATCAGCGGTGAATTTTTCGCACCAATATTCCGCTCGATTGATGATTTCTTCCTCGTCAAAGTAGAGGAATTTTCCATCGCGGCGCAAGAATTTGCCATCTACCATGCTATCGGAGACTTCGGTGCCGGGGGCGTTGGCGGCCATCATCGTCAGCAGGTTGCCAACGTTGAGGCCCACGAAGCGGGTATCGCGGCGCAGGTCAATGGTGACGACATCGGCGCGCTTACCGGGTTCCAGCGTGCCAATTTGATCTTCCCAACGCAGGGCGCGGGCGCCGCCCAGGGTAGCAAGCTCAAAAGGTACCCAGGGCAACAGGCCGCGTTTTTCGCGTGGCAGGATGTTGTGCTGCTGCGAAACGGATAGCATGACGTTGAACAGGTTGTGGGTCGGCATGTCGGTGCCCAAGCCAACCTTGACGCCTTTTTCAAGCATATAAGGCACATAGGCGCAATTGCCGAGGATGGAATTGGTCGGTGGGCAGTGCGCCAGGGCAACGCCGGTTTCGGCGAGCAGGTCAATTTCGGCTTCGCTCAACGTTGTGCCGTGATAGAAGAGTGTGCGCGGCGTCATCAGGCCAATGCGGTAAAGGTGTTGAATTTCGCCGCCTTCATCCGCCCAGGTGGCATCAGCACGGGCGCGCTCGTCGGGCGCTTCGGCAACATGCGTGGCATATTGCACGTCATACTTTTCGGAGAGTTCCATGCCCTTAAGCAGCAGGCGCTGCGTGCAGTTGTAGGTGGCGCTGGGGTGAACGGCGATGCGGATGCGGCCATCATGGCTGTTGTGATAGTTGCGGATGCAATCTTCCGTCAGGCCCAGGTAATCATCCTCGTCCATGTAGGGCAGCAGTTTGCCGTTGCGTGCTTCTTGCAGGCGCACACTGGTGATCATCTGTACGTGAATGGAAGAGCGAATGCCCGCATCCACCGTGGCGCGGTAGACTGCATCGGGGAAGGTGAAGGCATTGGCAACCGTCGTGCTGCCATATTTCAAGCTGTTGAGCAGCCCCAACATGGTCAGGTCGTAGACGCTTTCTTCGGTGAACCAGTTGTAAGCTGGCCACAGAATGCGGATGGCGGTATCCACGATGCCGAGCAAGGGCGATTCGAGCCAGCCGAACATCAGGAACATTTGCGCTTCGCCAATGTGGGCATGCGAATCAATCATGCCGGGCATGACGATCTTGCGGCTTGCATCAATAATTTCAACATCGGGTTGATTGCCATATTGGGCTTCAATGTCAGCGGATGGGCCAACAGCGCGAATGATGGCATCTTCAATGTACAGGCCGCCATTCTCAAGAATGCCGCCGAAGGGGAAAGGACGGCTGATTAGATAGCGGCAGTTGCGGAACAGGACTTTGGACATGGAACCTCCCGGGTAAGTTAAAACGACAGAATACGTATAAAAGTATAGTGAAAAGTTTTTAAAAAGACAAGTGATTTGTGGAATAAGTTTTCAGCGGCGCAGCGGTTTGACCCAACCGGCGCTGACGCTGGCGCGCCCCAACAGGCGCCCTGTTTCATCAATGAGGATGGGGTAGGGACAGTCACAATCTGCCAGGACTGGATCATAGGGCAGGGGCTGACCGCGTAAGCCAGCCTCAAAGGCTGCTGCGCTCGTGTGGTAGTGCCCGCGTTGAAATTGGGGTGCAAAACGCGCCACCCATTCTTGGGCGGGCAAGATGCCTGCGCTGGTTTCTTCGCCAATTGGCAGACCGACTGCATGGACGGGCAAGCTGGCAAAGCGCGTCAGATAGCGTTCCGGCAGGGCATGATAGGTCTTGCCCCAGCGCCACGCCTGACACCCAAGCGCCATCAGAGCTGCGCACAGGTCGAAGCCATATCGTTCTTCAAAAGCCGCGCAAAGCGCGTTGCTTTCGGCCTGGCTGAGCGCTTGCCAACCGGTGCCCTGAAGGGGGCGGCTGGGCAGCGGCGTGCTGCGTTGCAGCGGAGGCAGGGGGCCGGTGCGCGTCAGCCGGGCGGCGAAGAAGCCCGAGGTGCCGAAGCGGTGCGGCCAAAGGCGCACGGCGCGCTGGACGATGGGGTCGTAGGCCTGATTGCCATCTGTGATCAACCCGGGTGCCGGGTTGGGCAAGCGTTGCGTCAACTCGTCGAGCTGCACGGCATGGCCCAGCTCGTGCAGCACCTGATTCAACACGCCTTCATCTTCTTCTGCGGCCAGGGTGCAGGTGGAATAGACGACTTGCCCGCCCGGGCGCACGGCGCGCAGAGCGCTGTGTAGCAGGCGCGCTTGCCGCTGCGCCAGGTTGCTGCGTTCGCGGGCGGAGATGGGCCGCATGGGGTGACTATCGGTGGGGCGCAAGTTTTCCATGCTGCATGGTGCATCGAGCAACACGGCGTCGAACGTGTCGGGCAGCCAGGCACCAAACGCTTCGCCGGGGAAGTTGGTGATGGCGGTTGAGCTAGCTCCCCAGTTGTTCAATACGATTCGCAAAGCGGTCAGGCGGCTGCGGCTGGCATCGTTGGCCAGCACCAGGCCGCGATCGCCTGTTTTGGCGACCAGGTGCGTGGTTTTTCCGCCCGGTGAGGCGGCAAGGTCTAAGATCAGTGGTTCAGGCGGCAGGTCAAACAGCTCAACCGGCAGCATGGAGGCGGCATCTTGAATGTAATAAAAGCCCAGGGCGTGTTCTGGGGTTTGGCTGATGGGTGTTTGGGCTGCCTCGACCCAGAAGCCTTCTTTGCAATAGGGAATGGGGCACAGCTGCCAGCCGTAGCGTTCGGCCCAGCGCGGCAAGTCGCGCGGTACATCGGCTTTGAGCGGGTTGAGCCGCAGCGCATTGCGCAGCGGCTGCTGCAACTCGGCTTGCAGGGCGGCAAAATCCTCTTGGCTCAGTAAGGGGCGGTAGCTTTCCAGGGCGTTTTGCACCAACGCTGTGCCAGAGGGGGGAGCGGGAGGAGTGTGACGTTTCTTGCGCGTCATGGTCTTAAATCTTATACTCGGCTTGTTGATCCAGGCGTACCTGGAAGCGGTAAATGCCCGATTGAATTTCTTGCCAACGTGGGGCGGTGCTGCGCGGGGCGCGTGGCAAGCTGAGGGTGATGCTGCCTTCGCTCTGACGGGGCAGGCTCAATTTAAGGGTCAATACCAGCTCGTTTTCTTGCCAGTCACTGACTTCCAGACCCTGCGAAACGTGCAGGTTGCTGCCGAGATATTGGGCCTTGCCCGGTTGTTGTGGACGGACGGCCAACAGGGCGCAGCCATGTGCCGCGATGGGCCCAAGCGGCAAGGTTTGCCCTGCTTTAACGGACAAGATGCGCTCATCCCAAAAGGAGGAGACCCAATAATTGTCAGAGGGGAGCTGAAATTGCTGTGGGTCAAATTGCATGGGCTGTGGCTGATCTTTCCATTGGAAGAGGGCCAGCAAATGCCATGTGCCAGCAGCGGATTGCAGATCCAGGCGCAGGCGGGTGGGCGTTTCGTCGTCCAGCCAATCCAACACCCAGGGGCGTTGGCCGATGACGGGCAACAGGCTTTCGGCGATGCGGCGGCGTTTGGTTGAAAGAGCTGGCAGATTGTCAGAAAGCAGCAAGGCCCCGCCGCTGAGGGTGATGGCGGTGGCCAGGCTTTGCACTTCGGGCAAGGTCAGGTGTGTGGTGGCGCGCACCAACAGACAATCGGGGTCGTTGAGCCACCAGCGGCGGTGTAAGGCGGTGCGGGTGAGCGTGTTGCGCACGGAAACGCGCGCCGAAGGCACAGAGGGTTCGTTGCGCAGCCCCAGGCCAATGCCAAAGATGTGCGGGTGCCAATCGCCGCTCACATCGGCGCCAATGCGCATGGCCTGCACCAGGCCCAGCATGGAGCCAAGCGGTGCGCCGCAGCCGAGCAGGAAGGTCTCTTCCCCGGCAGCCTGACGCAGGGCTTGCATACCCATGCGCAACACCTGGGCGCGCGTGCGGGTGGGGTCTTGATAGTGCCCGGACAGCGCCGCGGCATAGAGAAAGTCGAGCTTGAGGTAGGGGTAGCCCCATTCGTGCACGGCGGTGCGGATGACGTGGGCGGTGTATTCCAATGCGGCCGGGTTGGTTAAATCCAGCGCCTGACAGAAAGCATTCCAGACAAAGCCAGCGTTGACCGGACGACCCTTTTCGTTGCGCAGCAGCCAATCGGGGTGTTGTTGCGCCAGCTTTGAAGCCGGGTGAACGATGAAGGGCGCTAACCAAAGGCCGGGCGTCAGGCCGCGGGCGCGAATTTCGGCGGCCAGGCTGCTGACGCCGTTGGGGAAGCGTTTGGGGTGAAAGTCGAACCAGTCGCCTACCTGCGCTTCGAAGCCGTCGTCAATTTGCAGCAGGTCAATCGGTAGGCGGTCGCGCATCGTCACCAGGCTATCCAGATTGCGGCGGATGTCCGTTTCGGTTACGTTTTGATAGAATTCATACCAGGAGCACCAGCCAGCAGGGATTTCTTGCGGCAGGCGAATGGCGTGCCAATTGCTGACCGCGTCTAGATAGGGGCCGAGCGGGTCGGGCGTGTCGGTTGCAATTGGGCTAAGCGTGGCCCAGTCGCTAAGCAGGGTTTGGCCAGGGCGCAGCTGTACCCGGTCGGCGTTGGCCCACAGGCTCAGCTGTGGGGTGGCGCTGAGCTGTGCAGAAACAGAGCCGAACTGTTCTTGTTGTGAAAGGAAGCCAAGCAGTAACCCTCGACCAGCGCAACGGTCGGCCACCACGCCGAAGAAATCGCTGGCAAACTGACCCGGGCAATGTGGCGTGGGCGTGCCGGGGTTGTAGATCATCGGTGTTTGCAGGCCGCGCAGGATGGAACGCGGCATGGCCTGATTGCTGCGAAAAGCGGCAGTCGGCGACCAGGATTGCCAGCCATTGCTATAAAAGGAAAGGTCGGCGGGGGTTGGGCAAAAGCCTTGCGTGCTGCGCAGCAGCTCGATGCGCTCAATTTGCCATGTGTGCGGGCCTTCATTGACCAATGAGACTTGCCAATACAAGCTGTCGCCTGCCTGGGCAAAGATCAGGCGGGCAGACAATCCATCGGCGTTGGGGACGCGTTGGAAGGCCTGACTGCTGAGCGCACCGGGCGGCAAAGGCAGCGACGCGCCGACGGCGGGTTGCCATTGACGGAGGGGTTCGCTGTACAGGCGCCCTTGCTTCCAGTAGTGCAGGTGCAGCGTGGCGGCTTGCACGGAGGGGCCAGAGGCTGGGATAAAATCGAAACTTCCGGCATCAGGGTTGAACTGAAAGGTTACCGACATGGACTTGTTCCTTGAAATTGAGAATTTCCTTCTTCAGTATACCCGCGTTTGCATAAAAATCTGGTACAATTTTCACATCTTATTTTGAATTGATTTGAACAATGGAAGATTCCCTCAAACTAGCTGATTTGTTGGAGATTGCAATTCGGGCAGAGGAAAATGCTGCCAAACTGTACATGGGGTTACAGCGTAAGTTTGCGGCCGTGGAGAGCGTGGCAGCTTTTTGGGCATCGTATGCGGCGGATGAAGTCAACATGCGCGCTGGTTGCGCGAACTGAAGCAGCGACTTTCGCAGACCGAGTTGCAACAGCCTGCCCGTGAATTGGATGGCCTGGTGTTGCTCAGCGCAGCAAAATTGATGGATGCCTCGGCTGAAAATCTTCTCAATCAAATCGCCGACCTTGACCAGGCCTATGAGCTTGCCAATGAGTTGGAGCATGGTGAGACCAATATCCTGTTCGAGTTTTTGATGGAACATTTTGCGGGCCGCGAGACGAACGAGTTTTTGCGTCAACAATTGCAGCAGCACGTTACCCGGCTGATTACTGCCTTTCCAGAGCCCTATAGCACGCCGGATATGCGTCGGGGTGTGCGCGCGGGTGGCTGAAATTTGCATTTGCTGTTGAACAAGTTGGCACAAAGGTTTGTTTAAGCCTCTGATTCATGGTAGAATGTCATATTTGGTGGCTGAGATTCCGCCAAATGTCAACAGACATTCGACCCTTTTGGGGTCTTATTCTTGAATGGAGGTAGAT
>Ga0208695_1002878_pt1 | contig 12103 bp, 9 predicted proteins | sample AD_UKC111_MetaG_FD_184449 | JGI IMG/M metagenome (GOLD analysis project Ga0208695, IMG submission 184449) | Active sludge microbial communities of municipal wastewater-treating anaerobic digesters from Hong Kong - AD_UKC111_MetaG (SPAdes)... | ecosystem: Engineered > Bioreactor > Anaerobic >... | reverse complement strand
TATCACCCTCTTTATGATACAAAACATTGTAAAAATCAAAAACAACTTTCTTCCCCATACTACTTTATCTCTATACTAACCTGATTAGGATTAGTTCCAGCACTTAGTCTAAATTCTGTTTCATTATCAATTCCCTCAAATACATAAATGGAGGTTTCCCCTTGCCTTGATGATTTTAATTTTACTGTGTTTGTCAAAGAGATTTCCTCAGTGCTTACAACTCTATCAGAAGATAGGCTATCAAAAGTCACCGTTAATTTTCCAGAGTCATCATACGATGCCTTTACAGAGGGAATTGGAGATGACCCATCTGATGTAACGTTCCAGACAAATTTCAGTATTTCACCTTCATATCCGTATGTGAATGATGTTATGGAGGCGTTCTTGTCAGATCCAACACCAACAATTTTTTGCTCTTCTTTAGAAAATTCTTTACTCCCAGTATCTATTTCTTCATCTGAAGATTCATTCTCTTCTGTATATTTAACATTTACTAAAACACTCCATGTATTATCTGAATTTTTTCTACTTTCTAGCTTAAATATAGTTGGTTTAACACCAATGTCATATATCTCTTCATCTTCAATATTGCTAACATTTCGATATATTTTACTGATACCATCAACATCAATAGTTTTACTACTTTGATACCCTATTCCTGTCTGATCATTAGCAATATTATTAAGTTGAATTCTAATTACTCCTGCCTCTGAAATGTATGATGCATTTACAAATGGTTCTTCACCATCTTCGCTACTTAGCAAGAAAGATATTTCATGGTATCCATCCTTAGCAGTGTCAGAAACTGACTCTATGGTGTACTTGCTATCTGAATCTTGCCCAATTGTTTGGGTCTCTGCTGAATATTTTGAAAAATCAGAAGCATCTTTATCTGCTGTAATACTTTCCTCATTTTCCTTTTCACCACTATTACTATTGTTGTTAGTGTCTGCATTATCATTTTCTTGTTCTTCCTCTTGTACAATTTCCGTATTTTCATTTTTCTCCTCATCACCACCTTTTTCCCCTGTTTGTGAAAATACGTAAACTAATATGCCGGCTATTATTACTAGGACTATAATAAGGTACTTAGTTCCTTTTCTCATATCTTTAAGTTTTTCAACTTATATATATTACATACTATCATGTTTACTCTTCCGCTGGTATCCTGTATTAATATATTGAAATCATATATCTTTGTGATAGCATAGAATAGAAATATGCCAAAAACCATTGTTATAAATCAAAATGGGGAAGAAGTAGTAGACGCTGCACAGAATACAGAGGTAAAACCTCAGGAAATGAAAGATAATAACGAGCACGAAAAGATTGTTAACATAGAGGAAAGTGCAAAAGAGGAGGTTAAAGGAGATAATTCCTCAAAGAAGAAAGTGATAGCAGCAGGAGCTGTCGCTATGATAATCCTGTTGGGGATAGTTGCTTTCTACTATTTTGGGATATACAAGCTTAAGCCAAAGGATCCTTCAGATGTATTGTCTTTCACAACTGATTACATACCATCTTTAACACCATTGAAAGTGTTCGATGTAGGATTACCTTCTTTAGAAGAGCCTGAGGAACCTAGAACAGAGGAGAGTCCTCTTAATGGTCTACTTTTTACTAAGAAGGAGATGGATGAGATGAAGACGAGAAGACCAGTAGCAGTAATAATAAATAATCATGTACAAGCAAGACCTCAGTCTGGGCTTTCTAGTGCTGATATTGTATTTGAAACAAATGCTGAGAGTGGAATTACAAGGTATTTAGCAATTTTTTGGAGTAATGCTCCTCAAAAGGTTGGATCTATTAGGAGTCTGAGGCAATACTATTTGGAGTGGCTTAGTGAGTATGATCCCATACTTATACATGATGGGTGTGCTGAAACTGATAATGCTCTTACAAATGCATGTGGAAATATTTATTTGTATGGGACTAAAGATATTGCAACTTACGGGTCGTGGAGATTGAATGACGGAATTAGATTTGCTCCACATAATGAATATTCTTCTGTGACAAATGCATGGGAATATGCAAAAAAGATGAACTGGAATTCGTTTCCGTCGATAAGCGGATGGCAGTTTAAAAAAGACGCCGATCTTGCAAGTAGAGGACAGAGGACATTGGTTAAATTGGTTTTTCATAAGGAGATAAATAACAATGGACTATATGATGTTACTTGGACTTATGATAGACCTACAAATAGCTATTTTAGAAAAGTAGGAAACAAAATAGATATAGATCAGGAAAATAATACACAGGTATCTGCTAAGAATGTTGTAATTCAGCAGGTTCAAATGTCTCTAGCTGGAGATGATCATGGGAGATTGATTGTTAAGACAATAGGTGAAGGTGATGCAGTAATATTGCAAGATGGAAAAATAATAAATGGGACTTGGAAGAAAGCATCTAGGCTTGATAGGACAAAATATTATGATTCTGATGGTAAACTGATTCCTTTTAATAGAGGAAAGGTTTGGATAGAAGCAATTGGAAAAGGAGTTGGAGAAATGAATATAATAGAACAATAAATTGCTCTAATCGATTCTTACAATATCTCCACCTGTAAACTTTAACAACAAGAACACGCTAATATCCATCAAAGGGGATCAATCTCTTCCAAATAAATGTGATATAATTCAAATAATAATATTATGAATCAACATTAACTTATATATGTTGAAAAATCTCTTTATCTCTAAAGTAAGAATAAGTATCCTCTCCGTTTTTCTATCGGATATCAATACTTCACACCATGTACGTGGACTTGTCAGAATGCTTGATGAAGAAATAAATGCTGTAAGAAGAGAATTAATTAATTTAGAAAATGCTGGAATACTCAAATCTAAAAAAGAAGGAAACAAATTGGTATACAAAATCAATAAAGACTGTCCAATCATATGGGAATTAAGATCAATATTCTACAAAGAATCAGATTTATGTAAGGCTATAATAACTAAAGTAAAGACAGTAGAAGGCGTAGAAATAGCAGTACTCACTGATAGCTTCATTAAGTCAAAATATGAAAACGAAACAGATGTAGATTTTCTATTCATTGGAAATATGAAAATTAGAGAACTCTCTTCAGTAATGAGTCAAATAGAAAAGGAATTTAACAGAGAAATCAGGTATAGTGCAATAACAAAAGAAGATTTTGACTTTGCAAGAAAGAAGAAAGAACCATTCTTGATGAATATTCTTCAAAACGATAAAATCATCTTAATTGGGCAAGTATCTGATCTACTTTAACACGTATGAAAATAAAATTTAATGCAAAGCCTCTACTATCATATATTTCTCTTGCAATAGCTTCTGCAATACTTGTAGCTGCTATTCTAATTGCACTCCCACTCACAGAAAAAATATCTGATGGAATAAACTTCAACCTCGTAACTAAAGATTCCTCTTTTTGGTCAAAAGAATACATTCTCACATTACAAACATCTGATGAGAAACAAGTACGAGACGCCAGAGAAATACTATACAGAAGACTAAGAAGTTTCTCTATCGAAAGAGTATCTATCTACACATTACCTTCAGAAGAAGAAGGTTTATCAAAACTAAAAGTTATTATTAGTTCAGCAAAAGATCAAGCTTTAGTAGAAGAACTAATCAAAAACAGATTCCAATACAAAATCATGACTAAAAAAGCAGATGTGAATTTTGAAGATTCTGAAGACCAATATGCCTACATGATGGAAGAAAATTACGATCCAACTGATTGGGATTACCAAGATTTTAGAAATATATATATCACAAAATTAAAGTCTAACAATGGAACATATTCATACTTTGCACTATACAAACTATGGCCAAACAAAGAAAAAGAATTCGTCAATTTCCTCTCACAATACAAAGGAGATATCATTGGAGTAAGTATAGATGGCTATATTTCTCCCTATCAAGTGCCTGAAGATGTAGACCAAAGTGCATTCCTTTTTGCCTTACCAGTTTATACTGAAGATGAAGACGAAGCTGAAATCATATCAATCCTGTACAACTCTGGAAACATACCTGTAGAATTTATAGTCCAAGAAGAAACAGATCTTCCTTCCCCAATAGAATCCATTGATTATATCAAAATATCCATTGCCCTAATCATAGCCTTGGTGACTGCTTATATATATATACTAATATTCAAGCAATCTACCCCACAAAAACTATTAAGATCATTCTTAGCAACAGTAATTACAATCTCATTATACATAGCAATCCTGAAGATACAGCAAATACCTGTATATACAATTCTCCTTACCTTGGAATGCATAATTGCATCAATAGCAACATATATGTTTGAAGAAAACAAGGAATCACGCAAATTTACACTTGGCATATTACTATTATCACTTCTCATCATAACATTCTTAGGAACAGGACTCATGTCTGAATTTGCCAAAGGAACAATCTGTATACTTCTGTTATCAGCCCTATCTCTTAAAATATCTAAAAGATACATAAATAAAGTAAGAAAAATATAGGTATGGAAATATTTTTAAATGTTTGGAACAATTGGAGTCTATATCAAAAAGTAACAATAGCTATTTTGCTCACTCTCCTATTCTTCACAATCGTCCTGAGTGTTAAATTTGTAACTAAGAGCAAACAATATACCATATTTACAATAATATCCTTGATTATGTCTGCAATCTTAACAATTGTTTCATTCGTATTTGTAAATGTGGTGTTTAATACAACAATAACATATATGTATATGCTAGCTCCAATAATAATACTAATGATAAATCTCTTTAATATCAGTTCTAGTATTGGTTTTTACATTAAAAACAAGAAACAGAAGAAATTAGACATCGATACATTAAAAAAAGAGTTCTTAATGGACACTGTACATCTCACTGTCCTAATAATTCCGTTATTCTCTGTATTCTGCATATTCGTAACAGAACCCCTTCTCACTTTCATCTTGCTAACAATGCTAGTTAGTATTGCTGTATTATGGATTAATTACTCACTCGTATATTGGTTATTCCACAAGAATGTATAATCAAAAAATCATTGTAATTGCTGGCCCAACTGCATCTGGAAAATCTCGTGCAGCATTAAAACTTGCCAAAAAGGTAAATGGTGTAATCATCAATGGAGACTCAAGACAAATATACAAAGAATTAAACATTGGAACTGCAAAACCAATACCCCAAGAAATACAAAATGGGATTTGGTATATTCAAGGAATTCCACATTATCTCTACTCTTTTGTTTCCATATCTACGAGATACACGGTCTATGACTACCAAAAAGATACATATTCACTACTCAAAACTCTACCAGAAGAAAAAATTCCAATCATAACTGGTGGTACAGGATTATACATAGATTCAGTATTCTTCCGATACAATCTTACAAAAGAAACATACTCCAACAAATACGCATTGTATTCTCTCGAAGAATTAAAGGACATGTTAGGTTCAGAAGAACTAGAGAAACTAAACGAAAGTGACAAAGAAAACCCAAGGAGATTATCAAGAATACTTCAAAAGAAATCTTTGGGAATACCAACTGGTTATTCAAATATTCAAAATGACAATATAAATAAAGGGTTATACTTTGTACTAGATCTTCCAAAAGAAATTTTACAAAAAAGGATTCAAGAAAGGGTGGAAAAAATGTTTGATGACGGCCTTGTCAAAGAAAACAAACGCCTTCGAGAATCATTCAACAAAAATCTTCCAGCTCTTAAAACAATCGGATATCAAGAATTTGATGATTATTTTGATGGAAAAAAGAATCTAGAAGAGACAAAATTAGAAATTATTAAGCATACTAACCAATATGCTAAAAGACAAAGAACTTGGTTTAGAAGAAATAAAAATGCAATTTGGACAAACAACTATCTCGATATTGAAAATAAGACTATAGAAACACTATCACTGTAGCTCTACAATACTAATTATTTCATACCCTCCATTAACTGTTTTAAGCATATACATTCTCTCAACTTGGAATGTAATATTTATATTTTCTAAATCCTTTGATACTAGAGATAAGTCTCTCACTATATTTGAATTTTCTTGGGGAGATAATTCCTTACTTACTCTACCTAGTGTTAAATGTGGTACGAAATCGACATCCTGACTTAATCTTAAAGTCTTTCTAAGTTGCAGGCATAAATCCCTCATATCATCACCCCCTTCTTGTACTTCCATGAATATGAGTTCCTTGTATTTTCGAGATATTCCAAGTTTTACTCTTCCAAGTTTTATACTGAATTTGTTGAATTTAAATTTCTTCAGTTTGAAATTAAGATATAGCTTTCTAAAAAAAGAGATTTTTTCACCAAGGTATACTACTGTTAAATGATATCCCTCAGGTTTTACCCATCTAACATCAACACCAAATCCATCAAACACTTCCTTAATTCTTTCTGATATTTTTGATATTTTCTGAACAGAGTCTTTGTCTGGAACGAATCCTAAGAAAAATCCCATAATCAATTATTTAGATATTTTATCCATATCATCCATAAATGGTCTCAAGACTTCTGGAATCACAATGCTTCCATCTTCCTGTTGGTATGTTTCAAGCAGCGAAACCATAAGCCTACTGGTAGCAAGACCTGAACCATTAAGTGTATGCATGTATTTAATTTCCCCATTCTTTTCGCTCTTGTATCTCATATTCCCACGTCTTGATTGATAGTCACGAACATTTGAAACAGAACTGACTTCATAGTACATATCCAATGAAGGTATGTATACTTCAATATCATATGTTTTTGCCGCTGCTGCTGAGCAATCTCCTGCTGCTAGTTTAACAACTCTGTAATGAAGTTTAAGTCCATTTACCAATGATTCTGCTTTTTCAACTAGTTCATCAAAAGCTTTTTCTGAACCATCTTCTTTTGTGAATTGGTACATTTCAACTTTATTGAATTGATGCATTCTTATCAATCCTTTTTCATTTGCTCTATAGCTTCCCGCCTCTCTTCTGTAACATGGAGTATATGCAAAAAACTTTTTAGGAAGTTCCTTTTCATCCAATATTTCATTTCTAAAGATATTGGTAAGAGCAGTTTCAGCGGTAGGAATTAAACATAACCCATCTTGTACCCAATAGACATCTTCTTCAAATTTTGGTAATTGTCCTGCACAATATGCTGATTCTCTAGTTACCAAATTAGGAGGAATTATCATTGTGTATCCTGATTTGATGTGTTCGTTGATGAAGTAGTTTATGATCGCCCATTCTAACCTCGCACCTAAATTAGTATACATGTTGAAGTTATTCCCAGATATTTTTGAAGCCGTATCTAAATTAAATAGTCCTAAGGCTTTTCCTAATTCTACATGGTCTTTAATTTTGAAATTAAAGGTACGTTTTTCTCCAACCATTTTAATGACTTGATTAGCCTCTTTTCCACCTGCAGATACATCTTCATCTGGAATATTAGGGAGAACTTCAAGTTCATGGATTAATTTTTCATCAAGATTTTTTAAGGTTTCTTCTGCTTCTTTAACTTCCGTGGATTTTTTCTTTAACTCCAAAAGAAGGTTTTTAAATTCATCACTGTTCTTATCAACAGAAGACATTTTTGCATTGTACTCATTTTGTTCTGCTCTTTTTGAATCAAAATCACATTGAGCTTGTTTTCGAAGATTGTATGTTGATATTATTTCGTCTAGATTGAGGGATTTTTTATCCATTCTTTTGAGCAAAGCTTTTTCAACAGCATCTTTGTTTTGTACTATTCTTTTTATATCTAACACTGTAATCTAGATTAGAAATTAATAGTCTGTGTTAGATTATATTCTTACATTGGTTTGTTATCAAGGAAATGCATAGATTGCATATATTTACAAAATACATACGAGAGGATTTGTTTGTTTAGTTGACTTTAATTCCTTCCATTTGTACACCTTCAAATAGAATGCTAGAAGGGGCTAAAGAGTCGTAGAAGATTCCATTGCTAGACCATTCTCCTTCCATGTCGTCTGTGTCGTAGAACCTTATCCTCCAGTAGTACGTTGTTCCACTGTTACTTAACAAGCTACTGCCATCATAATAGTATTGGTCACTGCGCGTTCCACTAGCTACATTTGTACTCTTCTTTCCACTGTCCAATACTATGCTATCAAATCCACTACTTGTTGATATCTGTAGCTGATACGCTGATGCTCTGTCTCCATCTTCATCGTAATATATTGCACTGAATGTCATCTTCTTACTGTTTAGAACTATTGGCGTACCTGATCCATTCATTTCTAATCCTGTTGGAGATGATGGCCTGCTGTGTGTTCCAAATTGAGATATCATTGAGTATTGACTTACTCCATCCTTCTCGTCCCATAATCGAATCTTCCAGTAGTATCTTCCTCCCTCCAATATCCCTCCTGTTCCTCCGTAGGGAATCTCGGGTGTCCTACTTCCATTCGTTACTGGTTCTGTGAAGAATGTCTTACCGCTATCCCATACTAGCGGCTCTGTGAATTCTACTGTCCTACCTATTATGATCTGGTATGCTACTGCTGTGTTATCTATGTCATTGTCTGTATACTTCGCTGAAAATGTAGGCCTTAGTGATACTTTCGCTGGATTTACTTGTCCATCTGTTAGTAGATCTGTCGGAATGTTGGGTTCATAGTTCGTCTTGAACTCCATTACATCTGACCATTCACTCTGCGTGTGTTTGTTATCTCCTAACTTCATTCTCCAGTAGTATGTTGTTCCTCCTTGTAGCTCTGATCCTCCATATGCTCCATAGCTTACTTCTGGTATCCTTTCATTATTCCCTATTACTCCTTCTACATCTATTACCTGACTGTCCCATTTCATTGTCCCATCAAATGTACTCCTTGTATTTAATTGTATCTGGTATGTTGCGCATACATCTGTCCCATCTGGGTCACTAAATACTCCTGAAAAGGTTGGCAATGGATTTAGTCCTACTCCTACTGGATTCACTAAGCCATTTACCAACAATCCTGTTGGTTTGTTGGGTTGGTAATTACTTCTGAATGTTCCTGTCTCTGACCAATCACTCATTGCCCCTTTGTCATCTCCTAGTTTTATCCTCCAGTAGTAGGTTATCCCATTGAGCATTGGAGTTCCATCATACTCTATTGCAGGGATTGTGCTGCCATTCGCTATTGGTCCTGGCATCTCCAATACCTCTGTATCCCATTTCATTATTCCATCAAAAGCACTAGTCGTGTTCATCTGTATTTGATACGTTATACAGGTATCTGCTGGGTCCACATCATTGTATATGGCTGTAAACATTGGATTTATCGTTATATCTACTCCTACTGGACTTACTTCCCCATTTACCCTTAAATCTGTCGGAGACGGTTTGTAATTCATTGTGAACTGTCCTGTCTCTGACCAATCACTTATTGCTCCTTTGTTATCCCACATCTTGATTCTCCAGTAGTAAGTTACTCCCCAATTCAATGTGTCTGTTGGGAACTGAATATCCTCACTTCTACTAGCATTGTTTACTAATGTTGTAAAATCATTCTGTCCACTATCCCATATCATTGTCCCATCGAAACTTGATGATGTATTTACTTGTATTTGGTATGATTTACCTTTGTCTGCACTATCTGGATCAGAGAATACGGCTGAGAATCCAGGATTCTTTGATACTCCTGTAGGATTTGTCAACGAGTTTGTTAAAAGTGAAGTCGGAGCATTAGGAGCCTGATTGGCAATATATACACTTCCCGTCCCAAAATCTATCCACCCTACATCTTTAGACCATGCATAACCACTAAAGATCCCTGTCTCTGTGTTTACAAATGTATTACTGTTATTTGTGCTAAAGGAGATTTCATTCCCAGTATTAAGAACATATGCCGAACCCGACACCGCACCGGTTGCATTATCTACAAACACTCCTGATGTCTCACTTTGTGCAAACATTATCCATCCAATATCTTCAGACCATGCATACCCCGATATTGTCCTTCTATTGCTATTCGTAGGATCAGGATCTGATATGACTACATTAGCTCCATATTCACTGGAAGAGAAATACACTTTGTTTGAGGTGTTGACTACAGTAGCACTTCCAACAATGGGAACCTGATCGGCTATAAGCACACCTCCCGTCTCAAAATCTATCCATCCTACATCTTTAGACCAGGCATAACCACTAAAGGCACCTGTCTCTATGTTTACAAATGTATTACTATTATTTGTGCTAAAGGAGATTTCATTCCCAGTATTAAGAACATATGCCGAACCCGACACCGCACCGGTTGCATTATCTACAAACACTCCGTCTGTTTCTCCCTGTGTAAACTTTATCCATCCAATATCTTCAGACCATGCATACCCTGATATTGTCCTTCTATTATTATTCTCAGGGTCTGGATCTGATATGACTACATTTGCCCCATATACACTGAAGGAGAAAAACACTTTGTTTGAGGTGTTAACTACAGTAGCACTTCCAACGATAGGAATCTGATTACCAGTATCACCTCTCGCTACACTCTGCTTATCCCTACTGATAACATAATATGCTATACCACACCCTGCTACAGCCACAATAGAACACGCTATTATTACTGACTTTTTAGAAGGTTTCCCCAGTTTCATTACACTATGCTATCATAATTCTCTCTACATGTTACCAATTTTTTCATTTATAACCCTCACTTCTTCTTAAATATAACCTTGCCATTCTCAACATATGCTACGATCGTATCTCCTTTATGAAATTTTCCCTCTAACAGCTCCTTCGCCAAAGGATTTTCTACAACATTCTGTATCACCCTCTCCATAGGTCTAGCACCAAATTCTGGGTCATATCCTATATCACTCACCAAATCAATAACTTCATCATCAAATTCGATACTCATTCCCTGAGCCTTAACCAAACCCTTTACATCCTCAAGAAGAATTCTCGCTATCTCTTTTATCTGCTTCTTATCCAAGTTTCTAAACACAATGATATCATCAAGCCTATTTAAAAATTCAGGTTTAAAGTATGACTTAAGGTCACCCATCAGCTCCTGTTTTAGCTTTTCCCAATCTTTCTCACCTTTTTTCACAAATTCCTCTATTTTTCTAGAACCAATATTGCTTGTGGCAATTATGATAGTGTTCTTAAAGCTAACAGTCTTTCCTTGAGAATCAGTCAGCCTCCCATCATCAAGTACCTGAAGCAAAATATCGAAAACATCTGAATGAGCCTTCTCTATTTCATCAAGAAGAATAACACAGTAAGGTCTTCTCCTTACAGCCTCCGTCAATTGTCCTCCTTCCTCATACCCAATATACCCTGGGGGAGAACCTATGAGCCTAGATACAGAGAATTTCTCCATATATTCACTCATATCTATACGAACTATAGCTTCCTCATCTCCAAATATTTGTTTCGCCAATGCCTTTGCAAGCAGAGTTTTACCTACACCAGTAGGACCCATAAACAAAAAAGAAGCTATTGGCTTACGAGGATCTTTTAGACCCACTCTGGACCTCCTTACAGCCTCAGAGACTGCCCTTACTGCTTCATCCTGTCCAACAACTCGTTTATGCAAAGTGTCTTCCAATTTTAATAGTCTGTCTTTCTCTTCCTCACATAAATCAGTTACAGGAATTCCTGTAGCCTTAGACAAAACTTCCGCTATGTCTTCTGTTTTAACAACTGGGGTTCCTGTTCCCTTTACTTTGTTCCATTTTTCTACTAATGGCTCTAATTTCCCCTTCAATTTTTCTATCTCCATTTTTATTTTCGCAGCTTCTTCATAGCTTCCACTTCTTGTAAGAGCTTCTCTTTCTTTTTCCATATTTTCTATTTTCTTTTTCAACTCCCTCACTTCTTCTGGCTCTGATGATGTCTCTAGTTTTACTCTACTCGCTGCTTCATCTATTAAATCTATGGCTTTGTCTGGAAGAAATCTATCTTGAATGTATCTTTCAGATAATACTGCTGCTGCCGATATAGCTTCATCAGAAATTTTGACTCTATGGTGAGCTTCATACCTATCTCTAAGACCTCTTAATATTTCAATAGTTTGTTCTACGGTAGGTTCTCCAACAAGTACTGTTTGAAATCTTCTTTCGAGTGCAGCATCTTTTTCTATGTATTTCTTGTATTCACTTAATGTTGTAGCTCCTATTATTTGTAAATCTCCTCTGGCTA